>ULRK01064031.1_pt1 | contig 47837 bp, 38 predicted proteins | sample 1955341 | NCBI WGS metagenome assembly ULRK01 (sample SAMEA4835680, study PRJEB28245) | human gut metagenome | biome: gut microbiome; material: fecal sample | place: Denmark | collected 2008
CGGGTGGATGCGCTGAAATTGTGGTAAAGCCTCCTTCGTTCACGTTGTCTTCCTCTTCCGTGCGGATTGGGGAATCCGGGGACTGCCGCCGCCTTTCTGTGCCTTAATAACGCTTTGTGCTTGCGTATGGGAGGAGGGGTTGGTAGTTGTATCCACGCCCATGTGCCACATGGAGCTCTTAAGAATTAGTAAATATCATAGCAATTATCACTATGGGACAGCAAATCCGCAAAGTCACCAAGCGCCGCAGACGTATTGAATACCTCAAGCGTAAGAAGGAACAGTCCAAGTTGAATTCCAATGCGCCTATCCGTCTGGCCGTTGCCGTTGCCAAGGATGCCAAGCCTGCCGCCAAGGAAGCTCCCGCCAAAAAGACTGCGGCCAAGGCCCCGGCCAAAAAGACTGAAACCAAGGCTGCCGCTGCCAAGAAGGCTCCCGCCAAAAAGCCGGCTGCCAAGAAGGCTGCTGAACCCGCCGCCGAATAATTGCCCGGGCGGAGGCAGCCGCCTCCGCGCGCCAATAGAACAGTTTTGACAAACCGCCGTGCGATTGCGCGGCGGTTTTTTGTATGTCTGTATCTCCTGCATTTTCTCAAGCCGGCAGTTGAACCGTGTTTCCCTGTTTCCGAGGAAGGCCTTTTCCGGGATTTTTATGGAAAAGCATTGACACTGTTTTTCTGATGCGTACAAAGAAAATAGCGTCGTTTATCTTTATTTTATGCGCCATCGTACTACAGACACTCCCAAAGGGCACCGCAATTACGTCATCATTGCGTGTGACGTTCTTCTTTTCCTGGCTATGCTCAAGTGGCTTCCCGTGGAACCGGAGGTGGCCAAGGGGCTGGCTGTTCTCACCTTTATCGGCATCCTGTGGCTGACGGAAGCCCTGCACGTAACCGTAACTTCCCTGCTGGTGCCGGTGCTTGCCATGTTGATGGGGATTCTGCCGGGGGCGAAGGCTCTGTCCGGTTTTGCGGATCCTACCATTTTTCTGTTTTTCGGGGGCTTTGCCCTGGCCGGGGCTCTCCACGAACAGAAAATTGATACCTGGCTGGCGGGAAAAATCCTCCGAATGGCCCGCGGGAGTCTGGGGATGGCTCTGATTCTGATTTTCCTGGCTACGGCGTTTCTTTCCATGTGGATGTCCAATACGGCCACGGCGGCGATGATGCTTCCTCTGGTGATCGGCCTTCTGGACCGCATTCCGGCGGAAAAACTTAAGACGACGGCTCCTTTTGCTATTCTGGGGGTGGCGTACAGCGCCTCCATCGGCGGTATGGGGACGCTGGTGGGTTCTCCTCCCAATGCCATTGCGGCGCATGAACTCGGCATGGGGTTTGCGGAATGGTTCCGGATTGCCATGCCCATTGTCCTGGTGTTCGGAGTGATCGTTTTCTGCCTGATGTATCTTTTCTTCCGTCCGCGTCTGGGGGTGCATGTGGATATGACGCCGGCGGAAGGGGGAGAAACGGAGGGCAGGTTGAATGCCAGGCAGGTGCGTGTCCTTATTCTCTTCGTGCTGGTGGCCGGGAGCTGGATGTGCAGCAGTTTCCTTTCCTCTGCTTTGGGCGGCATTCCGTCCATGGATACGCTCATCGCGCTGAGTGCTGCGGTGCTGCTGCCGCTGTGCGGGGTTATCAACTGGAGCGGCATCGCCAAAAATACGGACTGGGGCGTCCTGCTTTTATTCGGAGGCGGCATCACGCTCAGCAGCATCCTCGTCCAGACGGGGGCGGCAGGGTTCCTGGCGGATCAGGTATCTTCTCTCGCCATGGGGCAGAGCCCCATCATCATCCTGCTCATCATCAGCCTCTTCATCACGTCGCTGACGGAATTCTGTTCCAATACGGCCAGTGCCGCCCTGGTGGCTCCGCTGATGGTCACGGTGGCCTCCGCCATGGGCATGTCTGCTACGCCGCTGGTGCTTCTGGTGGGTATAGGCGCTTCCTGCGCCTTCATGCTCCCCGTTTCCACTCCTCCCAACGCTCTGGCCTTCGCGACGGGAAAATTCCCTCAGATGACCATGGTGAAGGTGGGGCTGCTGATTAATGTGGTGCTCGTTTTCGTGAAGGCTTTCTGGGCCTGGATATTCTGGATGTAAGGGGGCGGGAGGTCGTGAGGGAGCCGGTTTTCCCGTTTTGGGGGCGTCATTCAGCCAGATTCGCAGGGGCGGGAGTTCCCTGTTCCGTTTCCTGGAGTTTCCGCGCCGCTTTTTTGTCCAGCCCGGCAAGTTTGGCAATCAGGTAGAAGAAGGAAGGAATGAAAAATACCCCGATGAAGACGGCTGTCATCATGCCGCCGATGACCCCGACGCCTACCACCTGCCGCGCCGCTGCTCCCGCTCCCGTGGCTACGGCCAGAGGAAGGCAGCCCATGATAAAGGCGATGCTGGTCATCAGGATGGGGCGCAGGCGGATTCTGGCCGCATCCAGGGTGGCCGTGAGCAGGTCCGTGCCCTGACGGAGTTCCAGCACGGCGAATTCCACGATGAGGATGGCGTTTTTGGCCGCCAGAGCAATCAGGACGATGAGGCCGATTTCCGAATAAATGTTCAGGTCCAGCCCGGTTATCCACAGGGCCAGAAATGCTCCCAGGATGGCAATGGGGGCGGTCATGAAGACGGCTACGGGCAGGGACCAGCTCTCATACAGGGATGCCAGAATCAAAAAGACAAACACGGCTGATGCCGCAAAGATCATGCCGATGGTGATACCTTTCTGCGCCTGTTTTTCCTGGTAGCTCATCCCGGAATAGTCGTATCCCATGCCGGACGGCATGGTCTGGGCAAAAACTTCTTCCAGGGCGTTCATGACCTGGCCGGAGGAATAGCCCGGAGCCGGGGTGACGTTGAGCTGGGAACTGTTGAACATATTCTGGCGGATCAAGAATTCCGGGGCCCAGCCGTGCGTGACGTTGATTACGGAATCCAGGGGAACCGGGTCTCCTTCATTGTTGCGCACATAGAACATGGAAAGCTTGTCGATGCTGTCCCGGTACGGTGCGTCCGCCTGCATGTACACCTGCCATTCCTGTCCGTAAATATTGAAATTGTTCAGGAAGGTGCTTCCCATGTATGCTTGGATGGTGGCGTAAATTTCATCCACGTCCATATTCTGGAGAGTGGCCTGCTCCGTGTTTACATTCAGGTTGTACTGAAGGTTGGAGGGAGACATGAAATTGCTGATGTCCGCTATTTCCGGCCTCTTTTCCGCTGCCTCGATGAATTTGGACGTGTTGGCGGCCAGGAATTTTTCCCCGATGCCCTGGCGGTCCTCCAGCAGGAATGTGACATCCCCGGACGTTCCTACGCCAGGCAGGGGCGGCGGCGGAACCACATACGCCACGCCGGAGGAAATTTCCGCGTTCAGCCTGCTTTTCAGGCGTGCGGCGATGCCGTCCGCCGTCATGCCCGGAGCAGTCCGTTCGGACCACGGTTTCAGGGAGATGAAGAAGAAGGAGTTGGATGAACTTTGGACGGAGCTGATGAGGTTGAAGCCGTTTACGGTAGTGACTATGTCCACGCCCGGATCTTCCCTGATGATTTGCTCAATCCGCGCGGCGGTGTCCGCCGTGACGTTCAGGGATGTATTGTCCGGCAGTTCCACGCCGCCGAACAGGTAGCCCTGGTCTTCATTGGGAAGGAATCCGCTGGGAATAAGTTTAGCCAGGGGAAAGAGAAGGGCGGTCATGGCGGCCAGCAGCAGGATGGACAGCCACATGTGCCGGATAAGCCTGGCGCAGATTTCCACGTACCAGTCGCGCGCCTTGTTGAATCCCTTGTTGAATAATTTGAAAAAGGGCCCCAGAAAGGGAATGGAATCCGCTTTTCCCCCTTTCAGCAGCCCGGCGGACAGGGTCGGGCTGAGGGACAGGGCGCAGAAGGCGGAAATGATGATGGACATGCCGATGGTCACGGCGAACTGTTCGAACAGTTTGCCTGTGACGCCGGGCAACAGCAGCGTGGGGATAAAGACGCAGGAAATCACCAGCGCCGTGCTGACGATGGGGCCGGATACTTCCTTCATGGCCGCAATGGTGGCCTGGAGGGGCTTTTCTCCATTGGAAATATGGTTCTTTACTGCTTCCACCACCACAATGGCGTCGTCCACGACCAGGCCGATGGCCAGCACCAGCCCCATCAGGCAGATGGTATTGATGGAAAAACCGAATAATGGAAAGGCGATGAAGGCGCCCACGATAGACACCGGAACGGCAAAGGCCGGAATCAGCGTACCGCGCCAGCCCTGGAGGAAAATGAAAACCACCAGCACCACCAGGCCCAGGGCAATCACCAGCGTGCTGACGATATCTTCAATCCCGGCGCGGACGGCCAGCGTGGAATCCAGGGAAACGAGGTAATCCATGCCGGGAGGCATATCCGTATCCTTCAGCAGGTCTTTGATATTGTCCACCAGCTGGATGGCATTTCCTCCGGGCGCTTCGTAAATGCCGATGGAAGCGGCGGGCATGCCGTTTACGGAAGAACTGAGGCTGTAGGTTTCCGAGCCCAGTTCCACGCGGGCGATATCTCCCACTCTTACGATGGAACTGTCCTGCCCGCGTACCACGATATTTTCGAATTCCTTCACGCTGGTCAGGCGGCCTGGAGCTTTCACGGTGAAGGAAAGCTGCTGGTCCGGCGGAGCGGGCTGTGCGCCTATCTTGCCCGCAGGATTCACGGCGTTCTGGGCCTGAACGGCCAGCATCACGTCCCTGGCCGTAATATTCAGAGCGGCCATCTTTTCCGGGTTCAGCCAGATGCGCATGGCGTAGCGGCCTGCCCCGAACACCTGCACGTCTCCTACTCCGGGCACGCGCTTGATGGCGTCCACCATATTGATATAGGCGTAATTGGCCAGCCAGAGGCCGTCATAAGTCCCCTGGGGCGAATACAGGCTGACGACCAGGGCGGGCAGACCGCTTGTCTTGCGCAGGGAGACTCCCAGCGCGCTGACTTCCGACGGCAGCTGGGAGGTGGCCTGCCCGTAGCGCAGATAGGAAAGCACCTGGTCCATGTTGGCTTCCGTGCCGATTTCAAAAAGGATCATCATGCTCATTTGTCCGTTGTTGGTGTTGACGGAAGTCATGTAGGACATTCCGTCCACGCCGGACATTTGCTGTTCGATGGGGGATGCGATAGACTTGACCACCGTTTCACAGTCCGCTCCGGGATAAGTGGCCGTCACCTGGATGGAGGGGGGGATGATGTCCGGGTACTCGGAGATGGGCAGGCGCAGAATGGAAAAGGCCCCCAGGAGGACAATGATGACGGAGAGGCAGATGGAAAGGATGGGGCGCTTGATGAAGAAATCAGCCATGGCGGGAGGAGCTTATTGGTTGCCGGCGGGTACCGCTTTCAGGCGGGCGGCCGGATTTCTGGAGGCTGCTTCCGCCTGGAGAAGACCGTCCACGACCACTTTGCTTTGGGGGGTGAGGGAATCCGGTTTCAGAGGAATAACCTGCTGCCGGTCTCCAAGCTGCGTCCCGGCCTGTACGGGGATGATGGAAGGGTGGTTGCTCCCGTCCAGAACAATCACGAAAAAGCGCCCCTGTGTCGAAAGAAGGGATTTTGCCGGAACGGTCAGCGCGTTTTTGACGGTGGCCAGCCGGGCCGAGGCGATGATGAACATGCCGGGGCGCAGCAGATAGTCCGCATTGGGAAGGTTGGCCTGTACGCGGATGGTGCCTGTCTGGGGATTGAACGCCCGGTCAATGGCAACTACCGTGGCCTGTTCCGGGTATTTGGTGCCGTCTTTCAGCGTAATGTCCAGCTTGCTGCCCGTCTGGACGCCTTCATTCCCGTTTTTCCCCGCCTGCTGAATCCATTCCTGCTGGGTGACGGCGAAATTGACGCGGATGGGATTGACGGAGGAGACGACGGCAAGCGGGCCGCTTTCCGGGCTGACCAGGTCGCCGATGTTTGTCCTGGAGATGCCGGCTATTCCGTCAAAAGGCGCGTACAGCACCGTATACGAAAGATTTTTTTCAGCCAGGGCCAGGGCCGCCGCCGCCTGTTGCACCTGTGCTTCCGCGGCAAGGGCGGACAGGCGCGTGTCCTCGTATTTCTGCTTGGAAATGGCATTCTCCGCAGCCAGGGGCCTGTAAATTTCCGCGTCGTAATTCAACTGCTGTAGCTGGGCCTGTGCCTGGGCCAGGGTGGCTTTGGCCTTGGATACCTGGTCCCTGAACGTGGAATCGTCAATGCGGAAGAGTACTTCCCCCTTCTTCACAATAGCGCCATTGGCGTAATTCTGCGTTTGAAGGTAGCCCGTAATCTGGGGGACGATGGAGGCGTTGTCCACGCCGTCCAGGTGGCCCACCCAGCTGCCCGTCACCGGAATATCCATGGTGACGGGATGTTCATAAATAAGCGTGGGCGTTTCATGCGGAGCCTGTTCCGTCTTTTTACACCCGGCAAAAAAGAGGGAAAGCAGGAAGAGGAAAACGGCGGGGCTGGAGATAGAGCCCGTCAGGCGTGTCAAGTCCATGCTGGGAATGACACGCCTGCGGGCGTCTTTGTTGAAATAAGGTTTTCCGGGCGGCGTCGCCGTCCGCGTCATGCGCGGGGGGGGATTCTCCCGGACGGTTCAGGAGCGGGTGCCGGATTTATCCGGAGTGAATGCCCGCGCCAGTTCTCCGAACCATAGGACAAGGGAGGTGCCTGCGAAGATAAGGCCCCAGTCCGTCCAGCTCAGGGGCATCACGTTGAACATCTTTCCGCCAAAGGTGACGATGAGGTACTGCCCGGCCAGGATAAGCAGGGCTACCAGACCGAAGCCGCCGATGCTGGCGCCCATGCGTGCAAAGGCGCTCTGGTGCGTGTTGAATGCCTTGGCGTTGAACATGTTCCAGAACTGGAGAAGGACGAAGATGGTGAAGAACAGGGACAGTTCATAGCCGGTCAGTTCATGCTCCGGTGAGGAGAAGTCCAGGTAGCTGCCAAAGTAGCCGCTGAGGCTGAACTGCGTGAGGCTGGTGACGTCCGCGTGCTTGAAGTATTGCAGCAGGCCGAACAGGAAGGCCACGAACAGGATGCCCACGCCCAGAATGTTCCTGCCCATGGGGCGGGTGATGATGTGGTCCGTCGTCTTGCGAGGCGGCTCCTGCATCACGCGTTCGTCCGGCGGCAGAGAGGCCAGGGCCAGCGCGGCGAAGGTGTCCATGATGAGGTTGACCCAGAGCATCTGCGTGACGGTGAGGGGGGATTCCGTGCCCAGGAACGCGCCGATGAGCACAATGAGGCAGGCCGCCACGTTGATGGTCATCTGGAAGACGATGAAGCGCTGGATATTCCTGTACAGGGAGCGTCCCCACATGACGGCGCGGGAAATGCTCATGAAGGAATTGTCCAGGATGGTGATGGCGCTGGCTTCCTTGGCTACGGTAGTGCCGTCCCCCATGGAGAGGCCCACCTGAGCGGCGTTCAGGGCGGGGGCGTCGTTGGTGCCGTCCCCGGTGACGGCCACTACCTGGTCCTTTTTCTGGAGCAGCTTTACCAGCCGTTCCTTATCCATGGGCCTGGCACGGCACATGATTTTCAGATCCATCACGCGGTCCAGCAGTTCCGCATCCGGAGTCTGCTTAAACTCTACTCCCGTCATCAGGCGGTCCGGCGTGTCCTCCTCCGTCCACAGGCCGATCTGTCGTCCGATTTCCCGTGCGGTGCCGGGGGTGTCCCCCGTAACGATCTTGATACGAATGCCTGCGTCCATGCAGTCTTTCACGGCTTGGGGCACATCGTCCCGGACGGGGTCGGAAATGGCGGCGATGCCCAGGTAAACCAGATCCTTGCGGATAATGCGGCCGTCTTCGAATACCGGGGCGTCATCCTCCAGAATGCGGTATGCGAAGCCCAGCGTACGCATGGCCTGGTTTTGATAGGTCAGGAGCTGTTTCTCAATGGAGGGACGCATGTCCGCGGCGGGAACCAGGCCTTCCGGTGTCAGGACGGTGGAGCAAAGGCCCAGCACGATTTCCGGTGCGCCTTTCACGTAAAGGACTTTTTTACCCAGCAGGGGGGATTCCGCCACGGTGGCCATGTACTTGCGTTCCGTGGAGAAAGTAAGCTGTTCCAGCACGCGGGCGTTTTCCCGCAGGTCCAGGTAATTCACGCCCAGCCCGTGCAGCCACAGGAGGAGCGCCCCTTCCGTGGGGTTGCCCAGGGCCCTGATATGTTCCGGGTCCGCGTAATCCAGAAAGGCGGTGGAGTTGACGGCGATTCCCTCCCGGATCAGATTGCCCAGCTTGTCTTCCGCCGGGGCAGCATTCCCCAGGCCGTAGAAATCAGCCTTGTATACGTTCATCTGGTTGCGCGTCAGGGTTCCCGTCTTGTCCGTGCAGATGACGGTGGCGGCCCCCATGGTTTCGCAGGCGTGCATCTTGCGCACCAGATTATTGTTGGCGAGCATGCTCTTCATGCTCAGGGCCAGGCTCAGGGTGACGCTCATGGGCAGCCCTTCCGGCACCGTGACTACGATGACGGTCACGGCGATCATGACGGTATTCAGAATGAAGGTTCCCGCGCTCAGCCATTCCACGGGGCCGGGCAGGTGGGAGAAGTAAAGGGTAAGCCTCCCGATGATGATGAGGGCGGCGATAGCGTAGCTGGCCCAGGTGATGAGGTCTCCCAGCCTGGAAAGCTGGCGGTTGAGGGGCGTCTGCACCTTATTGTCGATCTGGGAGCCTTCATAAACCTTGCCGTATTCCGTCCTGTCCCCTACGGACGTCACTTCCATGACGCCGTGGCCATCCGCCACGGTAGTTCCTTTCAGAACGTGGTTGGAGGGGTAAGTGGCGTCTTTCTTGAATTCCGCTTCATTCGTGGTTTTGCCGATGAGGGGTTCCCCCGTCAATGTGGATTCGTTGACCTGGAGGGAAACGGCTTCCAGCAGGATGCCGTCCGCCGGGATCTCCTCTCCTGTGTTCAGGATAACGATATCGCCCACCACCACGTCCCGGCGGGGCAATTCGCAGATATTGCCGCTGCGGATGACCTGGACCATGGTATCGTCATTGACCTGGTTCAGGATTTCAAACTTTTTGTTGGCGCTTACCTCGAAGGCGAACCCCACGCAGGTGGCCAGCAGGATGGCCGCCAGGATGCCCGCGGGCTCCAGAAAGACGCTGGACGGTTCCGTTCCGGTAAAAAACTGGTAGAAAGCTACGCCTACGGACAGGAACAGGGCCACCAGCAGAATCTTGATAATGGGGTCTGAAAATTTCTCCAGGAATTGCTTCCACAGGGGATCCTTCTCCGGGGGTGTCAGGATATTGATCCCGTATTTGGTCCGGTTTTCCAGAACCTGCTGTTCCGAAAGCCCCTGATGATGTGCTGCGCTTTTCATGGTTGAGATGCTTCTTTACCTGATTGGAGCCCGTGAGAAAAGTGCGGAGGAAGATTTTCAGGGGTGATGACGGGAGTTTTTTAGCGGACCGCAGGCTGCGCGCCGTGCCTTAAAAGGCGGCATTGTTGTCTTGACTTTGACAGTATTCCGGAGATTCTGGAGCGCCTATGTGGAGTGATCTTTCTCATGGACTTTCCGTCCTGGCGGATGCCCTTGCCTTCCTTTCCCGTTCCTGGGGGTTCTGGGTCTGCGCGGGCAGCGTGACGGGACTGGCCGCCGTGTATGCGTGGTGGAGAAAGCGGCTGGCTCTGTGGGCGTTTGCCCTTGCTTTCCTTTCCCTGTTGGCTGTGGTGGGCCTGGCGTGCCGCCAGGAGGCGTGTCAAAAGACTTTCCTGTGGATTCAGGAACCGGAACTCCAGGCCCTGTCCGGAAAGTACGAGGTGGAATCCTCCCCCAGGGAGCGGTGGTTTTTCCGCCCCCCGGAGCTGAAGCGCTTTTTCCAGGTCAGCTCCTCCACGCTTCTCCTGAATGAAGACGGAACGTGCGAGATTTCCTCCTTTCCGCGTCCGGAGGCGTGGGGAAAGTGGATTTCCCGCCCGGAAGACAGGGATGACCTTTCCGTGCTGGAGGAGGACCTCGTTTCCTCCTGCCGCGGAACCTGGTCCCTGGTGAAAAAAGGGGGATATTACGGCGTCTCCATTGTCTATTCCCCCGGGAGCTGCCTGACGCTGTACCTGGGCGGGGAAGAGGCGGAATGCCTGGTGATGCCGGTCAATCCTGACGATCCGCTGGAAGCGGTAACGTTTGAAAAAACATTCTGATCCTGGTTCTTCCGGACGGAAAAAGAAGGGAGGCGGGGTCACCGCCTCCCTCTACATGTTTTTTCCAACGCCGTTCCGGTTCTGGCCGGGCGTACGGACTGTTGATTCTATTTGACTTTGCCTCCTTCGTACACCAGCACTTCAAAAGGCTTCAGCGTGAAGGAGAGCTCCTTGTCAATGTTTACGGAATTTCCGGAGAAGCCGTCCAGCGTCCGCTGGTCGTCATAGGAATCCTTGAAAGTGATGGAGCCCTTGACGTTTGCGGGGATATCCAGGATGCTGCGCAGGGTACCGGTCAGGCTCTTCTCCTGGTCGGAGGAATTGCGGAGGGCCAGGGTGGCCTTGTTTTTATTCCATGCGGCCCAGCCGTACACGGCCCCTTCGTTGGTTTCCTTGTTCCACGGATTGCCGCCCACCCAGTGCACGTCGTCCAAAACGTCCGCATTGCGGCGTATCCACTTGATCCCCTTGGCCAGTTCGTCCCACAGAACTCCCCCGTTGGCGCTCATCAGGTCCCGATCCACGTATAGCTCCTGGAGGGAAGTGCCGCAGGCCGTGGCGCAGCGGAGTTCTTTCTTGACGTTTTCCGGGTCGCGGGGCATGCATGCCGGAGGCCCGAATTTAGTGACCATCAGGCCGTGAGTCATCATGGAATTGATGGGCATCAGCGGGGAGCCCTGCACAAAAACTTCATGCACCAGGCGGTCGCGGTAGGTGATCCATTTGTCGCGGTTGTCGCCCGCTCCGATGGTGCCGAAGTCATTCTCCTGCCTCCATACGGAATCCGCATAACGGAACCAGAAGGGGGATGCCCAGGTTCCTACAGTGCAGTTGATGTAAAGATCCCCCTTTTTCTTGCGCAGGGCGTTCAGCACGCGGATGATGCCTTCCGCATCCTCCTCGTTGCCGGGCCCCTTGGCATGGAAGTGGGTGCTGATGCCGTCGAATTTGAAGTACTTCATATTGTAGTCCTTCACCATCTGGGAGCAGCGGCCCACAAAGGCGTCAAAATATTCCTTGTTGGAGAGCTGGAAGTTGCCGATTTTGTTGTCCGGGTGCTTTACGTTCCAGTAGGCGAGGCGCTTGCCCTTGGAGGCTCCGTAGCCCCCCACCGGACCCAGCCACGTGCCGATGCCGGCCTTTTGCCGGCCGGCGGCGGCGTCAATGCGCTTGAAGCCTTGCGGGAACATCTTGTGGAAATCCCACAGGCTGTTGAATTCATCCCATCCGTCATCCCAGACGAAGGCGTCAATGGACATGCCGCGCTTCTGGAAAAACTGTTCCTGCCAGTCTTTCAGGACGGCCAGGCATTGTTCTTCCGTCATGCGCTTGGCGGGGTCCGAATCATTATTGCGGTTGATGTTCAGTTCATACCAGGAATTATAATGGATGAATGGGCGGTAGGGCATCACGCGTTCCCGTTCCATATAGGCCAGGAAGGAGCGGCGTTTCTGGCGGGGGGCAAAAATTCCGAGAACGGAGGATACGTCCCATATTTCTCCGGGCTGCATGGTGGTTTTACGGCTCCAGAGACCCTGGGCCAGCCGGGATTCGCCCGCCTGGGCTTCCTGCTTTTCCTCCAGCGTCCTCACAGGCAGGGAAAAGGTGATTTCCCCCTTGCTGGCAATCGGTTCGCTCTTGGTCTGGGCCCAGTAGCGCAGAATGTAATTCCCCCTGGAGGGAACCTGTACCGTGTAAGTGTTGTCGGCATTGGAATCCCCGGTGCTGCCGTTGTGGAAATCGGAGTCAAGGACGGCTCCTCTGGAAGAGAGAAGCTGCACGCCGGCGAGATTCAGCTTATTGTTGCCCTTGTCCCCTCCCTTATACTGGAAGGTGACGGTGCATGCGCCTTTGCCGTTAATGGAAACCGGCCCTTCCGCACTGGAAACCTGTTCTCCGTACTGCTTTTTCAGCTCCTGGGGAACATTGAAATTTCCTGTCCATGAAGCTGTGGACCACTTGTCCGCGCTCCAGAGGGCGGTATCTCCCCCTTCCATATTTCCGGCGCCCCCCACGGTATTAATGCCCATGGGAGTTTCCAGGGCGGCGAACGCCAGGTCATTGACGATGAGTGCGCCTCTGGCGTTGCCGGAGACGGAGGGTGCCCCGGCTTTCCCTTCTACCAGGTCATATTGCATCGCTATGATGTTTTTCATCTGGATGGGCTTGGTACTTGCCAGGCGGAGTTCCTGCCGGAGGTAATGGGAATGGTCCCTGAGCACGGCGCGCCAGGAGATGCGAAGGGTGCCGTTCAGGGCCTGAAACGTTGCGCTGACGGCTTTTCCTGGAAAGCGGTCAGCCAGCCTGAATGCCTTGGGATTGGGCTGAAGGGCGATGAACTTGACGTTTCCCGCTTTCAGATCGGAGGATTTAATGCTCCGTCCGTCCTGAAGATTGATGATGAATAAATCTCCCCCAGCCTTGGCGACGGGGCCCAGTCTGGAAGTCATTCCTCCAAAGGAAAGACTTCCGTTCCGAAGGATAAATTTGGCCGTCAGGATATTATTGGAAAGAGTATAGCCGGAAGCGGATTGTTCCGCGCTGGCTGTTCCGGGTGCAGGCCCCGGAAAGGCAACTTCTGCCGGAGAGGAGGGCAGGCAGCCCAGCAGGGTTGCCATGACAAGGGGTGTTTTGAAAAATTTCATGATGAAATAATATTACAGCTAGCGGCAGGATAATTTGGGGAAGGATCTTTTTCAAGAAAAAGGTCCTGGAAATGGAGTGAAAGAAAAATGATTTTTATTGAATATGAAAATCTTATGTTGCTTTTTGATGGCCGCGGGAAAACAACCGGATTCCAAATCCGGGGTCAACCTAACATTTCAAATATGAAAATATTATTACAATTTTTTCTATTTTGAAAAAAGGGATTTCTGTTCCTAAACAGCAATTTTGGAGCCGCTACAAAAAACATTTATTCTGCGTTTTATTTTTATCCGTAAGTAATAGAAAATAAGAATATTAAAAATTTATTTAGAGAATTGGAAAAACTTATTCTCATTTTTCCTGGCTGAGTAGGAAAAGAGCGGATTTGGAATCCGATATACAGAGGGCGGGGAATATCTCTCTAATAGCTCAATCCATCATACATAGAAAATGAAAAAAACATTATTATCAATGGCCATTGCGGTGTGTTGTTCCGTACCGGCGTTGGCGGATCCCGGCTCTGTTGCTCCGGAGTCCGGAACGCTTTACAATTCCGGTATGACGACGACAACTGAAGGAGTTGCATTGGGAAAAGATATGACGTTCGGGAGCCTCTCAAACAGCTCTATTCCTAATAACTCCATCCCTTATGGCGGTAATTTTTATGCTTCCAGTTACACGATCTCCCTCTGGCTGGATACCTCTTCCTTAACGGAAGGAACCCAAACCGCGCTGTTTGGTTATTATGGAACCAACGCAGCTCAGAATTACGGGGCAAATGCCTTGTATCTGACTTCAGACGCCAAGCTTGGCATGGGAGATGGAAACTTGAATACTTCTAACGGGTCTTTTACTCAAAACCGTGGAGATGTTTCTGAAACTTCCGTTGTTTTGAATGGAGGCCTTCTTAACGTTACTTTGTCCGTCACGGGCGCAGACCAGAGCCAGTCTGTGGATGTCTATGTGAATGGTTCTCTGTTTGACACGCTGTCCTACAACGGCAACATGAACGGCAACCGCAATCCCATTGCGAGCTGGATTAATCCCGACCTTACATGGGGTGAAGTTAAATGGACGGATGAAATACTGGGTGCGGAACAGATTGCCGGTTTTGCCGGGCTTCAGGTTCCGGAACCGGCCTCGGCTTCTCTGGGAATCCTGGGCCTGGCCGTTCTGATGATGCGCCGCCGGCGTCTCTGACAGTTTTTCTCCGGAAAACCGTAAATTCATGGGCCGCTGCCTGAAAAGGCGGCGGCCTTATTATATTGGGAAGATAACCGCAGATATTTTTTCCGGTGCGGAAAAGGCGGGAGGATGACACATAAGAATGAATCCGTTGGAGATTGGACGGTGTCTAATCTGCATGTACAGGGTAGCCGATCAGGTCGTTGAAATTTTGGAAAAGGCGGGAATTAAGAGAATTTACGGTATTGTGGGGGATAGCCTGAACCCCGTTACGGATGCTTTGAGAAGGAGGAAGACCATTGAATGGATTCATGTGCGGCATGAGGAAGTGGCGGCCTTTGCCGCGAGCGCGGAAGCCCAGCTGAGCGGGAACCTGGCTGTATGCTGCGGCAGCAGCGGCCCCGGAAACCTCCATTTGATCAACGGATTGTTTGACGCCCACCGGAATCATGCTCCGGTGCTGGCCATCGCCTCCCACATCCCGCAGAGCCAGGTAGGTATGGAATATTTCCAGGCCACTCATCCGGAACAGCTTTTCAAGGAATGCAGTGCATATGCGGAACTGGTTTCGGATGCTTCCCAGGCTCCGGGCATTTTGATGTCCGCCATTCAGCACGCGTGGGCCAGGCGCGACGTAGGCGTTGTCGTTTTGCCCGGAGACATTGCGGACGCCCCTGCGGAGATGAAGAATTTGGTGCATCCTCCTTCCTACACGCGGGAGAATGTTGTTCCTGAGCATGAATCCGTATCCATTCTGGCACGGATGCTTGACGACCACCGCCGCATTACTTTCTTCTGCGGCGCTGGCTGCGCGGGAGCGGAAGACAGGGTCGTCCGGCTCGCGCACCGTTTGAAAGCCCCGATTGCCTACACATGGAGGGGCAAGGATTATTTTGAACATGACAATCCCCTGGGCATCGGCATGACGGGGCTGCTGGGATGGGGAGATGCCTACAAGGCCATGCATGAAAGCGACATGCTCGTGTTGTGGGGGACGGATTTCCCCTATTTCAATTTCATTCCCACCAAGCCTGAAATCGTGCAGATTGACAGGCGCGGGGAAGTGCTGGGCCGCCGCTGCCGCCTGGATCTGGGTATTTGCGGGGATGTTTCCGTCACGGCGGAGGCGTTGCTGAACATGGTGCAGGAAAAAACGGATTCCGAGCATTTGGACGCCTCCCTGAAACGCCACGCCAGGGACGTGAGGGATATGAACGCCTATATGGAAGGAAGCGATAAGGAGTCTCCCATCCGTCCGGAACAGCTCACGACCGCCTTGAACAGGCATGCGGCATCCGACGCCGTATTTACGGTAGATACCGGAACCCCCTGCATCTGGAGTGCAAGGTTCCTGTGCGCTACGCCGGGAAGGAGGACGCTGGCGTCTTTCAATCATGGCTCCATGGCCAATGCCATGCCGATGGCCATTGGGGCGCAGATGGAATTCCCCGGACGGCAGGTAATTGCCCTGTGCGGAGATGGCGGCCTGTCCATGCTGCTGGGGGATCTCATCACGATTGTCCAGTACAGGCTGCCGGTGAAAATCGTGGTATATAATAATGACTGCCTGGATTTCATTCAGTTGGAAATGCAGGCGGCCGGGCTGATTCCATGGCAGATCAACCTGAACAACCCCTCTTTTGCCGCCGTAGCGGATGCCGTCGGCATCAAAGGCTTTTTATTGGATAAGTCCAGCCAGGTGGACCAGATGGTGGACATGTTCCTGAATTATCCCGGCCCCGCTCTGCTGGACGCGCATGTGGACAGGGACGCCATTGCTCTGCCTCCTTACATCAGCATCGGCCAGGCCGCGGACTTTTCCCTTGCCATGATGAAGCAGACGCTGGCCGGGGAAGTGAAGCAGGTATGGAATACCCTGGCCGGAAACAGGAAACTGTTCAAACCGTGATGTCCTGCGGGCAAGGGCTGGGAACCGGTAAAAGACGTGGCTCTTTGTTTGGGGTCACTCCATGGAAAGGGATTTTTTCAGCGCTTCCGTCACGATTTTCGGGTTGGCTTTGCCTTTGGCGGCCTTCATGACCTGGCCGGTGAGCCAGTTCAGGAGCTTTTCGTTGCCGCCCTGTATTTCCGCCACTTTGTCCGGATTGGCGGAAATAACTTCCCGCACGATGCCGTCCAGAAAAGAGGAATCCGCCTTTTCAAAGCCCAGCAGCTTGGCGGCCTGCGCTGCGGCGAGGGCCGGTTCATCCCACATCTTGGCGAATACGTCCTTGGCCTGGTTGTTGGAAACGGTGCCGTCGTCAATAATGGCGATCAGCTCCCGGATAGCTCCGGGTTTCACGGGGCATTCAGACGGCCGCATGCCTTTTTCATTCAGCACGGCGGAAATATTGTTGATAACCCAGTTGGCGATTTTTTTCCCGCTGGCGGTTCCCTGCGCCGCCTCTTCAAAAAAGCGTGCCAGCTCCAGGTCCCCCACCAGCACGTTGGCGTCATACTCGCTCAGGCCATATTCCTCCATGAAGCGTTTCTGCCGTTCCTGAGGCAGCTCGGGAATCTGTCCGCGCACCTTCTCCACCAGGGGAGCCGTGCGTACGGGAACCAGATCCGGGCAGGGGAAATAACGGTAATCGTGCGCGTCTTCCTTGGTACGCATGACGACGCTTTCTCCGCGTTCGTCGTCCCAGCGGCGGGTGGACTGGATTTGAGGAATGCCCATGTCCAGTTCTTCCGCCTGGCGCTGGATTTCATAATGAAGGGCTCTGCGGACGGCGGACATGGAGTTGATGTTCTTCATTTCCACCTTGGCGCCCAATTCTTTCTGCCCGTGAGGACGCAGGGAAATATTCACATCGCACCGCATCTGGCCCTTTTCCATGTCCGCATCGGAGATATCCCCGTAATTCAGAATCTGCTGGAGGGACTTGAGATAGGCATAGGCTTCTTCCGGGGTGTCGATGTCCGGCTCGGAAACGATTTCCATCAGGGCGGATCCCGCGCGGTTATAGTCAATCAGGGAATAATTGGCGTGATGGGTAATCTTCGCAGCGTCTTCTTCCAGGTGGATGCGGGTCAGCTTCACGGTGCGGAAAGGGGGAACGCCCGCTTTGATCACGTCATTCGGATAGGACCAGGGGTACAGGGGCACTTCCCCGCCCAGACACAGCGGAAGATCCAGCTGGGAGGTCTGGTAATTTTTAGCCATGTCCGGATAGAAATAATTTTTGCGGTCCCATTGGGAGATCTCCGGGCTGGAACATCCCAGCATCAGGCCGGTCAGCAGCGTGCGTTCAATGGCGAACTCATTCAGGACGGGCAGTGCACCCGGCAGCCCCAGGCAGGTGGGGCACACACGCGTATTGGGTTCAAAGCCAAAGCCGGTCTCGCAGGAGCAGAACATTTTGCTCTTTGTCTTGATCTGGCAGTGGACTTCCAGGCCAATGGTCACGATGTAATCTGAAATTGCCATAAATTCGGAACGCTTGAAGATCGCGGAAACTGTACGGAACCCTTTTCTCCCTGTCCAGTAAAAAGGCCTGCGGTGGAGAGCGGAGAGTTTTTAGGATAAGAATGATTATTGATTCGGCGAGAGGCTGTTTTTTGTGGTGGAGGTGGGGAGGCGTTTGAGCTCTTCTCCGTCCCGGGGGATGCCGGCGTGCATTTCCTTCGTCAGGAAGGAAATGTCCCTGAGCAAATCAAGCCGGTAAAGGGGGCCGGACTTTCCTTTCAAGGCGATGCAGATTTGGAGAGGGAATTCTTCTTGCTGATAGCATATTCCGCCTCCGCCAGGTTGGCTCCGATGCCGGCGCCGCATTTCAATAATTGTTTTGAAAGCACGGACCCGTTCCCGTCATGGCACGGGAATGGACGCAGGAGCACAAGATGATCCGCAAATTTCCGGCTTGTTACTCCAGTGATCCCTTCTAGTTACTGGACTCTCCGCTCTAAACTTTCCGTTCTTTATAAAATGCCCAGTTCCTTAAGCTGCTGAATGGGGCGTTCCGGCCAGAGCCTGTTGGCGATGGGGCTGGCGGGGCTTGGGTGGAGCAACGTGCCGATGGTGAAGCTTTTGCCGGGGAGCCGGGAGGCGGCGTCCCGCAGCTTCTGCGTGGCGTAGGCACCCACCCCTACCAGCGTGTGGGGATTCAGAATGGTGATGAGGGAAAGCAGGTGCTCCATGCATACCGCGTCCACGGCGGCGCGCTGTTCCGCCGGCAGTTTGTCCGGCGTGATGTTGGCTCCGGTGGCTCCCATCCAGATCAGCGGACAGTAATTGGCCACATAATTGTGCCGGAAGAAGTTTTCCGCAGTGCCGAAAGCTTCCGCGAAAAGTCCCCACAGGCGGCGGCCGCTAACTTCCGACCTGGGGCAGCCGAAGCCTTCCACGGGACGTTTGGGATGTGTATGTTCCGGCCGTCCGACTTCTCCGCGGATGTGCAGCCAGTTGACGACGGCTTCCACTTCCCCGAAGGGAACGCCCGTCTGGGCCATGCCGAAAGGACCGGGATTCATGCCCAGGAACAGATGGCCCTTTTCCCCGTTTCCGTAGGTGCGCACATACTGTTCATGCGGGCCCCATGCATAAGTGAGAGGGTTGTAGGTAACATGGACCGGGGCTCCGAACCGGAGCCGCTCCGTGCCGTCCCGGAGGGCGGCCGTGGCTTTCAGAATAGCTGCTGCAGTTTCGTTCATGCCTCCGCATCATGAAGCGTCGCCGTTTATTGCGCCAGTAAAAACTCCGCGCTTGCATTATTTGTTCCGCCCGTTAACATTTTCCCCCGGACAAGTTAACCTTATTACTTATGAGTGGAATAGCCATTATGACATCTGGCGGCGACGCTGCTGGAATGAACCCGGCGATCAAGGCGGCAGTGGATCATGCCCGCCAGCTTGGAATGAACCCGTACGTTGTTTATGACGGTTTGGAAGGACTGATTGATGGAAAAATCAAGGAAGCCACCCGGGAACTGACCAGCGATATGATCTACAGGGGCGGAACTCTCCTCCGTTCCTCTCGATCCAAGCGTTTTTTCGATTACGAATTCCGCAAGCAGGCCTACGAACATCTGAAGGAACGCAACATCGACAAGCTCATCATCATGGGCGGAGACGGCTCTTTCCGCGCCCTGAATGACTTTTTCAATGATTTTGAAGTGCCTTTTGCCGGTATTCCGGCTACGATTGACAACGACATCGCCGGTACGGACTACTGCCTGGGCGTGGATACGGCCCAGAACGTGATTCTGGACTGCATTGATTCCGTTCGTGATACGGCCCGTTCCCATCACCGTGCTTTCGTGATTGAAACGATGGGCCGGGACTGCGGCTATCTGGCGATGACCACCGCTCTTTGCAGTGCGGCGGACATCTGCATCGTTCCTGAAATTCCGTATGACCTGGAATCCATTTACCAGCGCCTCCAGCCCGTCATCAATGAGGAAGGAAGCTGCATTATCGCCGTGGTGGCGGAAGGCACCCGCGTAGCGCAGTACCTGACCCGCTGGCTGACGGAACGCGCCGGCATGGATACCCGCCTGACCGTGCTGGGCCATGTGCAGCGCGGCGGTTCTCCCACCGCCCGTGACCGCCTGATGGGCACCCGTTTTGCCACCCGCGCCGTGGAAGCTCTTAACAACGGGGACATCAACCAGATCATGGTGTATCATGACGGCCAGTACGGTTACGCCTCCCTGGATTCCGTAGCAGGGCAGCAGTACTCCGTGAACCAGGATATCGTCAACCTTTGCCGGGAGCTGAGCTGCTAGCCCGTCTCTGCGGTTACGGAACCCGCTTTTCCCCGCCCATGCCGCCACGTTCCCGCGGCATGGGCGGATTTGTTTTGAAAAAAAACGCCGCTGTTGTATGATGGCGCCGCATCTTTCCCTGAAAACAGTGCTATGAAAGTTATCGTTACGGGCGGCGCCGGATTCATCGGCTCCAATCTGGTCAGGTTGCTGCTGGAGCGCGGCCATGAAGTCCTGAATATTGACGCCCTGACCTATGCCGGCAACATCCATTCCCTGGACGGCTCAGCGGATTCTCCGGCATACCGCTTTCTGCATGCTGATGTCCGGGACGCTTCCCTGATGCGGCGCACTCTGCGGGAGTACGGACCGGACTGGGTGATGCACCTGGCGGCGGAATCCCATGTGGACCGTTCCATTGACGATCCGGGAAATTTTATGACCACCAACGTCATGGGCACTTTTTCCATGCTTCAGGCCGCCCTGGAATATTACCGTTCCCTGGGGGGGGATAAAAAGGAGCGCTTCCGCTTCCACCACATTTCCACGGATGAAGTTTACGGCTCCCTGGGAAAGGAAGGCCTGTTCACGGAATCCACGCCATATCGCCCCCATTCCCCGTATTCCGCCAGCAAGGCTTCCAGCGACCACCTGGTGCGCGCCTGGCATGATACGTACGGGCTGCCCGTGCTGATCACCAACTGTTCCAATAATTACGGTCCTTACCAGTTCCCGGAAAAACTGATACCCGTCGTTATCCTGAAAGCGCTGGGCGGGGAACCCATCCCTGTATACGGCAAAGGGGAAAACGTGAGGGACTGGCTGTATGTGGAGGATCACTGCGAGGCGCTGTTGACGGTCGTTTCCTGCGGAAAACCCGGAGAAACGTACAACATCGGCGGCAATAACGAGAAGACCAATCTGGAACTGGTGGAGCTGCTGTGTTCCCATCTGGATGAACTGCGGCCCCGGCCGGACGGCCGGAGCTACCGGGAGCAAATCTCCTTTGTGCAGGACAGGCCGGGCCATGACCTGCGCTATGCAATTGACGCTTCCAAAATCCGGAGGGAATTGGGATGGACTCCGCGCCAGGACCATTCTTCCGGATTCAGAAAGACCATTCAGTGGTATCTGGATCATGAGGAATGGTGGAGGGACATCCTGTCCGGGGAATACCGCCTGGAACGTCTTGGAACCAATGGCTAGTAGGTTGATATGAAGGGTATTGTTCTGGCCGGGGGAAGCGGCACGCGGCTGCATCCCGTTACGCTTTCCGTCAGCAAGCAATTGCTGCCCGTTTACGATAAGCCGATGATTTATTATCCCATTTCCGTGCTGATGCTGGCCGGAATACGGGAAATCCTTGTCATTTCCACGCCCCGGGACCTGCCCCTGTACCGGGATTTGCTGGGGGACGGAAGCAGGTTCGGAGTTTCCTTTGAATACAGGGAACAACCCAGGCCGGAGGGGTTGGCGCAGGCTTTTATTATTGGGGAAGAGTTCATTGGAAAGGATTCCGTATCCCTGGTGCTGGGGGACAATATTTTTTACGGGCGCGGCCTGACGGAGAAGCTGAGGCGAGCCGCCGAACTGACGGGCGGAGCAACCATTTTCGGTTACCAGGTGCATGATCCGCAACGTTTCGGGGTAGTGGAATTCAATGATGAGGGGAAAGCGATTTCCATTGAGGAAAAACCGCTCAGGCCCAAATCGGACATTGCGGTGACGGGACTTTATTTTTACGATAATCAGGTGGTGGAGATAGCCAAGAGGATTCCCAAGTCCTCCCGCGGCGAGTTGGAAATCACCTCCGTGAACCAGGAATATCTGAAGCAGGGCCAGTTGCGCGTGGAAAAACTGGCGCGCGGCTATACGTGGCTGGATACGGGCACGCACGATACCCTTTTGGAGGCTTCCATGTTCGTTCGCACTTTGGAGCACCATCAGGGGTTCAAGGTTGCGTGCCTGGAGGAGATAGCCTTCAATAACGGCTGGATTTCCCAGGAAACGCTGCTTTCCCAGGCCGGAGCCATGAACAATAACGGTTATGGGCGGTATTTGGATGAACTGGTGAAATAGGGCTGCCTGAGGTCAGCATGGGAAATGGGAGGGGCGTCCCTGCAAATTCCATGGCTTTCCGGGGTCCGGTTTGCCTTCCGGCAATGCTTTCCATACGGATGGCCGTACCGGTGGAAATTTCCGGCCGTTTTTTATTCAAAGCCGTAAAAGCCTTTCATGACGGGATGCGGCAGCCGGGGTGGAAGAAAGCTGCCATGCGTGATATGCGTATTCATGCTGCGGACTGGGGGAGAACTCCTTCCGGCTGGATGTAGATACGGCGGGAAGGGGGAAAGTCAGGGATGGTTGTCCGGCATGGCGGGATCAATCGGTTCCGGCATGGATGCTATGGACATGACATTTTTGAACAGGCGCAACGCCAGAATGACGGAAAGGGTCGCCAGCATGATTTCCAGGCCGCAGGACAGGAGAACGGTCAGCCATGCAATTGGCGCAGCCAGGTAGGGGACCGCGGTGGACAGGAACTGCCGCAACAGGACGGCAAGAAAGAACAGGGCGCTCTGCAAACCGCAGCCTGCCGCCGCAATGCCCCAGGCCAGGAATAATTTCCTGCCTGCAGCGCCGTATCCCGCCGTATAAGGGAAGGAAAGGAAAGAAGTGATGGCCGCAAGAAGGAGGAAAGCCTCCCAAGCCCTGTTCATTTCCGTGTATTGCGATGGGACGGGCATACCCGCAAACGGAATGAGGAGAGCATACAGGGCGGGCAATAAGGCCAGCATGCTCAGATTTCTTGTCATTCTGCTTCCCTGGGCGGCCAGCAGAACTCTGGCGCCCCAGAATAGGAGGAAGAACAGGGAAAGGACGGAGAGCAATTCCGCCCCTGTTCCCAAAAGCAGGAAGGGCGCGGCTATCCGGGGAGAGCGGAGAAACAAAGGCATGAACAGATGAATGAGGACTGCCGTTGCAATGCCCGCGCCAAACAGGACGGCGCAGGCTTTGATGAAAGCCCTGGCTGCCGGGTAAATCATCCAGTTCATGGTGAAGCGAAGGAGTAGCGGGATGGAAAAAGGACCGCTCCCTTTGTGGAAGCGGTCCTGAGGAGTCAACGTGAATTCATGGATGCCAATGCGAATGGCGGCATACGGGAATTACTTATACTGAGCCCAGTCAACATTCTTCATGTCTCCGCTCCTGGCCAGCTCGGCATGCATGCCCAAAGCAGCCCTGATGGATTGCGGCGTCTGGGCTTTGCCGTCGGACAGCTTCAGGTAATCCCAGAGGATGTTTTTGTAATCCGGGTGGACGCAGTTTTCAATAATGGTCTGGGCGCGTTCTTTCGGGCTCTTGCCGCGCAGGTCCGCGACCCCCTGTTCGGTAATAATGATATTGACGTCATGTTCCGTATGGTCATGGTGGGAAACCATGGGGACAATGGCGCTGATCTTGCCGTCCTTGGCAACGGAAGGACAGGTGAAAATGGAGATATAAGCGTTGCGCGTGAAGTCTCCGGACCCTCCGATGCCGTTCATCATCCTCGTGCCGCCAATGTGCGTGGAGTTGACGTTTCCGTAAATGTCGGCTTCAATGGCGGTATTGATGGAGATGACGCCGAGACGGCGGATAACTTCCGGGCTGTTGGATATTTCCGAGGGACGGAGCACCAGTTTGTCGCGGAAAAAGTCCATATCCCTGTAAATGCCTTCCAGGCAGTCGTTCGTGACAGTCAGGGAGCAGGCGCTGCCGAATTTCACGCGGCCCTCCCGGATCAGGCCAATGACGGAGTTCTGGATGACTTCCGTGTACATCTCGAACGCGGGAATTGTCTTGTCGCGGCCCAGGGCTCCCAATACCGCGTTTGCGATATTGCCTACGCCGGACTGGAGAGGAAGGAACGTAGAGGGAATGATGCCCCGTTTCATGTCAGCGGCCAGGAAATCGGCCACGTTCTGCCCGATTTTATCGGTCAGGGGATCCGCTGCGGCGAAAGAACGGGCTTCATCCGGCCAGTTGGTTTCCACGACGCCCACAATTTTTTTCGGGTCAACCTGGATGTATGGTTTGCCGATGCGGTCGCTGGGTTTGAAGATGGAGATTTCACGGCGGTAGGGAGGATCCAGAGGTTCGTAAACGTCGTGCAGGCCCATGGCGCTTTTGCTGTGGGCGGCGTTTAATTCCACGATAATTTTGTCTGCCAGGCGGCAGATAGTGGGTGCGATCCCGCCCGCGGCCGTCAGATAAATTTTGCCGTCAGCCGTGACTTCACAGGCTTCAATAATGGCGATGTCCACGTTGCCCATGAACCCGTAGCGCACTTCCTGGGCCATCTGGGACAAATGGATGTCATTATAGGCGATTTCCCCGTTGTTCACCGCTTTGCGGAAATCAACGTTGGTGGTGTAGGGTGCGCGGTAACGGATCGCCTTGGCCCGGGAAAGGATCCCGTCGCAGGAATCTCCGGTGGAAGCGCCGGTGAAAACACTCACCTGGAAAGGGTTCCCCTTCTCGTGTTCCGCTTCTGCAATTTTTGCCAATGCAGCCGTGACGGCCTTGGCCGTTCCAGCGGGTGTGAATCCGCTCAGCCCAATATGGTGGCCATGTTTGATCAGGCTTGCTGCTTCTTCTGGTGTCAGTACCTTGTAACTCATGTCAGTGATTTTTGTTGGATGAAAAAGAAAGAAACTCCGTATAAAAACGGAGCGGCAGGCTTATTCTTCGAGAAGCCTGTTGATCAGGTGCGCCGGAATGGTGCGGACGACGCCGGCCGGCAGGGATAGCACAGGATTGCCCTGATCGTCAATCCCTGTAAAAATACCCCGGACGGTTTCATCATCCGTAAGAATGGAAACCGGCCTTTCTCCGGCCCATGCCCGGGCCAGACCTTTCTGGAGAGCGGGGATGCCGCCGTGGGAAAAGACGGAAAGAACCTGGTTCAAATGACTGCCCAGGGAAGCCATGACGGCATGCAGGGAAGGGCAGTCCCGAACAAGATCCGCCAGCCTTGCCGGAGGGTCCTTGATTTCCCCGGCGATGGAGGATACATCATTGAAAACATTGATGCCGATGCCGATGACGGCCATGTTCTCCGCCGGGCGTTCCACCAGTATTCCCGCCAGTTTGGATTTGCCCGCCAGCAGGTCGTTCGGCCAGCGCAGGCGCACGGAATCCAGCCCCATGCTGCGGAGCATGTTGAACAGGGCCAGACCCGCAACCAGGGGCAAATGGCCCCAGTGCACGCCGGCCGCTGTATCCGCAGGAGAGGCCAGGGGAACGGTGAAAGATGCCCACAGGCCGCCTTCATCCCCTATCCATTTGCGGTTGAACCTGCCTCGGCCTCCTGTCTGCACGCGGCAGACGGCAATATGCCCCGGAGGCAGGGAGCGGGCCAGATCATTGGTGGAAAAAGCCTCGGCCCATTCATGATAAGTCCAGTCGCCACATGGTCCTTCCTCCTCCGGAGGGGTGGAAAATGAGGCTGCGGAATTCATGGGACGGGCCGAGGCCGGGAGTATTTTCAGTTCTGGTTATTTCGCCAGAGTGGCAATATAGTAGCCCGCGATGACCGCGGTACCGATCACGCCTGCAACGTTCGGACCCATGGCGTGCATGAGCAGGTAGTTGGAGGGATCGTACTTCTGGCCCACATTGTGGGAGACGCGGGCCGCCATCGGGACGGCGGAGACGCCTGCGGACCCGATGAGGGGGTTGACCGGATTCTTGCGCCAGATGAGGTTCATAAGCTTGGCGGCGATGACGCCGCCCGCAGTGGCTACGCCAAAGGCGACAATGCCCAGCAGAATGATCAACAGCGTTTCCGCCTGCAGGAAGCGGTCGCCCTGCATCGTGAGACCCACGGAGGTTCCCAGGAAGATGGTGACGATGTTGATGATTTCGTTCTGGGAGGCCTGGACCAGGCGTTCCGTCACTTTGCATTCACGCAGGAAATTGCCGAGCATCAGCATGCCGATCAGCGGGGATGCGTCCGGAATCAGCAGAATGGTGACAATGGTTACCAGTACGGCGAAGAACAGTTTTTCGCTCTTGCTGACCGTTCGCAGGGATTTCATGCGGATGAGGCGTTCCTTCTTGGTCGTCAGCAACGCCATGATAGGCGGCTGTATTAGCGGAACCAGGGACATGTACGTGTATGCGGCCACGGCCACGGCGCCCAGCAGGTGCGGAGCCAGTTTCATCGTCAGGAAGATGGAGGTGGGGCCGTCAGCGCCGCCAATGATGCCGATGGAGGCGGCTTCATTCGGGTTGAAGCCCATGAACAGGGCCATGAAGAACGTGGCGGCTACGCCCACCTGGGCCGCTGCGCCCAGAAGCAGGGTGCGCGGTGCGGCGAGCAGCGGGCCGAAGTCCGTCAGGGCTCCTACGCCCAGAAAGATGATGGGCGGGAAAATTTCAGCCTTGATGCCCAGCCCGATCCAGTCATACAGGCCCCCGTGGATGGAGGTGACCAGCAGTTCCTGGGTATGCTGGCCTACGGCCACGTATTTGCCTGCGGCGGAAACCACCAGGGGCTCCAGCTTCTGGGTTTTCAGATCCACCGGAATCCGGTTGCCGCTGGTGTCAAAGTAATTGACGCCCTGCTGGCGGACGACGGTGGTCCCTTCTCCGTTCGTGAGCAGGAAGACCGGTTCATTGCCGTTGTCTTCCGTCACGTTCTGGAAATCCTTCAGGTTGGGATCTACCGTCAGGCTATCGTCTCCCAGACGGGCAGCGTCAGCCTTGGCTTTTTCCTGGGATTCCCGCACGGACTTGATCTTGGAAACGGTCAGCTGGCTGCCGGGGTAAACCTGCATGGGCTGCTGCATGATTTCCTGATACTGGGCACGGGATTCAGGCGTGGTCAGGTTGGCCGGCACCTTGGAGGGAGCCTGCTGAAGCGGAGCCACGTGAACGCGCAGGTACCCCACGTTGTTCAGAGACGTGGCGGTTACTTCCCCCTGTTCATTGGAGGAGATGACCTGCTGGTTCAGCTGGGTGATGAGCATTCCGTTATCCGGAATGTTGGCAATGAGGGCGCCGAAAGCAATGGGAACCATCAGGAGCGGTTCGTATTGCTTGGCTACACCCAGATACAGGAGGAGAATGGCAATGCCCCACATCCCTACCATCTGCCATGATAGGGAGAAGACGCCCATCCCCTGTAAAAAGGTGATTAATGAATCAAAAAGACTCATAGGGAATATTTTTGTAGCGGTTTATTATCTGAGTCGGAGCCCGGTACTGTTGGCGTTTCCGGGCTGCCGCCGCCGGGATTAACCAATTTTGGCCAGTGCCTGTCCTTCCTGAACCGTGTCGCCCGGGTTCACGCAGAAAGCGGTGAGCGTGCCGGAGGCGGGAGCGTAGATGATGGTGTTCATCTTCATGGCTTCCAGCGTCAGAATCTGGTCACCGGCCTTCACGGGAGTGCCTGCTGCCACGTCCAGGGATACGACCTTACCGGCAAGCGGGCTGGGAACGTCTCCTGCGCCGGCGGCGGCCGGAGCCGGAGCAGGTGCGGGAGCCGCAGGAGCGGGAGCGGCCACAGGTGCAGGGGCCGGCGCCGCAGTGGTGGAGGACACCTGGTCCAGAAGTTCTACGGATACGTCAAATACTTTGCCGTCTACGGTGATGCGAAGTTTCTTCATAATAGTGTGTGGTATGGGATATTAAGTTAAATGGTTCCGCCTGGGCGGGGTAAGGGTGAATAATGCAGTAGTTCAGCGGGAAGGCCGGATGCGGTGGGAGGCGAAAATTTCCGCCCTGCCCGCGGCCGCATAGCCGGAACCCGGGGATTGCTTGATTTCCACGATGCGGTGGCTCATGCCGTCCAGGCCTGCGTCCACGGCGGCGGAGATGACGGCCACCATTTCCGGCGTAAGCTCCGTCATGGCGGAATCCACGGCGGCGGAAAGGATGGCGAGCATTTCCGGAGTCATGCCCGGTTTGCCCGCCGCAGCGGGAGCGGCGGCAGGCACGGCTACGGGAGCAGCGGTTTTGGCTTTGGCCCTGTTCTGAATGGCGGCGGCGATGGAGCCGCTGACGGTCAGAATGACGGCCATGCCTCCCAGGCACAGCATAACCACCATGATGCCGACAACCTGATAGTTCAGATTGTTCATAACGTTGGCGATGCCCTGTGCGAAGGCAAAAGCGAGTGTTGTAAGTAACATATGAATCCGTTGGGATGGATGTTAGAGCGGAATGTTGCCGTGTTTCTTGGCCGGGCGCACTTCCTTCTTGTTCAGCAGGGTGCGCAGGGCGAAGGCGATTTTGGCGCGGGTTTCTTCCGGATTGATGACTTCCGTAATCTGTCCCATGCCGGCCGCCACATACGGGTTGTAAAAGGCTTCCCGGTATTCTTCCAGAAGTTCTCCCTGGCGCTTGGCTTTTTCCGCCGGGTCTTCCACAGCCTTCAACTCGCGGCCGTAGAGAACCGGAACGGCGCCTTCCGCGCCCATGACGGCTATTTCCGCGCCGGGCCAGGCGAAGACTGCGTCAGCGCCCAGGTCCTTGCAGCACATGGCGATGTAGGCGCCACCGTAGGCTTTCCGCATGATCAGGGTGACTTTGGGCACCGTGGCCTGGGAATAGGCGAAGATGAGTTTGGCGCCGTGGCGGATGATGCCGCCCCGTTCCTGGTTCTTGCCGGGAAGGAAGCCGGGCACGTCCACCAGGTTTACCAGCGGAATGTTGAACGCGTTGCAGAAACGGATGAAGCGCGCGGCCTTGTCGGATGAGTCGATATCCAGGCAGCCGGCTTTCACGTTGGGCTGGTTGGCAATGATGCCGACCACCACGCCGCAGATGCGGCCGAAGCCGACGACGACATTTTTGGCGAAGTCTTTGTGGACTTCCAGGAAATCCCCGTTGTCCACCAGACGGCTGATGATGGGCTGGACGTCCAGCGGCGTGCGGTTATCGCCGGGAATCAGGTCGCTCATGCCTTCGTCTGCGCTCAGGTCAAGCGGAGTGTCCAGCTTGTGGGGCGGTTCTTCCGTATTGTTGGAAGGAAGGAAGGAAAGAAGCCTTTTCAGGATGTCCATGGCGTGCGCGTCGCTGTCCGCTACGAAATGGACGTTGCCGGACACGGTGGCGTGAATGGCGGCTGAGCCGATGTCGTCCATCGTGCATTTTTCATACGTGACCTGTTCGATCACTTTGGGACCGGTGATGTACATGCCAGCGTTGCCGGAATTGCGCATGATGATGAAGTCCGTCAGGGCGGGGGAGTAGGCCGCGCCGCCCGCGCAGGGCCCCAGAATCATGGAGATTTGCGGAACAACGCCGGAGGCAAGCACATTGTTGTAAAATACCTGGGCATATCCGGAAAGGGCCGCCACTCCTTCCTGGAGGCGCGCGCCGCCGGAGTCGTTCACGGTCACCATCGGGATGCCGGCTTTCAGGGCGTACTTCTGGGCATCCGCAATTTTCATGGCGTGCATGTAACCGAGGGAGCCTCCCTGGGCCAGGAAATCGGATGCCGCGCAGGCCACCGGGCGGCCGTCCACCAGGCCGAAACCGGAAACGACGCCGTCGCCGGGGATTTCCTTCTTACCCATGCCGAAGTTGTGGCAGTTGTGGCGCACATGCATGCCGATTTCCGAGAAGGTACCTTCCTCAAAGAGGTACCCCATGCGGTCACGGGCTGTCATTTCGCCCTTTTCATGTCTCTTGTCGATCTTTTCCTGGCCGCCGCTGAGAATTACTTTTTTGCGGCGGCTGTTCAGATCGTCAATCAATTTGGGATCAATAGCCATTGGTATAGTGGTATGGTGAATAGGGAGAATGTTACTTGCCGCATTCGCAGCCGCCGGGGTGCTGGCAGAACTCGGTCAGGACGCCGAAGGTGCACTTGGGATGCAGGAAGGTGACCTGCGTGTTGTGGGCGCCGGGAACGGGCGGATCGTTCAGCACGGTAAGACCTGCTTCCTTGGCCTGGGAGATATTTCCGGCGATGTCATTGGTCTTGAAAGCGATGTGGTGGATGCCCTCCCCTTTTTTCTCAATAGCCTTGGCGATGGCACTTTCTGGAGAAGTAGGTTCGAGCAGTTCGATGTGGACTCCGGCAACGTCAAACATGGCGACGCGGACCTTTTGAGTGGGTACTTCCTCAATGTGGGGCTCTCCGAGCCCGAGCGCATCGCGGTAATAGGGAACGGTGGCGTCAAGACTCTTGACGGCGATGCCGATATGGTCAATTTGCTGAATCATATGCGTGTGATGGTTATAGGGAATGCAGGGGGGAGGCCTGCAATACATCAAGAGTTATTAAAGCGGATTTTTTTAGGATGTGAAGCGAAAAGCGGAAAAATGGCGAATTCGCGACCGTCCGTTTCACCTGCTTGATTGCCCCGGAAGATGAGGTATGGTAGAGGCATGTACAGGAGTGGATTAGCCGTATTATTTCTGTTGGCGTCGTGGTTTGCCTCCGCGTGTGCCTATGAGCTGCTGCCCGCGCATGTGGCCGTGGTTTATAACGGAAAATCCGAGCTGAGCCGCCGCATGGCCAGGGAATATGCGCGGGTGCGCGGCGTTCCGGAAGGGAATCTCGTTTCCCTGGATTGCCCCATGACCGGCGAGATTTCGCGGAAGGAGTATGAGGAGACGATCCGCGTCCCGCTGCTGGAGACGGCGCGGAAACAACGGTGGTGGGTGCCTTCCGGCATTGCGTCCTCCCCCTTGATGAACCGGAAGATCTTTGTGCTGGTGCTGATGGCGGACCTGCCGATGAAGATACGGCATGAAACGCCCGCTCCCCTTCCCGGGAAAGGCGTCAACCAGATGCAGACGGATCGCGCTGCGGTGGATTCCGAACTGGCTCTGCTGGCGGTGGGCGGTTATGAAAGGAAGTCCTGGCAGGTGAATCCCTATTTTAATAAAAGGGAGGATTTTGTGGGTTCCGGCCTTCCTTCGTTTCTGGTATGCCGCCTGGACGGACTGACGCCCGATACCTGCATGCGGCTGGTGACGGAACCGGCGAACGTGGAGAAAAAAGGTTTATGGGGGTGGGCCGTTGTGGACCGGGGCGGCCCCTATGCCCAGGGGGACCGGTGGATGGACGACGTGTTCGAGCGCGTGAGGGAGGCGGGCATTCCCGCTTATCTGGATGACTGGCCCCAGACCCTGCCGGAAAAATTCCCCTTGAGCCGGGATACGGCTCTTTACTGCGGGTGGTATGCGGGGAATGCGAACGGACCGTTTTCGGATCCTTCGTTCCGCTTCCGGCCCGGGGCGATAGCCATGCATCTGCATTCCTTCAGCGCCGCCGATTTCAAGGTCCCCGGCAGGGGGTGGAGTTCCGCCCTGCTGGAGAAGGGGGCTGCCGTGACGGTGGGAAACGTGTATGAGCCGTTCCTGGGCGCCTGCCACCGCTTTGATATTTTTGTGGACCGCCTCCTGGACGGCTATACCGTGGCGGAGGCTTCCTGGATGAGCATGCCTGTGCTGTCCTGGCAGGGGGTGGTGTTCGGAGACCCCCTGTACCGTCCATACGCCCGCATGAAGGATATGGACGTGGAGCCGACGGAAGAAGACCGTTATTTCCAGGGGTGGTGGGCTTCCTCCGTGCAGTTCGGAGACCGCTGGAAGGAGCGTTCCGCGCGTTTGATGGAGTCCGCCCGGAAGGCCCCTTTTTCCTGCCTTTATGAAGCTCTGGCGCTGGAATGCCTGTACCGGAAGGAACCGGCCCGCGCCGGAGAGCTCCTTTCCTCCGCTCTGGACGGCGCGGCTGACGCCCGCACCCGCGCGCGCCTGCTGCTGGAAATCCTGATGGCGGAACGGGCCCGGGGCGGTAACAAGGCCTTTCTGCAGCGTGCGGACGGCATCCGGGGCCTCATGTCTTCCTCCGCTTTTCTTCCGGCGCTGGAGGAATGGCTTGCCAGGGTGGCTCCGCCGCCGGCCCCGCCGAAAAAATAAATTAAGGACGTACGGCAAATTTGGATTGCCTTTTAGGGGATTATGGCTCATATTCTGCGTCCCGTAAGTTTTCCTTTTACTGATATTCACCAGCAATAGATAACACAAGATGAACATTATCAACAAAATCGAGCAAGAGCAACTCAAGGCGGATGTGACCCCATTTAACGTAGGTGATACCATCAAGGTTCACACTCGTGTTATTGAAGGCGGCAAGGAACGTATCCAGATTTTCCAGGGCATTGTGATCGCCAAGCGCGGTTCCGGCATCAATGAAGCTTTCACCGTCCGCAAAATTTCCTACGGTGAAGGCGTGGAACGCGTATTCCCCCTGCATACTCCCCGCATTGCCAAGATTGAAGTCGTGAACCGCGGCAAAGTCCGCCGCGCCAAACTTCACTATCTGCGCGGCCGCATCGGCAAGGATGCCATGATTGTGAAGTCTGCCAACCGGTAATCGGAAGAATTGCTATTTTGCTGGCCCGGCCCGCCGTGAGGCGGCGCCGGGTTTTTTATTTCTGGAGTATTGTTTTTCCTGAATGGGAAAGAGGTCCACAGGAACAACAGCCACTTCAAGATAGTTCTCCGGGAGCCATATGGGGATGAGAGCGTTTTTCCGGGGTGGGGAAGGTGGAGAGGGGCGGCTGTTTCCGGTCCGGAGCAAATACGTTTTTCGGATTTTCCTCCGTCCGGGCCTGGATGGCTTCCGGAGAATGGAGCAGAAACCGGAAAATTTCATACGCGAATCCAAACCCGGAACTTAGCGCGTGACATTCCATCAGGCCCTGCCCCAACCTGATTTCCGGGAGGGGGAAAGGAAACGGGGTTTTCAGCATGGCCCCCGGAGGGGGGGAGAGCGGGTGCAGGGCTGCGCGGATAATTATTACTCCGCAGGTGCGGGAACTGGTGTGTCCTCCGCATCTTCTGGTCCGTACGCTTCCACTTCCGTCAACGCCAGGGGCTGGGAGGGATTTGCGGATTCCACGCGCAAGGCGCGCGCCTTGACTGGAGCGTCCAGTTTCCAGGAAGTGACGTTGGTGGATTTTTCCGAAGGAGTGGTGCTGAAGGTTTTTTCCGCCAGCACGTTTTTGTCATTGCCGTAGAGGATTACCTTGAATTTTTCCATGGCGCCCAGCAGCGTCAGGTTGGCCGGCGTGTAAATGACTACCTTTTCTATGGTGCGGTTGGTCTCCCTGCCGAAGTCAATGCCGAACCAGGCGGTTTTCCCTTCAACCACGCCTGTGGCGCTGATTGAAACGTCGGAAATCCTGGAGCTGGTATTGCCGTCAACGGCCTTTTCCGGACCGTAAGCTCCCAGCATGTTGCGGTTGGAACTCTGGCGAACCTTGACGCCGGGCTGAAGGCTCCAATTGATTTTGCCGGGTTCTGCGGAAACTTTGGGAACTGCCGGCGCCTGCGCCGGACGCGCGGCCGGGCCAGGTGAAGGATTGACCGGAGCGGCGTGTTTCGCGGCGGCCGGGGCGTGGCGGTGCGCTTCCCTGTTCGCCTGTCTTGCCGCTTCCGCTTTCGCGTTATTTTCCTTCTGCACCTGCTCATTATAATCATTGCGCATTTTGACGACATCCTTCTTATACAGGATGCAGGTATAGGTCAGCACAATGCCTATGATCAGGGTCGGAATGAGATAGTAATAGATATTGGACTGCCCTTTTTGCATGTTCAGGGCCGGAATGGCCGGGGAAGATGGCGGTGGAGGGATGACTGCCGCGTTTCTTCCCGCAGGATGGGCAATGGCTTTATCCAGATCCGTGATGAAATCCCCCAGATCCCGGTAGCGTTCCCGGGTATCCGGATTGATGGCGCGGGAGACGACCGAATCCACGGCATCGCTGCATTTGATTAGTGAGGAGGGCATAGCAAAGCCCGCTTCCATCGGCGTTTTGCGGGTAAGCAGAATGTAGAGCGCCAGCCCCAGTGCGTAAATATCCATGCCCGGCGTGAACGTGGTTTCCGCTCCGGTGACCCACTCCGGAGAGGCGAAGTCCCCCATGTCCACCGGAGGTTGGGCAGGATAAATATTGATGGGCAGCAGCAGGGCGTCTCCGCCGTCTTCGCGCAGGCAAATCAGCTTGGGCGTGATGCCCCCGTGAAAAATGTTTTTCCGGTGCAGCGTCAGCAGTCCTTCCGCCATGTTGCGCACCAGGTTGAGCGCCGCCTGGGGAGATATTTGGGGAAGGGTTTCCATATCCGCCATCCGCGGATAGGGGGGGTGTTCGGAGATGATGAAAGTAAACGGCCCTGCCTGTCCTACTTCATAAACGCGCAGGAGCCCCTGGTGGGATTGTTCCACGATGGTGAGGGAGCGGACGATGAATTCAGGATCCCAGCCGAAGATGCCGGCTTCTTCCGTGGGAACCACCCGCAGCATGACGGGAGCAAAGTTGGATTTCAGGGTAGCTGTGAAAATTTGCTGGGGGCCTTTGGCTCCGACAAGCTGAATATTTTCCAATTGGGGAAAGAGAGAGGAAATCTGGTCCATGGGAAAAGAATCGTCGGCAGGCATGGAGAAAGGGAGGTGGAATAGTATTGGTTCCTACTCTACCTTAAATTCCCCTCCGGAAGCAACTCTATAAGCGGGCATATTTTTGCAGTGGGACGCCCTGATGCCGGACGGACGCCAGCCATGTCCGGACGCGGCATTCCCTTTTCCACGCCCGGCCAGTTAAATCAGGGTAGCCAGGAACAGGAGGGCTGAACAGGAGGCCGTGATGAGCAGGAAAAATTCCAGTTGTTTCAACCGGCGCGGCGGCATGTTGCCGCGGACGGCCACGGCGAGGTAAAAATCCTGTTCGTTCCAGCTTTTCCGGCAGCGGCAGAGAAGACGGATGAACGAGGACGCCCCCGCCGTTAACGTCAGGACATACAGGGAACCCTGAAACAGAGCCGTTATGGGTTGGCCATTTGACTGGAAAATCGCTGCTGCTGTCAGCAGGGGCAGCAGAAGGATGAAGCGGGGATTTTCGCGGGGAGTTGATATTTTTTGCCTGTTTCCCGGGTCTTCTTTTTATTCAGGAAACGTTCTTCCTTGTTTGTCTTAGACATTATCTCTCCGACTATGATGGATGACAGGAGCGAGGAGAGGAAGTCTTGCATGGACAAGGGAATTCGATTTCCTGCATCAGGGCCTTTTCAGAATGATGGGAGGCGAGGGGTTGGTTTGCCATACCGGGGTAGCGGCCCGTGCGTCCGCTTCTTCCAGCGTTTTGCGGCCTTTGACCTTGACCAGGTGTTCCCGGAGGATGCGCCGCAGTTCCACGGCGGAGGCCGGGTCATCCTGCACGCTGTGCCCGGACGGAACGATTTTTTCACTGGCGCTCCAGTCCAGGTGGGATGAGTGGTACTTGACCACTCCGTCGGAGGAATTGGGCGTGTCGTTCCTGCCCCTGTCTCCAATGATGGAATGAACGGGAACATTTGGGGAGCCGCGCAGCTCCGACATGTATTTGACCAGGGATGAATTCGGGGAAAGCTGGCGGATGCTGGTCAGCTCGTCCTTCAGTTGCAGGGGGTTGAGTAGGAACATGCCGCGGCTGAGAGTGGCGATGCGGGTGACTTCTTCCAGCATGTCCGAGGGGAGGTCGATCAGGCGCTGGCCCAGTCTTCCTATCCAGTTGTCCGCGAAAGTGGAACCGCGGTGCGGGGTGGCCATGTACACGATGCGCGTGACTCCCTGGGGCGGGGAAAAGATGAAATTATTCTGGAGCCGTTCAAGCGTTTGTTCATCATAATGGAGGGGGGCCATCCCTTTCTTCCAGTTTTCCAGCGTCATTCCCTCAAACGTTTCCGGAGAAAGCTCAAATACTCCCTTCATCAGCGTCCAGGGTTTGGTGGAGTTATTGAAGCGGGTGATGAGGCCGCCCATGGAGTGTCCCACCATGACGATGTTGTTCATTTCCCTGGATGTTCCGCGGGGATTGTATTCCTGCATGAGCTCCTTCAGGGCCTGCCGCTGCCTGCTGGCCGGAATGGTCCAGGCCAGCCCGGACGGATAGCCGAAGAACCAGAATTGGTAGTTTTCCCGGATGACCGGATCCACCAGGAGACGGTTGGTCAGGTTGGCGAAGGTGGCGGGGCCGGACATCAGGCCGTGGGTGAAAACCACGGGTATTTTCCGGGGGTCATAGGGTTCGGAAAAATAAAGCCCCATCGTATTGATGGCCTTTTTCGGGCGGAATGCCCCCAGCAGTTCCGTTCCATCTGCGTCGGAAAGCTTCCAGAACAGGGCGATAGGGACGGAAAAATTGGCCGCCAGCGGCTGCCGCACCTTGTTTTTGCCAATGAAAATATGTTCATTCATCAGGCGCGGAATGGTGCGGAGGGTAGGTTTGCCGTCCACCATGCGGTCAAAGTCCAGAATGGCTGTCAGCGTGTGCACGTTGCCGTTGTCCTTAAGCACGTTGGCATGTGGGAGGGAACCTCCCCGGGGCGCCAGCCCCGCCAGCGGTATGCCCATTCCCTCCACGGTTACGCTTTCCCGCAGGCGGAAGGTGGGGTCCACTTCATCGGACATGAAAATGGCCTCATAGAACCACGGATTGCTGTCTCTGGCGTAGGAGGATTTTTCAATGACGAAGGGAAGGCTCAGGCGCTTCGCCTCATTCATGCCCCCTTTGCGTTTGGCTTCCTTCAAGTGGGAGGCCAGCTCCCGAATGCACGCGTTATATTTTTTCCGGGCTTCCGGCCATTCCCGGCTGCGTTGGGGAGAGGAAAGAATGAGCCATGCGGCATGGGCTTCCCGGATGGCTGCGGCGTCATCCTGGTAATGGGCGTACTCCATTTCCTGCCGCTGGTGCAGGGAACAGCCGGAAAGGCCTATGGCCAGTCCTAAAAGAAGGATGGAAACCGTTTTCATGATGAGCGGTGTAAATAAAAAGGGAAGGGAGGGTGGTTCAGGAGAGCATGTCCAGCGCCCGGTTCATGGATTTGAGGAAGGTCTGCACTTCCTCTTCCGTATTGTACAGGGCAAAGGAGGCGCGGGTTGTCCCGGTGGTGCCCAGGGCGCACATGAGCGGCTGGCAGCAATGGTGCCCGGTTCTTACGGCAATCCCCATCTGATCCAGCAGCGTACCCAGGTCATAGTGGTGGATGCCCTTCGCCAGAACGGAGACCACGGCGCTGTGCGGCACGTTCGGCGCCAGTACGGTCAGGCGCTGCATGGCTTTCAGGCCTTCCACCGCCATATCCGTCAGTTTCTGTTCATGGGCGGCGATGTTGTCCAGGCCCAGTCCGGAGACGTAGCGGATGGCGGCCGCCAGACCCACAGCCCCGCCTATGTTGGGCGTTCCCGCTTCATATTTGAAAGGAATGTCGTTGTAAATGGTTTTTTCAAAGGTGACTTCCTTGATCATCTCCCCGCCGCCCATCCACGGCGGCAGTTTTTCCAGCAGCTCCCTTTTCCCCCACAGCGCGCCGATGCCGGTGGGCGCGTACAGCTTGTGGCCGGAAAAGGCATACAGGTCGCAGCCCAGTTCCTGAACATCCACATTCATATGGGAGACAGCCTGGGCCCCGTCAATCAGCACGATGGTTTCCTGCCTGTTCGCTTTGGCGAGCGCGGTCATTTCCCGCACGGGATTGACTGTCCCCAGCGTGTTGGAGACGTGTCCCACGGCTACGATGCGGGTGCGTGGGGAAAGCATGTTCCGGTAAGCTTCCATGTCCAGGGTCTGGCCCGGCGTCAGGGGAACCGCTTTCAGGACGGCGCCCGTGCGTTCGCACAGCATTTGCCAGGGAACGATGTTGGAATGGTGTTCGGAAGCGGTAACAATGACTTCGTCTCCCGGTTTGACCATGCCGGACCCGGCGATGGTATCCGCCGCCAGGTTGATGCCCATCGTGCAGCCGGAGGTGAACAGGACTTCCGCCGTTTCCGGCGCGTTGATAAACCGCGCCACCGTTTCCCGCGATTCTTCATGCGCTTCCGTCGCGAGCTGGCTCAGGTAGTGGGAACCGCGGTGCACATTGGCGTTTTCCGTATCGTAGTAATGGCGGATGGCGTCCAGTACGGCCAGGGGCTTTTGCGTGGTGGCCGCATTGTCCAGGTAAATGAGAGGCTTGCCGTGCACGCTGGTTTCCAGAATGGGGAACTGCGGACGGATGGTTGCTGTGTCAAGCATGGCTATGGTACGAGTGAGGGTTCTTTGCGCAATTCATCCCAGCCCCCTTCCAGAATGAAAATGGGCGCTCGGATGCCGTATTCCGGCTTTTTCAGTTCATTGGCCACGGCCGCGCTGGAGGTGCAGTCCCTGCTGCAAAAGATGACGATGCAGAATCCCCTGTCCTCTGCCGTCATCAGGGCTTCCATGGCATTCGCCAGGAGTTCCTGGTAATTGGCATCCGCCGGGCGGATAGGGTAAACGGGAGCCTGTGTGACGGTATGGCGTTCAAAGTCGTCCTGTTTTCTGGCGTCTATCCAGAGGATTTTCCCCGGCCATTCCTTTAATACCTGGGAGAGGCACACGTGCCCTTCCTCCAGAGTTTCCGGATTGCAGGGCGGCGTGCGGAACGGCTGGATGACGCGCAGATCCAGCGCGGCGACGCCTACGGCCAGCAGAAATACGGCCAGCAGGAGTTTCAGAGCGGAGGAAAAGGCGTCTCTCATGGAAGGAAGGGCGGATGTCAGTTTTCCTTGATGGCCAGGAACCCCATTTGGCGTTTGTAGCGCGGCACGGCGGAATCCGTGCGCACCCAGATGGTGTTGAAGGCCGGCTTGGCCGTGGATTTGGGAGTGACGATGATTTTATATTCCCTGCCTTTTTTCACGGTCACAGGCTCGTAGTCAAAGGCGTCTCCCGTCAAATCCACCGTGGTCAGGTTGACGGGCAGTTCTTTGGAGATGGTGATTTTTATGGTTTTGGGCGCGGCGGCCTCTCCTCTGGCCCATTCCAGCTTGCGGGGTTCCATCCGGATGATGTCCGGGATCTGCGCGCGTATGACCAGCTTGTAGGCGGAGCCGTTGGCGTACACCGTCATGTCCTTGTCCACGGTGCCGGAAAAGTTGCCGGTTTTCATTACGGCGCTGATGACGCCGGATTCCCCCGGGGCATACGTCAGCTTGTTATCCTTCGCTCCGGCGGTGGTGCAGTCGCAGGAAACGTGGATTTTACTGATGGTGACCGGGGTGCCGGAAGTGTTGGTGAAGGAGAAGGATGCCGTGATGCTGTCCTGGTCCGGAGCCACCTTTACCGGAACCACCGTTTCCTTGAAGGACAATTCATTTTTGCCGGAGGCGAGGCTCCCGCACAAAAGCAGTCCTGACAGAATAACGAGCCGGGTGGTCATGGGCGTTTCAGGATGTTTTTTCTTCTTTATTCCTGGCGGAGAAAATGCTGGCGATGAAGAAAATAATTGCCGCTACGAAGATGCAGGAGTCCGCCACATTGAAGGCGGGCCAGCGGTAGTTGAAGAGGGGGATGGTGACGTCAATGAAGTCCACCACGTAACCGTTCATCAGCTTGGTGAAGAAACCGTGCTGCTGCTCATACGGAATCAGGAAGCCCTGAATCAGGCGGTCCGTCAGGTTGCCGGCTACGCCCGCCAGCAGCAGGACATAGGCCAGCTTGAGCCATGCCGTGTGGAAGAAGTTTTTCCGGTAAAGCACGACCAGGACCACGATGGCGAGCACGGGAACTGCCAGAAAAAGATAGCTGGACCAGACGGTGCCGTTCCCCAGCCCGAAAGCAACGCCCGTGTTGTGCACGCGGGTAATGTTCATGGTTCCGTCCAGGAAGGAAATGGGTTCCAGTTCCCTCAGTTTGTTCAGGGCGTCCACCGTGTTTGGATTCAGGTCCGGGAGCCGCGCCAGTTCCGCCTCCGGCATGCGTCCGTTCGTGGCGAAGTCCAGCGTGCCGTCCGCATTGATGTGCTGGAAGCCCGGAAAGTCCGGCAGATAGGCGTACTTATGGAGCTTTTCGTTCAGGTAGTTCAGCGGGAAGCGGCGGATAATCCACAGCTTGCTGGCCTGGTCCAGCGCATACAGCCCTGCGCCCAGCAAGCTCCACCAGAGCCAGCCGGGGGGCGTCTTTTTATGGGGGGCGGGTTCTTTTTCCGTCTGGGGGTCCATATAAAGGTCGGGAAATGGAGTGGATGCGGTTCAGGAAAGAACTTCCGCGCAGCGTTCGCATACGTCCCTGCCCTCCGCCGCCGGTTCATACCGGCGGCAGCGTGGGCACATGGCATGTTCCGTTTTTGCGGCGGAGGCTGCCAGTTCCGGACCGGTTTCCACGTCAAGGTCCGCGATGATGAAGAACTCCGTGGCAAACGCCCGGTCTTCCAGAAGCGCCACGACGTCTTCGCTCTCATTCACGGGAACGCTCAGAGTGATGGAGGCCTCATTATTTTTGGAAAATACCTTGGCCTTCACCTGTTCTTCAATGGCTACCTGAATGACGGACTTGATTTCCTGGAGACGGGAAATGACGGCGGTCGCCTCCTGGGTATCGTATTCCGGCATGGGGGCGGGGAAGTCCTGCTCATGCACGCCGCCTTCATATCCCGCGTATTCCCAGGCTTCATCCGCCGTGAAGGCCAGGATGGGAGCCAGCAGGCGGCACAGAGCCTTGAAGATGATGGTCATGGCCGTTTGTGTGGCGCGGCGGCGAACGGAGGAAGATGAGTCGCAGTACAGGCGGTCCTTGGTGGTGTCCACGTACAGGGCGGACAGGTCGCTGGTGCAGAACTGGTTGATGGCGCTGAACGCCTTGCGGAAGTCATAGGCTTCATAGGCCTTCAGCGTTTCCCTGATGACGGCGTTCAGGCGTTCCAGAATCCAGCGGTCCAGGAGGGGCATGTGTTCCGGGGCGACTGCCTGCGCGGCGAAATCGAATCCGCTGATGTTGCCCAGCAGGATGCGCAGGGTGTTGCGGAGGCGGCGGTAGGGTTCCGTCACCTGCTTGAAGAGGTCTTCCCCGAAGGGGACTTCATTTTGCCAATCCACGGAGGCGGCCCACAGGCGCACGATGTCTGCGCCGTATTTGTCGTAGTAATAGGCCGCGTCAATGGGTTTGCCGCTCTTGGCGTCAGATTTGGAGGTTTTTTTCCCGGTGTCTTTGTCCACGACGAAGCCGTGGGTCATCACGGCTTTGTACGGAGCCTTGCCGCGCCAGGCGACGGAAAGCATCAGGGAACTCTGGAACCAGCCTCGGTGTTGGTCCGTAGCTTCCAGGTAAAGGTCCGCCGGCGCGTCCAGCCCGGGGCGGTTGTCCATGACGGCCATATGGGAACTGCCGGAATCAATCCAGACGTCCAGCGTATCCTTGCCCTTTTTCCAGGTCTTCGGCAGGCCGAGGCGTTCGCACAGGTCTTCATCGGAGAGTTCAAACCAGATGTTGGAACCGTGTTTCTCCACCATATCCGCGATTTTGCGGACCAGGGCGGCGTCCAGGACGGCTTTGCCGTTTTCGTCAAAGAAGACGGGCAGAGGCACGCCCCAGGTGCGCTGGCGGGAGATGCACCAGTCCGGCCTGGCTTCCACCGTGCCGTAAATGCGGTTGCGGCCCCAGGAGGGCAGCCACTGCACCTTGTCTATTTCTTCCAGGGCCTGCGGGCGGAGCTTGTCCATGGAGATGAAGAACTGTTCCACGGCCCGGAAAATAATAGGCGTCTTGGAACGCCAGCAGTGCGGGTACTGGTGGCGGTATTCTTCCACGCCGAAGAGGTTGTTGCCCTGTTCCAGCATGGAAATGATGTCCTTGTTGGCGTCAAAGACATGTTTGCCCACCAGGGAGGGCACGCCCACTTCCTCCGTGTATTTGCCGTCGTCGTCCACGGGGGAGAGGACGGGCAGTCCGTATTGGCGTCCTACGTTATAGTCGTCCGCGCCGTGGCCGGGCGCGATGTGGACGATGCCGGTTCCGGTGTCCGTGGTGACGAAATCCGCCAGGATGATTGTTGACGTGCGGGAAAGGAAGGGATGCCGGGCTTCGCAGTTTTCCAGTTCGGCTCCCTTGAATTCACGGATGGTTTCCGCAAGAGCCCAGCCCGTTTTCTGAGCGAAGGCATCCAGCAGCTCTTTGACGATGACGAGGTTTTCCATCTGGCCGTTCTTCATGAACCTGCCTGCCACGTAGGTGAAACGCGGATGGAGGGCGAGACCTACGTTGGCGGGCAGCGTCCACGGAGTAGTGGTCCAGATGACCATGGAGGCTTTCAGTCCCAGGGGATTGTCCAGAAGCGGGAAGCGCACGAAAACGGAGGTACTGACCTTTTCCTTGTAGTCTATTTCCGCTTCCGCCAGCGCCGTATAGGCCCCATAGGACCACTGGACGGGTTTGCGGCTCTGGTACACCGCTCCGTCTTCCACCAGTTTGGCGAACACGCGCAGGATGTTGGCCTCATACGCCGGCTTCATGGTCAGGTAGGGATTCTCCCAATCGCCGAACACGCCCAGGCGGCGGAAGGAAGTGCGCTGAATGTCAATGAATCCTTTGGCGAATTCCGCACAGCGCCGGCGGATTTCCGCCGCATCCAGGTCACGGGCCTTCTGAACCACCTTGAATTCAATGGGAAGGCCGTGGCAGTCCCAGCCCGGAATATAAGGGGCAGCATAACCGGCCATGGTTTTTGATTTCAGGACCAGGTCCTTGAGAATTTTGTTCAGGGCGGTGCCCATGTGCACATCCCCGTTGGCGAAGGGGGGGCCGTCATGAAGGAGGAACCGGGGTGCGCCCTGGGCCATCCTGCGGGACAAAATGCGTTCGTACAGCCCGGTGTCTTCCCACTTTTTCAGGCGTACGGGTTCGTTTTTCGTCAGATCCCCTCTCATGGGGAAGCCGGTTTCCGGTAACAGGATGGTGTCTTTATAATTCTTTTCGGGCGCACTCATGCCCGGAAAAAGTACCACTGGACCCGGTTCCGGTCAACCCTGCGGTGCGGCACATCTGGGTCCTAGCGCATTCATTCCCGCCGTGTTCCGGAGGAGGGGACGGCGCCGGAAGGAGCACCCCCGCGGGCAGAAGCCGGGGAAGGAAGAAATCCCTGTTCCCTGAGCCATTGTTCGGCGGCATCCGGCCATTGATCCGTGGGATGCCCGCGTTTTTCCATGCCATACCCGTGGCCTCCCGTGGGATAGAGATTAAGGCTGACGGGAACCCCCTTATTCCGGCAGGCCTGTTCCATCAACCTGCTGTTGGCGCAGGAAACGCCGTCATCCAGAGCGTGGACGAGGAAGACCGGGGGCGTCTGTTTCGTCACTTGCCGCTCTGCGGAACACATCTCCTCCAGGGCAGGGGATGGTGGCCCAATATTTTGTTGCGCGTTCCCCCGTGGGTTGTATGGGGCGCCATGGAAATGACGGGATAAATGAACATGGAAAAATCCGGACGGGCGGAAATGTTTTTCAGCGGATTTTCCGCTTCTTCCGGCAGGGTGCGGTTTCACAGCGTAGAGGTCATGGCCGCCAGATGGCCGCCTGCGGAAAAGCCCATGACGCCGATGCGGAGAGGGTCAATTCCCAGGGAGGAGGCGTTTCCCCGCACGGTCCTCAGAGCCTGGCGGGCGTCCAGCAGGGGACCGGGAAACTTCCCCAAGGCATTGCTGGTTCCTGAAACGCGGTATTTCACGACAACCCCCACCATGCCGTGTTCCGCCGCCCAGCCGGCAATGCGGCTCCCTTCCTTTTCAAGGGCCTGGATGGAATACCCCCCTCCCGGAAAGATACACAGGGCCGTGCGTTTGTCCTGCGGCTTCCATCCGGCGGGAAAGTGAAGCAGAACCTGCGCTTCCCCCACGTCCGTAATGTGTCCGGCGGAGACTTGTTTTTCTTTCAGGTCCGCCGCTTTCAGCCCCAGGGAAATCCATCCGGAGTGAAAGGCTTTTCCCTCTGAGGGCGGGCAGATGGCCTCCAGCGCGGACGGTTCAGGAGGTACAGCTGCGGCGCAGGCGAATGCCGGAAAAAAAGCGGAGAAGAAGACCGGGTTCATGTTCATGGTTTGTTGGCGAGTGAAATGATGAGTTTGGAAAGTCCCTGCACTACTTCTGCAAACTGGGGATAGTCCAGCTTTTCAGCCGTATCGCTGGTTTCATGATAATCGTCGCAACGGAGGAAGGCCGTATCCGTGACGGCAAAGGAGGGGATGCCTTCCTTCATGTATCCCCAGTCGTCAGACCAGGAAACGCCGCGGGCGTAATACGGGAACACGGCGGAACGCACCGGAAAACGGCTTAAAGTGGAAAATTCCTCCGCGCAGGAGCGTGCCAGTTTGCGGCCCGTGTTGGTGGAGAGGAAGGCAACATAGTCGCAGCGGTCCGGCAGGCCGGCCAATCCGGCAACTACGGCGGATTGGCGTTTTTTATTCACCCGGGGAGAATAGCAGCCCAGCGTTTCCAGGGCAATCATGCCGATGATTTTTTCCCTGCCCGGATGAAGGGAGACGGATTTGGCATGCACGGCGCTGCCCATGGCGGGCGTCTGGTAAAAGGGAGGCTCTTCATTGGCGTAGGCCACCAGGCAAACATCGTGGAGGGTGGAAGTTGCTGCAAGGGCGTGTGCCATTTCCAGCAGGGCGGCTACGCCGGAAGCGTTGTCATTGGCTCCCGGCGTTCCGGTTCGGGAAGGCCGGGCGGGGCCGTGGTCGTGCCAGTTGTCCATGCCCACTTTGGTGTCGTAATGCGCGCCGACGATGAGCATTTTGGGCTGGGGGGAGGTCCCTTTCTTGATGGCGATGAGATTATATGCCGTCCAGTCCTTGACGGCGCCGAATTCTCCGGAGGGTGGGATATGGACAGCCTGGCGCGTGACGGCATAACCCATCTCCTCCAGTTTTTGTTCAATGTAGCGGGCGGAACGCTCCATGGCGCCGGGGTGGTAGACGTTCCGTTCACCAATGGAATCCGCCAGGTGGAATACATGCGCTTTCAGGAGCGTTTCCGTTTGGTCCGTGTCCGGTATTTCTCCGCTTCCGCGGGGAGAAAAAAGCTTGGAACAGGAGCTGAGGGCGATGCAGGCCGCCGTTATGAGCAGACTGAGCCTGAAGGTCATGGAAAAGAAATGCATGGCGGAAGTTGGAAAAGTCATGCAGGAAGAGAATCCTAATGGGAAAGCGGAGGAAAATCAAGACGCGCCGTTTCTCCCTTATTCATGGACAAATCCTTTTTCCGGCCTCGATGCATGAACCGGAATTTGCCCGGACGCGTAGCGGTAGCCGTGGCCTGCACCCGGCCGTCTTGCCAGGACAAATCCACCTTAAGCCCGCCCCGCGTGCGCAATCCCGTGGCGGAACCCTTCTTCCAGTCGTCTGCCAGGGCCGGCGCCAGCAGGATAACCTGGAACCCGTCCTGCATGACCCGGCTCTGGATCAGGCATTCGGCCACGCCGGAGGAAAAGCCGAAGTTTCCTTCTATCTGGAACGGGGGATGCAGATCAAAAAGGTTGGAGTTGATGTAGTGCCTCAGCATGGTGTACATCCTGTCCTCTGCGGCGTTTCCGTCGCCTAGGGCGGCGTAAAGATTGATGAGCCATGCCGTGCTCCATCCCGTCCTGATGCCATTGTTTCCCATATCCGCGTACTTGCGCCGGAAATCGGCTGACTTGCGTACAGCCTCCGCGTATTCCGGCGTATTGAGAACGTCCCATTCCGTGCCGGGAAATAGGCCGTAAAGGTGGCTGATGTGTCGGTGGCCCTTCTGCATTTCTTCAAAAGGCTGCCTCCATTCCTGTACCCTTCCGTCGGGGCCGATGGCAGGTTGGGGAATTTTCCTGAGGAATTGAACGGCTTTAACCAGAGTAGGCGTTTGTACGCCCAGCTCCCCGCAGGCGTAAATGTAATTGCGGAGGGATTCCCTGCCCAGAAGCTGGTCATGGGAAGCGCCGTTGGAAACATAGGAAAGCACGTTGGGGCCTGTGCCGTCCGGCGCGTAAAATCCGGTCTCCGGCGATACGCCGGGACCGGAAAGGTAACGGCCCTCGCCGTCATCTTCAAACCAGGACATGATGAAACGAGCGTTGGATTCCAGAATGGGCAGCGATTTTTTAAGGTCTTCTCGGTCTCCGGTGAAACGGTAGCTGTCCACCAGGTGGGCGCATGCCCACGCCCCGTTCATGAGGCTGGCCCCCCATTCCGGATTGTTGCCTGAAAAATAGGTGAGTTTCCAGCAATCCGTATAGTGACCGAAGCAGAAGCCGTCCCGTTTGATAAAGCGCGCGAATTCCTCTCCGTGGGGGCGCAGGCTGCGGACAAAATCAAGATAGGAGTTCTGGAATTCTCCCAGCCCGGTGATATGGGAGGGCCACTGGTTCATCTGGCTGTTGATGTTCAGGAAATAACAGCCCATCCACGCCGCCCTCAACTCCGGATTCCATAATCCCTGTAAACCGCAGGGAAGCTGCCCCGGCCTGGTGTGGACAATCGTGCAGAAGCGGCCGAACTGGAAAAGCTGTTCCAGAAGATCCGGATCCTTCTTTCCCTGTTTGACCCGCTCCAGTCTTTGGGCGGTGGTCATGGCGGAGACCCCGGCTGGGGAATCTCCCAGATCCACCTGGCAGCGCGTCATGAGCCGGGAAAAATAATCTTCCGTTTCCGCCGCCAGTTTTTTCCATCCCGCCTTTTGCGCTTTTGCCAGGATTTGCGCGTTTTTATCCGCCAGGGAATGCGTCAGGGGAGCTTCCGGCTTCCGGATATTGTAATCTGTGGAAATGGATGAAAGCACCAGCACTTCCCGGGCGGAATCAAGAATAATTGTTGAGCCTTTGCGGGTAATGGAGGCTCCGGGAGCCAGGATGACCACCGTGTTTTCAAACCGGGTGCCTCCGTTGCTTCCCTGTCCTTCCAGCGTCCAGCCATTCGGCTGCGCAACAATTCGGGAAGCCGGATCCGGGTGTTCCAGATTCAGGGAAACGCGGCATCCGGACGGCATTGTGCAGGCAATGTGGTAGGCGGCGCAGTCGCTGGACGGAGCCGCCAGGATTTCTGTGGTCAATTCCCCAGTGCCGAATTGGGCGCGGGTGGTTGCCTTGCCCCGCCGCATATCCAGCGTACGCTGATAGGAGGAAGGTGAGGGGAGCCCTTGGAATTCCACCTGGAGACGCCCCCCCCTGCTGGTAATCCCCCGCAATATTGCCGGGGGGAAGGATGTTCTTCCGGAATATCTGGTCCGCACTGCGGTATTTTCCTTCCTTGCAAAGTTCGCGCGCCTTGTCCAGAGCTTCCGCGGCGCCTTCCCTCATTTGGAAATTTTTCTTTGCGAAAATGCTTCCTTCATTGAGGATGACGGTTTCCTTCGGGAAAACGCCGAAAGAGAGGATGCCCAGCCTTCCATTACCCGTTCCGTATCCTTCCGTCCATACCCGGGCGGGAGTGGCGGCGGTGACCTGCATGGGGGCCGGAATGGCCCGGAGGGGGCCGGCCGCCGCGAAAAGGCAGAGCAGGAAGGAATATTTCAAGGTTGCAGGGACGTTCATGGGAGAAGATGAATGTTGCGTATAATAAAAGTAAAAGAAAGCTGATGTAAAAAGCTCTATTTCTTTAATCGGTCTCCGGTGCCGGAGTAAATGAGCGCAAACGCAATGCTTCCCGCCAAAAAGCACAGGGATGCGGACAGAAGCACGGAGTTCTGGAGAAGGATGCTGGCAAGCCAGAGCAGCATGGTGAAGGCGAGGCAGTACATGATTTTCCCCATGAACCGGCACAGCGCCTGTTCATCATACTGCCTGTTCTGCCCTCTGCCCATCATGTTGTAGCCTGCGATGAGGAAGGAGCATTTCCCCGTGGAAAGAATGGCTCCAAGAATGATGAACCCTGCCATCATGGCGACGGGTATTGGAACAGGTGCATCCATAAGCTGGCAAAATGGGGAAGCGGAAGAATCCGGACATTCGTCCGGACGTGTATGCAGGACGGCGTTTTGCGAAATACGTTAGGGAAATTATTGTTCTTTCAGCACCGGAGAAACTCTGTTTTTCCTGCCGAAAGTTTCCGCAGGGCACGGTTACGGTTCCTTTTTGGCATCAAAACAGGAAGCAGCAGGAACAGAACCAGGCGATGATAAGCAGGCCGCAGGTAAATTCCAGCAGCAGTCCGGCAAGCATCCCAAGCGCCGCTCCGGAACCGGCCTTGAAGGCGTCCATGATATCCTTTCTGGCAAAGATAAGTTCCGCCAGAAGCGCCCCCAGGAACGGCATGAACAAAAGGCCCACGATGGGGGAGAAAAGGAGGCTCCCCGCCACGGCGCCGATCATGGCTCCCCAGATTCCGGCGG
>ULRK01005282.1_pt1 | contig 44546 bp, 31 predicted proteins | sample 1955341 | NCBI WGS metagenome assembly ULRK01 (sample SAMEA4835680, study PRJEB28245) | human gut metagenome | biome: gut microbiome; material: fecal sample | place: Denmark | collected 2008
GCACAATTTTTAATTGCAGCAAATCTTATGAAAAATCTGTGCCGCCGTTGGTCGACTCTGTGCGGAGAGCCGTTTTTGATATTATCAAAAAATCAGACACGGCTTGTGCAAAATAAAAAACAGGACGGACTATTATCATCAAAGATAATAATCCATCCCGTTTGAAAATCCTGCCGAAATGCGGCGGGTTAAATATTTTTATTTTCCAAAAGATAACCGCGAACCTCGCCCGCGAGATAGAACGAACCGCAAGTAACGAGCGTTCCGCCGTTTTGCTTTATATCATTTATTGCCATGCAGCAGGCTTCTGTCGGGTCGGACACAGGCGTGCAGTCGGCGCAATATTTATTGGCAAGCTCGCTCAGGGCTTCGGGGTTCATGCTGCGCGGATTGTCCGGAGCTGTCAGATACATTTTTTCAAACAGCGGCGCGGTCAGGCGCAGATATGTGTCGCAGTCCTTATCGCCCATGAGCGCGCACACGGCAACGCGTCTGCCGCTTGTGAAGCGTTCCAGAAAGGCTTTAAGCGCCGAGGCACAGCCCTCGTTATGACCGCCGTCAAGAATAATATTTTCGCCGATAAGCTCCATTCGCGCGGGCATGACGGCGTTTGACAGTCCGCGCTCAATCGCTCCGTCACCTACGCTCAGACCGCATTCGCGCACGGCGGTGACGGCCGTCAGCGCATTTTTTATCATGTGGTCGCCCGCGAACGGTATGTGCAGCTTCAGCGAGTCGAAGATAACATCCGTGCCGCGCACCGTCTCATCGACAACGTGGCAGGCGCTCATGTCCGGCACGACAAGCCTGTTGTGCTTGCGCTCAGCGGTCTCGGTTATGACGCTCAGTGCCTCCGGGGACTGCTCGGGATACATGACTGTAACGCCGCGCGGCTTGATTATTCCGCACTTCTGCGCGGCTATTTCAGCGATTGTATTGCCGAGTATCGCGGTGTGATCCATGGAAATCGAGGTTATGACGGAGACGAGCGGAGTTTTTATAATATTCGTTGAATCGAGCAGCCCGCCGAGCCCGACTTCGAGCACGACAACATCACATTCGCGCTCTTTGTACCAGAGAAACGCGGCGGCGGTCAGGGTCTCGAACTCGGTCGCGACAATTCCACGTTTATCGAGTTCGTCGCACGCTAATTTAACGCGCTCAACGGCCGTGGCAAGCTCCTCCGGCGGAATCATCTCGCCGTCAATTTGCATGCGCTCGCGGAAATCAATGACATAGGGCGAAGTGAACAGCCCGGTTCTGTACCCGGCGGCAGAGAGCATACAGGATATCATGGTGCTTGTCGAGCCTTTGCCGTTCGTCCCGGCGACATGGATGAAGCGAAGCTCATCCTGCGGGTTGCCGAGCGCGGCGCAGAGTGCCCTGATGCGCTCCATACCGGGGTGTATGCCAAATGTCAGGCGCGAATGGATATATTCGATTGCTTCGGTTGGTGTCATCAGTTTTCCTCCGTAAAACATCAAAGGACGGGACACGCCCGTCCTTTGCAGGTTGGTTTTTATGTGCGGGAGAACATACGCAAATGTGAACGAATACCGATTTTACGGGCGGATGATATCCACCCCTACACCGATAACCGAACGGGCACGGTTCTCACAACGCAGTATCACGCGAAATTACGCATTGGCGATCTTAGAGAGGCTGTCGTTAAGCATAGCAATCTTCTCATTCAGCTTTCTCGCCGCTTCGCGCTGAGCCTCGACGACCTGGGCGGGAGCCTTGGAGACGAAGTTCTCGTTGGAGAGCTTCGCGTTGATGCCGTCAAGCTGCTTCTGAGCGGAGGCCAATTCCTTGTTGAGCCTTGCGCGCTCGGCCTCGAAGTCAACGAGGTCGCCCATGGGGATGTATATCTTGGCGGCGTCGGTGACGATGCAGACTGCGCCGTCTATCTCGATGCCGTCCTCAACCTCGACCTCGGACGCGCCCGCGAGCTTCTGCATGAACTCGCCGGAAAGTCTGAAGGTATCGACATAGGAGGTGCTGATATATATTTTCGCTCTCTTTGAATGAGGAACATTCATCTCGGCGCGGCGGTTTCTTATCGCCCTGACCGCGTCCATAATCATGTTCATCTGCTCTTCCTCTGCGCTGAAGTTCAGAGCGTCGGAATACTGCGGCCAATCAGAGACCATTATGCTCGCGCCCTCATGCGGCAGGGACTGCCAAATCTCCTCGGTCACGAACGGCATGAACGGATGGAGAAGCTTCAGAACATTGGACATGACATATATGAGCACGCGCTTTGCGCACTGTGCGGGCTCGCCGCCCTTTTGCAGGCGAATCTTCGCAAGCTCGATATACCAATCGCAGAAAACATCCCAGATGAAATCATAGAGCTTCTGAACGGCGATGCCGAGCTCGAATCTCTCGAGATTGTCCGTAACCTCTTTGACGAGGTCGTTATAGAGGCTGAGCACCCACTTATCCTCAAGCGCAAGCTCATCGGGCAGACCCGCTTCTTCGGAGCCGTCGAGGTTCATAAGGATAAAGCGTGCGGCGTTCCAGAGCTTGTTGGCAAAGTTGCGGCTCGCTTCGACCTTTTTGTCGGAATATCTCATGTCGTTTCCGGGGCTGTTGCCGTTGGCAAGGGTGAAGCGCAGGGCATCTGCGCCGTACTTGTCAATGACCTCGAGCGGATCGATGCCGTTGCCGAGCGACTTCGACATCTTTCTGCCCAGCTCATCGCGGACGAGTCCGTGGATGAGGACGGTATCGAACGGAACCTGACCGGTCTGCTCGATGCCGGAGAACATCATTCTCATGACCCAGAACGGGATTATATCGTAACCTGTGACAAGGGTGTTGGTGGGATAATAGCGCTTGAAATCCTCGCTGTCGGTATTCGGCCAGCCGAGGGTCGAGAACGGCCAGAGAGCCGAGGAGAACCATGTATCAAGCGTATCGGGATCCTGATGGATATGGGTGCTGCCGCACTTCGAGCACTTGTCGGGAGCGGTTCTTGCAACGGTTATCTCGCCGCAGTCGTCGCAATACCACGCGGGGATACGGTGACCCCACCAGAGCTGACGGGAGATGCACCAGTCGCGGATATTCTCGAGCCAATGGAAATAGACTTTTTCGAAACGCTTCGGGACGAACTTTGTCTCGCCGTTCTTGACAGCGTCGATAGCGGGACCCGCGAGGGGCTTCATGCTGACGAACCACTGCTTTGAAACGCGGGGCTCAACGGTAGTCGAGCAGCGGTAGCAGGTGCCGACATTGTGGTTATAATCCTCGACCTTGACGAGAGCGCCCTCAGCCTCAAGATCCTTGACGATAGCTTTTCTCGCCTCGTATCTGTCCATACCGGCGTACTTCGGATAGTCGTCGACTATCTTTGCGTCATCGGTCAGGACATTGATAACGGGCAGGTTATGGCGCAGACCGACCTCAAAGTCGTTCGGGTCATGCGCGGGGGTTATCTTAACGACACCGGTTCCGAAGTCTATCTCGACATAATCATCGGCGACAACGGGTATCTCGCGGTGGACTATGGGCAGGATGAGCGTCTTGCCGACGATATCCTTATATCTCTCATCATTGGGGTTGACGGCGACTGCGGTATCGCCGAGCAGGGTCTCGGGTCGGGTCGTTGCAAGCTCAAGATAGCCGCTTCCGTCCTTGAAAGGATAGCGAAGATGCCAGAAATGACCCGCCTGGTCCTCATATTCGACCTCGGCGTCGGAAATCGAAGTCAGGCAATGTGGGCACCAGTTGATTATTCTCTCGCCCCTGTAAATGAGTCCCTTTTCATAGAGGTTGCAGAAAACCTCATTGACAGCCTCGTTGCAGCCCTCGTCGAGGGTGAAGCGCTCGCGCTCCCAGTCGCAGGACGAGCCCATTTTCTTGAGCTGTTCGATTATTCTGCCGCCGAACTTCTCTTTCCACGCCCATGCGCGCTTGAGGAAGCCTTCACGGCCGACATCGTCCTTAGTAAGACCTTCCTTTGCCATAGCCTCGACTATCTTCGCCTCGGTGGCGATAGAAGCGTGGTCGGTGCCGGGCAGCCAGAGGGTATCATAGCCCTGCATGCGGTGGTAGCGGATAAGTATATCCTGAAGAGTATTGTCAAGAGCATGACCCATATGGAGCTGACCCGTGATGTTCGGAGGGGGAATAACTATAGTATAGGGTTTCTTCTCCGGGTCGGGTACGGCGTGGAAGAAATTGCCGTCGAGCCAGAATTTATAGGTTCTGTCCTCCACTTCCTTCGGATCATACTGTTTTGCGAGTTCCTTTGCCATAACATAATCCATTTCTCCGGCGAATAGATTTTACATGAACGCTGATTGCTCCGCGCCGGAGGAGCAGCGTTGATTTTACATTTCAGAAATCGGCGGCGATGCGGTACTCGGCACTGCATACGCCTTTTTTGGGGATTCCCTCTTTTCCGATGAATTACTCTATATTATCACATTCAGAAGCGTTTTTGTCAAGAGATTTAACGCTTTTTGACTTCTCCGGAGGCAAAAATGAAGAACACGAAACGGCTTCTCATAAACACGCTGACGCTCGCCGCGACATCGTTTCTCATGCGTACGGTCGGCGTTGCGTTCAATGTATATCTGACCGGTCGGCTGGGCGCGGCGGGAATAGGGCTTTTTTCACTCGTCACGGATGTATACGCGATGGCGCTGACATTTTCGTTTGCGGGTCTGCCGCTCGCATCGACGCGGCTCACGGTCGAAGATTCCGGAAAAAATGCCGGTCAGGGCGTATGGATAATGCGGCGGTGCGCGCTATACGGGCTGACGGTCGGGTGCATGATGCTCGCCGCCGTATGGTTCGGCGCGGAGCTGATAGCAAAATTGTGGCTCGGCGACATACGCACGGCGTCGTCGCTTCGCATACTCGCGCTGAGCCTCCCCGCGGCATCGGTCGGCTGCGCGTTCAGCGGATATTTCACGGCGCGGCGCACAGTGCTCAAATATGCGGCAGTGCAGATATTCGAGCAGGCGGTAAAAATAGCGGTCTCTGTTCTGATGCTTCGATTCTGGGCGGCAAAGGGCGCAGAATATGCCTGCGACGCGGTGGCGCTCGGCATAACGATATCGCAGATAAGCTCGCTGCTATGCGCCTTTTTGCTCTACAAGTCAACGAAGCACCAAAAGCCGAAAGAAAAAACGCCCGGCGGGCTTCGGGCTCTGCTGCGCATTGCGCTCCCGGACGCCGCCGGATCGTGCGCGCGCTCGGTGCTGCTGACGATAGAACACCTGCTGATTCCCGTGGGCTTTCGCAAATCCGGACAGAGTGCGGGCGGCGCGATGACGCTCTACGGAGTCATTCACGGCATGGCTCTGCCGGTTATCCTCTACCCCGCCGCCATAATGACAGCTCTCGCGAGCATGCTTGTGCCGGAATTTGCCGAATGTGCGGCGCGCAGCAACAGAAACAGGATAGACAGCATGGCGGCGCGGGCAATAAAAATAACCGTGCTGTTTTCGATGGGCACGGCGGGAATAATGTTCATTTTTTCCGAGGGGCTGTCGCAGTGCATCTACGGGGACGGGCAATGCGCGGAATATCTGCGCGTGCTCGCGCCGCTGCTGCCGATAATGTACACAGACACGACAGTTGACGGAATACTCAAAGGGCTCGACCAGCAGGTATATTCAATGAGATATAATATAATCGACTCCGCGATGTGCGTCGTGCTCGTGCTGATACTCATCCCGAAATATTCCGTAAAGGGCTATGTCGCGATACTTTTTATCAGCGAGATAGTAAACTTTTCGCTGAGCATACACAGGCTTTCAAAAGTTTGCACGCTCGAAATAAATATCATGGATTCGATAATAAAGCCCGCCGTCTGCGTGACGGCTTCGTTTCTCGCGGGGCTGCTGCTCTCCTCGGCGCAGGACAGCGGAAAAGCCGCGCTGACAATCATAATAACTGTCAACGCGGCGGTGTATATTCTTCTGCTGATGCTCACGGGTAGCATCTCGGCGCAGGATATTATTTGGTTCAAAAACATCTTTTCGCGCGGCTCAAAATCTGAAAAAAGAGGGCTCTGCGCTGCTCGGATAAACGACCGTCAGCGTTCCCTGAGCGACTGATATTTCGCTCATTTTACCGACAAATTCATTGCTGACGCCGAGGGCGTATGTGTTCTTCAAGGTGCCGTTTTTGAGCTCATATTTGAGCCCGCTTATAGTGACACCCGATGAGATATCCGAATGGGAGAACACGGAGACCATGCCCTTTGCGGTCTCGTCAAAAATAATTCTGCTGTTTGTTATCGAAGTGAACGAAGTTTCGCGCGCGTCGATAATCGCGGTCATTCCGCGCCTCGACAGAGACGAGATGAGTTGGATATTCGCAAGAGTATGGTCGGCTCTGCCGCCCGATGCGCCGTAGAGAATGAAATTTTTATATCCGCGCATCACGCCCTCTGCGACCGCCGCCCCCATATCCGTATCGTTCTTTTCGCAGGGCAGGACGATAATATTCCGCCCGTTCGGAGTGTGTCCGAGGGAATCAAAATCGCCTATGACCAAATTCGGAGTTATGCCGAGATTCTGAAGATACAGCAGACCTTTATCGGCAGCGATGATGAAATCGCCCTCCCCTGTCGGGCGGATTCCGAAGAAGTCGCCGCCGCCGACTATATGACAAACTTTGCTCATAATATCACCGTCCGTTTGTTTCTTTGACAATTATATATCATCAATCATAATTTTTCAATCATATACGAAAAGCCGCCCCGGAATATATCCGGAGCGGTAATTTTATGCTGCATCTTCGTCTTCCGCTGGCGAAGTTGAGCCGAAATCGGGAAGAGTGAACGGGAAGCGGCGGGTCGTGCTCTCTGCCTCGGTGAGCTCGCTCACCGCCTCGGAAGTATGCTCATGAGTTACAGGCTCTTCGCTCTCCGCCACAGTACCGACATCGGTGTGCGGACGGGTCGACGCAGAATATGAGCCTGAGCCGCTGCTGTTGCTGCTCGGGACTGCACCCTTTTTCAGCAGGTCGACTGCGGAGACATGGTTATCGCCAATCTTTATATTCGTGTCGCCGTAGAGAGCGAGCTGGAGCTCACGCGCAACGACGGGATAATCGACGACCCATACCGAAAGGCGCTGGTTGATTATCTTGCCGTAGTAGGTATAGAGCTGAGCGGAAGTGTAGTTGCCCTCGGTCGGCATGACTATCTGCTTTATCTCGTAGTTCATCCAGCCCTGAGAGAGCGCCTGGGTCATGAGAGAGAGAATCTCACTGCGCTTGTAGTTCGTCACGACATTGGGAAGGACGATATCGAGCGCGTTGTTGAGCTGACCCGCAGAGGCGTTCTGCGCGCTCTTGATGAGAGCCATGATAACGGTACGCTGTCTTGCGGTTCTGCCGACATCGCCTTCGTTGTCGACATGGCGGATACGGCTATAGACCAGAGCCTGGCTGCCGCTGAGCTTGACGGAATCGCCGGCGCTTATTTTCTTTATCTTCGTTGTGGTGCGGTTGATATAATCCGCCTCATAGGGCTCAATCGGAACGGACACGCCGCCGAGAGAGTCAATAAGCTTCGGAAAGCTCTTGAAATCGACGCTGATATAATGATCGATCTCAATCTTGTAGTTGTTTTCAAGCGTCTCGATAAGCGTTGCGGGACCGCCCCAGAAATAGGCATGGTTAGTCTTGCAGCAGCGCTCGGAGCCGTTGATGTTCATATAGGTGTAGCAGTCTCTGAGGAAGGACACGAGCGTTATCGTCTTGGTCTTTTTGTTGAGCGAGAGCAGGATGATGGCATCCGAGCGTCCGCCCTCCGCCTTGCCGGTCTCGCTGTCGACGCCGAGGAGCAGAACATTGATTATATTCTTGCTCGAATACTTCGCGCCGCCGTTCTTCGCCCACGCGGTTATAAGGCTGTCGATGCTCGAAGCGTCGCTGACATCATACATAGCCTCAAATTGCTCCTCGGGCGCAAAGGTGCCATCCGGATTGCCGTTTCCGCCGTGGTCGATGGTAATAAGTCCAAGCTTATTGCCGATATAGATGCCGCCGCCGATTATAGCAAGGGCAAGCACCACACAGACAACGGTAATCGTGATTTTGAGATTGCGCTTGTTGTTGTCCATAAAAAACTGTTTAAATGTTCTTTTTTCTTTCTTTTCCATAAAGCAGCTCACTTTCAACAGTATACGGCATATTGTATCACTTTTCGTGTCAAAAAGCTATACCAATCCCACAATTTTATTGTTTCTTTATTTTTAGCTGTTTACACAAAACGTGCAAAATATAAAACGCGCGAATTTGAGATTTTACTGCACGACGGCGGAAAAACTTTTTGAGAGGATGATATCATGATAAAAAACATTGATATAACGCCGAGCGTACATAAAACGGATTGACAAATTGAGATTTGTCTATCACTTGAGCTGTAGCAAAGTAAAAGCAAGTGACTCAATTGATTTTTATCATCAGATTTTCAATAGCCGCGCCGCAGCACATAGCCCGCGGCTCTCATTTAGTTTCTCGGCACATTCGCCCGCAAGCGCGCCGGAGCTTAAACGAGTGCGGGCTCGTGCGTCTTGCTGCGCAAGCCGTTCCCTCGCTCTCCTAAGAAAGCTTTCAAACACTGCGGCGCGGCTATTGAATGTATGATTATAAAATTTAGCTGAGTCGCTTGTCTTTACTCTGCTATGACTCAAGTGATAGATAAATCCAAGTTTGCCGAATTGATAAGCGACGCACTTTTATACACCTTGCAACAACAAAAAAACGACCTATGAGTCATAGATCGTTTTTATATTCTACAAGCACCCCGCCAAAAATCGATGGGGAAATTATTCATCAAACAGACCGTCCATGAGTTCGAGAGCTGCTTTGCGGCGGCGTTCTTCCTCCTCGCGGTCGAGCACAAACGAACCGTCCGGCAGGCGGCGCAGGACACTGCCCTCACCCGCTCCGTCGGGGAGCAGAGCGCGGCTGATATTGACCATTGTTTCGCCGTCTTTTTCGCAGACTGCGTAGTTTTCTTCGATACGGTCGATGGCGTAATATTCCATTATTCCGCCTCCTTTTTTACTTCTCAGCGGTCTTGTTATCCGGGAAAGCCGTTGAAAGATGCTCGCCATCCGAGCCAACAACTATCGTGCCTTTTATATCCGTGCGCTCATATGGGATATTATATTTCTCAAGCTTTTCTATAGTCTCTTTATGCGGGTGACCGTAGTCGTTATCCTTGCCGCAGGAGATGAGCGCGAGCGACGGAGACACGACCTTGAGAAATTCTTCGCTCGTCGATGTGCTGCTGCCGTGGTGACCGAGCTTCAGAACATCGGCTTTGATATCCGCGCCGTTTGCGAGAATCTTTTTCTCACTCTTCTCTTCGGCATCGCCTGTGAAGAGGAACGAATTCTTGCCGTAGACAACCTTCATCACGACGGAGGCGTTGTTTAGATCCTCCGGAGTGCCGACGGGTCCGACTATAGTTATCTTTGCGTCGCCGAGGGTATAGGTATCGCCGACTTTTGCGGAGATGACTTTGGCGCCGGACGCTTTAATAGCCTTTATGAGCTTTTGATATATCGAAGTTGTAGGCACAAGGGAGTTCGGGAGCTTCGGCATAATAACATTGTCGACCTCTATCCCCTCAATAACCTTGGGCATACTGCCGATATGGTCGGAATGGGGATGGGTGGCGACTATGTAATCGAGCTTTTCGACGGAGTTCGCCTTGAGATAATCAAGTATCGTCTGGTCGTTGCCGCGCTCGCCCGCGTCTATCAGCATGGCGTGGTCGCCGCTCTTGACTAAGATGCTGTCACCCTGGCCGACATCTATGACATGGACGGTGAACGGTTGGCTGAGTGCGTCGCCGCTCTGTATCGTCTGCTCATTGCCCGAGAGCAGCTCGCCCCATGTGGGGATATCGAACGGGAGATTCATATAGGGCGCGAAGGTTATCAGCAGCGCGACGGCTATCACGACTGCGGTGACGATTATCTTCGTGCGCTTGTTCTGTGCGGCGGAACCGCTTTTTCTCTGATTTGCCATATTTCCTCCGATCAGGTCTCGTCATCTGCGGGAGCATCCGACAGGGCGCATTTTTCCATCCACTGCTGTTTGGTTATAAGCACCTGACGGGGCTTGCTGCCCTCAAACGGTCCGATGATGCCCTTGCTCTCGAGTTCATCCATGAGCCTTGCGGCGCGGGCATAACCGAGCTTCAATTTGCGCTGGAGAAGAGTTGTTGAAGCCATTTTGGCATCGAGCACGACCTCGACGGCGTTCGGGAACATCTCATCGCCCGGCTCTTCGCCGTCATCGCCGCCTGCGGCGCTGTTCTTCTTAGTCGAACCGGCTATTGCCGCCTGCCTGTTTATCTCGTCCATAATACCTTCATCGTACTCTGCCTCGGCGTTATGCTTGATGAAGTCGGCAACATCCTCGACCTCTTCGTCGGAGATGAAGCAGCCCTGGATACGGGTCGGCTTGTTTGCGCCGATGGGGCTGAAGAGCATATCGCCGTTGCCAATAAGCTTCTCCGCTCCGGACATATCAAGTATCGTTCTCGAATCGACCGACGAAGAAACAGAGAGCGCAATTCTGCTGGGGATATTCGCTTTGATAATACCTGTGATAACATCGACGGAGGGGCGCTGAGTCGCTATGACAAGGTGCATACCTGCGGCACGCGCTTTCTGAGCGAGGCGGCATATCGCATCCTCGACTTCATTGGGCGCGACCATCATAAGATCGGCAAGCTCATCGATGAAAATGACTATCTGATGCATCGGGCGCAGCGACTTATCGCGCTCGGCTAACTTGTTATATCCTCTTATATCGCGGACATTCTTCTCGGAGAGTATCTTATATCTGTTCTCCATCTCGTTGACCGCCCATGTGAGAGCGCCCGAAGCCTTGCGCGGATCGGACACGACGGGCACGGCAAGATGCGCGATGCCGTTATAGACCGTGAACTCGACCTGCTTGGGGTCAATCATCAGAAGCTTCACTTCGTCGGGAGTCGCGTTATAGAGAATGCTGACTATCATTGTGTTCAGGCACACGGATTTACCGGAACCCGTAGTACCCGCTATGAGCAGATGCGGCATCTTCGCGAGGTCTGCGCAGACGGCGTTGCCCGCGATATCCTTGCCGAGGACGACATTGAGCTTGCTCTGGGCGTTCTTGAACTGCGGGGTTTCGATTATCTCGCGCATATAGACCATCGAACGCAGTTTGTTGGGCACCTCGATGCCTATCGCCGCCTTGTTCGGAATAGGCGCTTCGATTCTTATTCCCGACGCGGCAAGGCGCAGGGCAATATCGTCCGCAAGGTTGGTTATTTTATTTATTCTGACGCCCGCATCCGGCTGAAGCTCATATCTTGTGACGGACGGTCCGCGGCTTATCTCAGTTATCTTTGCGTGGACGTTGAAGCTTTCGAGCGTGTCAAGCAGCTTCTGCGCGTTGGATTTGAGCTCATCGGAGAAGTTGTCGTTGCCGTCATGGATGGGCTCTTTGAGGCAGGTTATCGGCGGCTTGCGATAAGTCGGCTGACTCTCGATAACAGGCTCTTCCTCGTCCTCCTCCGGCACATCGGGCACGGGATCAGGCTCTTTGACGGGCGGGAGCTTCGGCTCTTTTCTCTTCGGCTTTTCGGGCTCGGCAGGCTTCTTGCTTATATCGAGCATTTCAAGCTCGTCTTTCGCGCTCTCGGTCGGCAGAGGCGGCACGCAGGCGGGTCTGCCGTCCACAACGGCGGCGGCCTTTGACACGCCCTCGGCTATCTTCGCGGTCGCCGATGCGGCGTTGACGCGGTTGACTATATCATCGATGCCGACATCGGTCTGAACCGGTTTGCGCGGGAACACGGTTGGTTCGGGTCCTTCATCGGCGGCGGATTTTTTGCGGCTCTTTGCAGTTGCTGCAGGCGTATCAGTCGGCAGAGGCGGCACGGGGAACGGACGGGGGCTGACATAGGGCTCCTCCGCTTTTTTCTCCCTGCGCTTGTCTCTCGACGGCGCTCTCTCCTGCTCATCTCTGACGCGCTGAGCTCCGCGCTCAAGGCGTTCGTTGGTATCCTCGCTCATGCGCTTTATGGGCTTGGCGATAGATGTACCGAGGCGGGACAGGGTAAGTCCCGTGAGGAACATTATGCTGACTATCAGCAGGATAATATTTATTATCGCCGCGCCGACCTTGCCTGCCATTTTGGCAAGCAGTCCGCCGACGAGCGCACCGAGCGCGCCTGCACTCGGGAATGTGTCATAATCCCTCCACGCGGTCTTTATCTGATCGCCGAGGGTCATGAGCGAAAAGTATTCCGACGGGTTCGAGAAAATATGTATCGCCGAGCACAGCAGCAATATTGATATCCCGACGCCGATAAGATTCGACGATATCGAGCCGAACGTCTTGTTCATGGCGAGCATGACCGAGACATAAATGAGCATGACGGGCCAGATATATGTACACGTGCCGAACACGCCGAACATAAAATTATGCACGGCGCGCCACGCGCTCTCGCCCTCGATAAACGCCATGGCTATGAGCAGAGCCGCGACAGCCATGAGCGCGATAGCCGCTTTCTGGCGGCGCGAGGACTGCTGCTCGGGAGTCTGCTCGACAGGCTCTTTTGCAGCCGCAGGCTTTGAAGCCGGGGCTTTTTTTTGCGTTGTAGTTGTTGTTTTTTTCTTCTTAGCGGCCGTTGACTTTGCCGCAGTCTTTTTCGCAGCCATTAAGGCCCTCCTTAGAAATTTGAACGAACTTATCTGACCTTTTCAACTATGCCGGCGATGATAACAACAACGCCGAGGACAAGGCAGTAGTAACCGAAAATTTTGAACTTATCAATCTTGACGAGCCACTCGAGAGCCTTTATCGCGGCAAAGCCGACGACGGCGGCGGTGACAACGCCTATAATAACGGGCAGGATATCTATCTGCTCGCCGAGGGCTACGGCGTCCTTTATCTCCATGACATTGGCGGCAAGGATAGCCGGTATGCCGAGGATAAACGAATAGCGAACCATATACTCTTTTGAAACGCCGCAAATCATACCGGTCGAGATGGTCGAGCCGGAGCGCGAGATGCCGGGGAATCCGGCAGCGAAAGCCTGAGCCACGCCGACGGCAAGCGCGGATTTCGCGCCTATCTGGGGACGAGCTTTAACCTTCTTTGCGCGCCATGAGCCGACGAGCAGGAGAGCTGCGGTGAAGAGGAAGCAGACTCCCTCGACCAATATATCATTGTCATCGGCAAGACCGCCGAGAACATCCATGATGCGTCTGTCGCCGCCGACGGGAATGAGCAGGAACAGCAGAGGCACGCAGGAGATAACGAACATGAAGAGCATGCGCCTGTTCTCGTTCATCTCGCTCCACTTGAACTTGCCGGTGAAGATATCTTTTATAGTGCTGAAAAATTCAACGATGAGACCCCATATGGTCTTGTAATAAACGACGAACACGGCTATCAGAGTGCCCATATGTAACAGCACCGTGAACAGAAGCGAGCTTGTGCCGCCGACATTGCCGAAGAAGTGCTGAAAGACCGAGAGATGCCCGCTCGATGAGATGGGCAGGAATTCGGTCACGCCCTGCAGAAAGCCGAGCAGTATTGCCTTGAGTATTTCCATGATTATATTACCCCTTTTCCATTTTTCCGGCGGAATATAAAGTGCCGGGTGAATAACACGGTTTCAGATATTCAAACGGATCGGTCGTCACAAGTCTTTCAACGACCTCGCCTTTTTCTGTCCTTGAACACATCACGCAGCCAAACGGAGTCTGATGCTCGCAGATATCCGCGGGCGGCTGCATAAAAATCTCGGCGGGAGAAACAACTGTGTAGAGCATCACCCGTTCTCCCCTTTCTTTTCACTCTGCTCCTCGATCATATCGCAGAGCTTATCGAGGGCATCGGAGAGAGAGCCGAGAGAATCTATAAGCCCCTCTTTGACCGCCGCCTCGCCGTCGAGCACAGTGCCGACATCCATAACGAGCTGACCGGTTGCGAGCATAAGCGAACGGAAGCGGTCGGCGGAGATGCGCGAATTATCGGCGACGAATCTGACTATACGCTCCTGCATCTGCTCAAAATAGGACATAGTCTGCGGCACGCCCAGGACAAGTCCCGTCATTCTGACCGGGTGGACAGTCATGGTGGCGCTCGGTGCGATAAACGAATACGCGCTCGAAGCCGCGAGCGGCACGCCTATCGAATGTCCGCCGCCGAGGACGAGGGACACGGTCGGCGTTTTCATTCCGGCTATAAGCTCCGCTATCGCGAGTCCGGCTTCGATATCGCCGCCGACGGTGTTGAGGATTATAAGCAAGCCTTCGATATCGCGGCTCTCTTCTATCGCGACGAGCTGCGGAATGACATGCTCGTATTTTGTAGTTTTGTTCTGCGCCGGCAGGACATAGTGACCCTCGATCTGACCGATAACAGTCAGGCAGTGGATATAATGCCCGCGCTTGTCAACAGTTATCGAACCTGTTTCGACTATCTGGCGAAGCTCCCTGTCCGTGCTGTCGGAGGAATCTCCGTCCTCTTCACTGACGCTCGGGGTCGGAGCGACGGGCTCCAATATGCCGTCTTTTTGTTCTTCGTGCTTTTTTCTGTTCATCGAATTCACTCCCGACAAACAGTATGCCCGAATAACTTTTGATAATTCAGCCATAGCACAGCGCACTGCGGCAGATTACATTTTATTATACCACGCAGAAAGCTTTCGGGCAACATAAAAATCGTCATATATCAATTTCCCCTATAAAATGTAATATATACAGGTATATATTTGGCGCGGCGCACCTTGACAAAATCCGCGGATTGCAATAAAATTTAAAGGTAATTTTATTTTTATACGGAGGGATACAAGTGGGCAGCACTATTGCACAAAAGCTTATAAAAAGCCACCTGCTCAGCGGCGACATGACCGTTGGCAGCGAGATCGGTCTGAGGATCGATCAGACTCTCACTCAGGACGCCACAGGCACCATGGCATACCTTGAATTCGAGGCTATGGGAGTCGAGAGAGTAAAGACCGAGCTTTCGGTCGCATACATTGACCACAACACTTTGCAGACCGGCTTTGAAAACGCGGACGATCACAGATTCATCAGGAGCGCCGCGAAAAAGAGAGGACTGCTTTTTTCACGCCCCGGCAACGGCATCTGCCATCAGGTGCATCTTGAGCGCTTCGGCATCCCCGGCAAGACGCTCATCGGCTCGGACAGCCACACTCCGACCGGCGGCGGCATCGGCATGCTCTCGTTCGGCGCAGGCGGGCTCGACGTCGCGGTTGCGATGGGCGGCGGCGCATACTACATAACTATGCCCAAGATGACGCGCATAAACCTGCACGGTGCGCTTTCACCGTGGGTCAGCGCAAAGGATATAATCCTCGAAGTTCTTCGCATCATGTCCGTCAAGGGCGGCGTGGGCAAGATAATCGAATACGGCGGAGACGGAGTCAAGACTCTTTCCGTCCCCGAGCGCGCAACTATAACCAACATGGGCACGGAGCTCGGCGCAACGACCTCTGTTTTCCCCTCCGACGAAGTGACGAAGGCTTTCCTCGCCGCTCAGGGCAGAGAGCAGGATTGGGTCGAGGTCAAGGCGGACGACGATGCAGTCTATGACGAGGTTATCGACATAGATCTCAGCACCCTCGAACCCCTCGCGGCAATGCCCCATATGCCCGACAATGTAAAGAAAGTTTCCGAAATAGGCGAGATAAAGATCGACCAGGTCTGCATCGGCTCCTGCACGAACTCCTCGCTCTACGATATGCTCAAGGTGGCGGCTATCCTCAAGGGCAAGCGCGTCGCCCCGAGTGTCAGCCTCACTATCTCCCCCGGCTCGATGCAGGTTCTCAGAATGCTCTCCGAGGACGGCGCACTCTCCGACATTCTCGGCGCGGGCGCAAGACTGCTTGAATGTGCGTGCGGTCCGTGCATCGGCATGGGTCAGTCCCCGAACTCGGGCGCTGTCTCCCTGCGTACCTTCAACCGCAACTTCGAGGGACGCTCCGGCACTGCCGACGCGGGCGTTTATCTCGTCAGCCCCGAGGTCGCCGCGGCTTCCGCTCTCACAGGCGTGCTGACCGACCCGAGAACCCTTGGCGAGGCGCCGCACATCACAATGCCCGATCACTTTGAAATAAACGACAATCTCATCGACAAGCCCGCTTCTCCGGAAGAGGCTAAGAATCTTGAGATAGTCTACGGCCCGAACATCAAGCCCGTTCCCAACGGCGACGCACTGCCCGAGAGCATCGAGGCAGAAGTTGTTCTCAAAGTCGGCGACAACATCACGACCGACCACATCATGCCCGCAGGCGCAAAGATTCTCCCCTACCGCTCGAACGTACCGTTCCTGTCGAACTTCTGCTTCAAGCAGTGCGACGAGAACTTTGCCGAGCACTGCAAGCAGGCAGGCAAGGGAATCATCATCGGCGGCAGCAACTACGGTCAGGGCTCTTCGAGAGAGCACGCGGCTCTTGTTCCGCTGTATCTCGGCATAAAGAGTGTCATAACAAAATCCTTTGCTCGCATACATCAGGCAAATCTCATAAACGCCGGTATCGTGCCGTTCACCTTCGCCGATCCAGCCGACTATGACCGCATTGAGAAGGGCGACAAGCTCGCGCTCGACGGCATAAGAGAGACGATAGAAAACGGCGGCGAGGCTGTTCTCAAGAATGAGACAAAGGGCGAAAGCTACAAGCTCTGCTACAGCTTCTCCGGCAGACAGAAGGACATAATCCTCGCAGGCGGTCTGCTCAACTACACAAGAGAATCACACAAATAAGAGAGGAAGATAAACATGACAGAGGCACAGGTCAAGAACGCCGTCGAAAAATTTGAGGCTCTCATCCGCGCTCAGAGCGACCGTTCGGACAAAATAAAGGCTCAGGGCGATTTCATCGACTTCAAGTCGCTCGACAAGATCATCATCGGCGTCTGCGGCGGCGACGGCATCGGTCCGGTCATCACCAAGGAATCCGCAAGAGTTCTCGAATATCTGCTCGACGATAAAGTAAAGGCAGGCAAGATTGAGTTCAAGGTCATCGACGGATTGACCATCGAAAACCGCGTCAAGGCGAACAAGGCTATTCCCGACGACGTGCTCGAAGAGCTCAAGAGCTGCCACGTTATCCTCAAGGGTCCGACCACTACCCCGCAGGCGGGCGATCCGTGGCCGAACATTGAGAGCGCAAACGTTGCGATGAGAAAAGCTCTCGATCTGTTTGCGAACCTCCGCCCCGTCAAGGTTCCCGAGCAGGGCATTGACTGGACCTTCTTCCGCGAGAACACCGAGGGCGCATATGCCGTAGGCTCGATGGGCGTCAATGTTACCGACGATCTCGCGCTCGACTTCGTCGTGACGACCTCCGAGGGCTGCGATAGAATCGCAAGACTCGCATATGACTACGCTCGCCGCAACAACAAGGGCCGCGTTTCGATAATCACAAAGGCAAATGTCATCAAGACCACGGACGGCAAGTTCCTCAACCTCTGCAAGAAGGTCGGCGAGGAATATCCCGACATCGTGACCGACGAGTGGTACATTGACATCACCACGGCGAAGCTCATCGACGAGAAGCGCCGCCGCGACTTCAAAGTCTTCATTCTCCCGAACCTCTACGGCGATATAATCACCGACGAGGCTGCCGAGTTCCAGGGCGGCGTCGGCACAGCCGGCAGCGCAAACATCGGCAAGCGTTACGCGATGTTCGAGGCTATCCACGGCTCGGCTCCGAGAATGGTTCGCGAGGGCAGAGCGCAGTACGCAGACCCCTGCTCGATGCTCAGAGCGAGCGTGATGCTCCTCTCCCACATCGGCGAGCAGGAAAAAGCCGATCTGCTCGAGAGAGCGCTCGACATCTGCATGTACGAGGACAAGAAGCTCAAAATCACAGGCCGCGAGGACGGCTGCACCTGCAGCGAATTCGGCGACTATGTCATGGAGACAGTCAGAAAAATCAGCGAGTAAAAAACATATAAAGTCAGCCGCAGCAAGTTTTTTGCTGCGGCTGTTTTGTTTTGGCTCACATTCGGTGGATATAAAATAACCCCGGTCGGTGCAAAATCAAATGCACCGACCGGGGTTTTATTATACTTTTTCGAGCTTGGCGTAGTTCGCCATTATCTTTTTTGTGCCGACCTTTTCAAAAGCTATTTCGAGCATAGTATCATTCGCCATTTTCTGCATACTGAGTATCACGCCCGTGCCATATGCCTTATGCTTGACCGTCTCGCCGACGGAATAGCTCTGCGCCGCGGCGGCAGGTTTCTTCGCGCCCGCGCCGGAGAAGCCGGACGAAGCGGAGAAGCTGTAAGCGGGCTTTTGGGGTATGGCGTTTGACGCTCTTGCGGGCGACTGCGACGAGGGTTTTGAGAATCCGCGTGACGCGCTTCCCTGCCCTGCGGAACGCTGCTGCGGGATGCCGTGGGTCTGATAAGACATCGGTCTTGCGCCCTTTTTGTCGAGCAGCTCCTCGGGTATCTCTTCAACGAATCTCGACGGACGGTTGCGGTTCGTCATGCCGTAGAGCATTCGCGTTGATGCGCTGGAGATATAAAGTTTTTTCTTCGCGCGCGTTATCGCGACATAGGCAAGTCTGCGCTCCTCCTCGATATTCTCCGGCTCATAGAGTATTGTCTGCATTCCGGGGAATATTCCCTCCTCCATGCCGACGATAAACACATTCGGGAATTCGAGTCCCTTGGCGGAGTGTATCGTCATCATAACAACCGCCTGGGTCTGGGCGTTGTAGTTATCTATGTCCGTGAGCAGCGCGGTCTCCTGCAGGAAGCCGTTGAGGTCACCCTCGGGGTTTTCCTCGCAGTAGCGGCGTATGTTGTTTCCAAGCTCCGCCAAGTTCGCCACACGCTCCTGATATTTTTCGGGCTCGTTGGCGAGCGAGAGCGTATAGCCCGTCTCGTCAAGTATAACGCCGAGTAAATCGGCGAGGGGCATAATCTCCATCTTCTCGCGGAACGAGTCGATGAGCTTGCCGAACGCCATGAGCTTTGAAGCAGCGCGCGAAAGCTTCGCATACTGATCCGCCGAGCGTATGACCTCGAACGGCTCAACGCCAAGTCCGTTCGCTATCTCAAAAACGGCGTTGAGCGAAGTCTCGCCAATTCCGCGCTTGGGCTCGTTGATTATTCTTCTGAGCCTTATCTCGTCCGCCGTGTTGTTGACGACATAGAGATACGCCATGGCGTCTTTTATCTCTTTGCGGTCATAGAATCTGTGTCCGCCGATCATTCTGTACGGTATGCCGCTTCTGATGAATGACTGCTCGATAAGGTTCGACTGCGCGTTCATTCTATAGAGCACCGCGTGGTCGTTCCACTCCTCGCCGTCGGCGACATTGGAGACAATCGTATCGGCAACATGGCGGCTCTCCGCCATCTCGTCCTCGGCAACATAAAACTCGATTTTTGCGCCCTGTCCGTTGTCTGTCCAGAGATTTTTGCCCTTTCGCTGCTCGTTGTTCGCTATAACGGCGTTGGCGGCGTCAAGTATCGTCTGTGTCGAGCGGTAGTTCTGCTCGAGGCGGATGACCTTTGCGTTTTTATACTGCTTTTCAAAGCTCAGGATGTTTTCGATAGTCGCGCCACGGAAGCGGTAGATACTCTGATCGTCATCGCCGACGACGCAGATATTCTCGTGCCCCGCCGCGAGAAGTGCAGTGAGCACATACTGCGCGTGGTTCGTATCCTGATACTCATCGACCATTATGTATTTGAAACGGTTCTGATAGTATTCGCGGGTCTCCTTATTCGTTTTGAGGAGCTTCACCATGTTGACTATCAAATCGTCAAAATCCATGGCGTCCGCCGCCTTGAGGAACTTCTGATATTCCTCATAGACCTCACCTATCTTCTTCAGGCGTATATCCGCCTGGTTCGTCGAAATGAACTCGGCGGGGGTAATCAGCTCGTCCTTGGCGCGACTTATCTCGGCGAGCACGGACTTGACGGGAATCATCTTCTCGTCATATCCGAGGCGCTTTATGCACTCCTTGGCGGCGCGTTTGGAGTCGTCGGAGTCGTAGATAGTGAAATTATGCGTATAGCCTATCTCGTCAGCGTGGCGGCGCAGAATCTTGGCGCAGGTCGAGTGGAATGTGCTCGCCCAAACATCGTTGCCGTCTTCGCCGAGAGCCTTGCAGATTCGCTCCTTGAGCTCGCCTGCGGCTTTATTGGTGAAGGTTATCGCGAGAATCTGCCACGGTTTCGCAGGACGGACGCTCAGAAGATCCTCCGCCTCGAAAAGGCTCGTGTCGCCCGCGAGATAGTTTTCAAGCAGCGCCTCGTCGCCCTCGCGTATCGGGCGGGAAAAGTCGGAGGAATAATAAGCCTCGCCGTATTTGACGAGGTTGACGATACGGTTGACGAGCACAGTGGTCTTTCCGCTACCCGCTCCCGCAAGTACCAAAAGCGGTCCTTTGGTAGTAAGGACCGCTTCAAGCTGCATATCATTCATCCGACTGAAGTCTTTTTTGATTATCTGCTGTCTTAAAGAAATCAGTTTTTCTATGCTCATATTACACCTTTATATGGAGATTTCGTGCGCAAGCTCATAGTCTTTCATATCTATGGTCTTGGTCATTTTGAGAGCCTCGAAGATATCGAAATCGACTATCTTGTTGTCCTTTATGCCGACAACTCTGTTGCCTATGCCCTGAGTGAGCAGGTCAACGGCGCGCGAGCCCATCTGGCTTGCCATTATCCTGTCTCTCGCAGTCGGCGAGCCGCCGCGCTGGACATGGCCGAGAATGGTTGCTCTCGACTCGACGCCGGTCTCGGCTTCGATTTTCTTTGCTATCTCAGCGGTTCCGCCGACGCCCTCGGCAACGATAACTATAAAGTGCTTCTTGCCGGTCTTCTGGAACTCGCGAATACGCGCGATAACATCGCGCTCGATATCGTACTCGACCTCGGGCACGATTATCGACGTTGCGCCGACAGCGATACCCGCTTCAAGTGCGAGATAACCTGCGCCGCGTCCCATAACCTCGACAACCGTGCAGCGGTCGTGAGACTCGGAAGTGTCTCGGATGCGGTCGACCATCTGAACGATGGTGTTAAGGCAGGTGTCATAACCTATTGTATAATCGGTGCAGGAGATATCGTTGTCGATAGTTCCGGGCAGTCCGATGCACGGAATGCCACGCAGAGAAAGATCCCTTGCGCCTCTGAACGAGCCGTCGCCGCCGATGATGACCATGCCGTCGATGCCGAACTTTTTGCAGGTTGCAACGGCTTTCTGAAGTCCCTCTTCGGTCTTGAACTCGGGGCATCTTGCGGAATAGAGAATCGTGCCGCCTCTCGTGATTATATCGGACACGGAGCGGAGGTTCATCTCATGTATATCACCGTTTATAAGTCCGGTGTATCCTCTGTCAACACCGTAAACTTTGATACCTCTCTGACAGGCCGTACGCACGACTGCGCGTACAGCGGGATTCATACCCGGCGCGTCTCCGCCGCTTGTAAGCACTGCTATGCTCTTCATCGTCATTCCTCCGTCGTTGTTTATGATCTTATTCCTGTTAATTAGTAAACACTGTTTTTATATAATACACTTTTATCGAATCAAAGTCAAATAAAAATACACTTTTTCTGCAAAATTAAGCTAAAAATTCGGTTTTTCCCGCATTATTTTTGTCTTTTCGTGATTGCAACACCAATGTTGCACCCTACAGGGTCAAATTGCCCGATAAACGGCTTATTTTCCGCCATTTTTCGCCCTCAAGGATTGAATCTGCGCCTTGTCGGGCGCATCTGGCGAAAAATCTGCTCGTTTTCGGGTGCAGGGCAGTTTTGAAGCGAAAAAATTTCGCTTCAAAACCGATTTGTCCCTATCGGGCACAACACTCTGTGATACAAAAAATGCTGCATCTCACTCGATGTAGATAACGTTATTTTCACCGAGGATTCGCCTGAGCTCCTTGAGCATCGGCGCGTTGACATCCGCGCTGTGCGAATAGGGCTGACGGATATATTTTTTCGTGTCGCAATAGTAAAAATACACCGTCTTATTGCCGTCAAAAAAGTCGAGGACTCTCTGAGCGCGCTCAATTTCGGGGCAGTTTTCACCCGCAAAGCGCAGGAAGAGTCCAGGCGTTTTTGCGGTCTTTTTCTGCGGCTGAGCGGCGGCATTTGAAGCCTGTCTCACCTGCTCGGAGACTTTTCTCTTCGCATCCGCTGGCGGACACGGCTCCGCCGACTCGCAGACGAGCTTTGCCTCCTCGTCCTCGCGCACGCTGAGTCTGCCGTGGATGAGAATTATGTTGCCCTCGGTAAAGAGCTGAGTCTGGCGCTCATATATTTTCGGGAACACTATGACTTCTATTGAGCCGAACACATCCTCCGCCGTTATAAAAGCCATTGTGGTGTTACTTTTTGTTATCTTTTTTCTGACATTCGTTATTATGCAGAGAAGATCAACACGCGACTCATCTTTATATATGCCGCCGACCTCATCGGCGTTACGAAGATCCGCCGTATTGGCACAGCCGAGGCGCTCGGCGAGCTGTTCGTATTCCGCCATGGGGTGACCCATGAGGTAGAGTCCGGTCATCTCTTTTTCGAGCCTTAGCAATTCGCGCTTGTCCATCTCTTCGAGGGTCGGCATTTTATATTCGCCCTGCGGCGCTTCGCTCGGCGCGGCATCGAAGAAGCCGAGCTGACCGTCGATATTGCGGCGGCGGTCGTTCTCGAGCTGAGCCGATATCTCCGGGAAAACGTAGAGCATCTGGCGGCGGTTCGCGCCGAGTCCGTCGAGCGCACCGCATTTTATGAGGCTCTCGACCGCGCGCTTGTTGAACTCCTTATCCTGCATACGCTTGCAGAACGAATAGAAGGATTTGAACTCCCCGCCTGTTTCGCGCTCGCGTTCAATCTCTCTTATAAAGCCCGCGCCGACATTTCTAACGGCGAGCAGACCGAAATATATCTTTCCGTCCTTTGGAGTGAAACGCTCGGAGCTGACATTGACATGGGGCGGCACGACCTCGATACCGAGGCGCGAGCACTCCGCGATATATTCGGCAACTTTCGGCGTATCATCGAGCACGCTGCTGATGAGCGCCGCCATGAACTCGCAGGGATAATGGCACTTGAGCCACGCCGTTGTATAGGCAACAAAGGCATAGGCGGCGGCGTGGGATTTGTTGAACGCATAGGACGCGAAGGACGACATATCATTAAAGATATCATTCGCGGTATTTTCGTCGACTCCGCGCTTCACCGCGCCCTCACACTCGACAGTACCGTCCTCATTGACGAGTCCGTATATGAAATTATGGCGTTCGCGCTCCATGACATCGTGCTTCTTTTTCGACATGGCGCGGCGGACGATATCGGCGCGGCCGTAGGAATAGCCCGCGAGAGTGCGGAATATCTCCATGACCTGCTCCTGATAGATCATACAGCCGTAAGTGACTTTGAGTATACCCTCGAGCATCGGGGTCTTGTAGCGTATTTTTGACGGGTCGTGACGGTTCGCGATATATATGGGTATCGAGTCCATGGGACCGGGTCTATAGAGCGAGATAACAGCTATCAGATCTTCTATGCTCTGCGGCTTAAGGCCCATTAGCACGCTGCGCATACCCGCGGATTCAAACTGGAACACGCCCTCCGTTTTGCCGGACGAGAGCATTTTGAACACTTCTTCGTCCTCGTAATCTATCATATCCTCGGAGAAATCCGGGATGCGTTTTTTTATACTGCGCTTTGCGTAATCTATAACTGTCAAAGTGCGCAAACCGAGAAAATCTATCTTCAGCAGTCCGAGCTCCTCGAGGGTGGTCATGGTAAACTGCGTGACTATCGACTCGTCGTTTCGCGCGAGGGGCACATAGCTCTCGACCGTGTCGCGGGTTATAACTACGCCCGCCGCATGAGTCGAGGCATGGCGCGGCATACCCTCAACTTTGCGCGAGAGGTCGATAAGTCTGCGTACATTCTCGTCGTTTTCATAGAGGGCGCGGAGATCCGATGACTTGAGCGCCTTGTCTATCGTTATGCCGAGCTCGCGCGGGATGAGCTTCGCGACGGTATCAACATCGTTATAGGGCATGCCGAGCACCCTGCCGACATCGCGCACTGCGGCGCGCGCCGCCATTGTGCCAAAGGTCACTATCTGCGCGACATGGTCGGAGCCGTATTTTTCAATGACATAGTCTATAACTTCGCTTCGGCGTTCGTAGCAGAAATCAACATCGAAATCGGGCATGCTGACCCGCTCGGGGTTGAGAAAGCGCTCGAACAGCAGGCTGTATTTCATCGGGTCGATGCCCGTTATGCCGATAGCGTAGGCGGTTATGCTGCCCGCGCCCGAGCCTCTGCCGGGACCCACGGGAATATTGCGGCTTCGCGCATGATTTATAAAATCGTGGACTATCAGATAATAGTCGACATAGCCCATGCGGCTGATGACCGAGAGCTCGTAGTCGAGGCGCTTCTGATACTCCTCGGGGATATTCTCGCCGTAGCGGCGGTGCATCCCCTCCTGCGCCATATTTTTAAGATACTCAAAGTGATCCTGATTCCCGGGCACTTCGAAATGCGGCAGCTTTGTTTTGCCAAACTCGAACTCGACATTGCAGCGTTCTGCTATCTCCGAAGTCCGCTCGACCGCGTCGGGGTACTCCGGGAAGAGCGAGAGCATCTCCTGCTCGCTTTTCAAATAGAACTCCTGCGTCTGGAACTCCATGCCCGTATCCTCGCCAAGGGTATGGTTCGTCTGGATGCAGATGAGCACCTGCTGCATCTCGGCATCTTCTTTGGAGATATAATGAACATCGTTCGTGGCGACGAGGGGTATCCCCGTCTCCCTCGACAGCTGGGCGAGCATCGGGATTATACGCCTCTGCTCGGGCAGACCGTGATCCTGAATCTCGAGGAAAAAGTTGTTTTCGCCCATGACTGAGCGATACCAGAGAGCTTTTTTCTTCGCGCCCTCATAGTCGCCGCTGAGCAGAGCGCGCGGAATTTCTCCCGCGAGGCACGCAGAAAGTGCAATAAGCCCCTCGTGATATTTTTCGAGGAGCTCACGGTCTATTCGCGGTTTTGTATAAAAGCCCGTGACGAATCCCTCCGACACAAGCTTTATCAGATTCTTATATCCTGTTTCATTTTCACAGAGCAGTATCAGATGATAGCGCTCGGAATCGAGGGCATGGATTTTGTCGAAGCGGGTGCGCGCCGCCATATACACCTCGCATCCGATTATCGGCTTTATCCCGCGCTTTTTCGCCGCGCGGTAAAAGTCGATGACGCCGTACATAACGCCGTGGTCGGTCACGGCAACGCTCGTCTGACCGAGGCGCTGCACTTCGTCCATAAGCTGCTCGATGCGGCACGCGCCGTCAAGCAGGCTGTATTCGGTATGAAGATGAAGGTGTGTAAATGACATAGCTCTTCTCCGCGGGGTCAGCCCCCTATGCCGCCGGCGATTTCAACGAGGCGTTTGAGCCTGTGATTGACACCCGAGCGCGTGAGCGGCGGATCTGTCATATCCGCAAGCTCGCTCAGACTCACTTCGGGGTTGTCCCGCCTCAGCTTCGCCATTTCGGCGAGCGGCGCGGGCAGACTCTCGAGTCCGACGGTTCTTTCTATTTTTTCTATCGCTTCAACCTGCACTATCGCCGCATCGACAGTGCGGCTCAAATTGGCATTTTCAAAATTGACGCGCCTGTTGACATGGTTGACCATATCTTTATGCATCTTGATTCCCATAAGCTCGAGCGTTGAGTTCACTGCACCGACGAGGGTCAAGAACTCCTCTATCTTCTCGCTGACTTTGAAATAGACGATATGGCTCGACTTTCTCCTGACATATTTCGGATCGAATCCTACCTCGTCAAGCAATTGAATCAAATCATTGCAAAGCTTTTTATACGAGACGGAAAACTCAAGATGATAGTTTTTTTCGGGCGAGCTTATCGTTCCGCAGGCGATGAAAACGCCGCGCAAAAACGCGCCGAAGCAGCAGTCTTCGGGGAGGTTCGCCCTGTTGATGCGCAGAGAAATGTCGCTTTCGCTGTGGCCGAAAAACTCGAGGATTCGTTTTCTGTCCGCTTCGTCGGCAACAGAAACCGTGTATTTTGACACGCCCGACGAGACGGACGGCGTAATATCAAAAAGTTCTTTTATAACATCGCAGTAGAGCTTCGCGATATTCTCGTTCTCGGTGATAAAGGATATCTCGGAGACGGAAAACATTCTGCCGAAGAGCAGCATTCCGTAGGCTCTTGCCTGCGCGCAGCAATCCGAAAGCACAGGCACCTGCGCGAGTTCCTGCTTGACATCCGATGAGAACGACACGGTTTTTCCTCCTATTTTTTCATATCGCGGTGCTGAACGGTCGCGATGCAGCCAATCTTTTCAAGATGAGCTTTCAGTAATTCCGCAAAGACTACCGAGCGGTGTCTGCCGCCGGTGCAGCCGACGGAAATGACCAACTGACTCTTGCCCTCTTTGCGATAAAGCGGGATAAGATAATCGAGCAGGTCGCAGAGCTTCGCTTCAAGTCCCCTCGCCTCGTCCCACTTGAGCACATAGTCTCTGACCGGATCTTCAAGCCCGGTATGCTGCTTGAGCTCGGCGACATAAAAAGGATTCGGCAAACAGCGCACATCGAACATCAGATCGGAATCATTCGGGATGCCGTATTTGAAGCCGAAGGACACGCAGTGAACTTTGAGAGCGTTACCGGGATTGTCAAGAAACATCTCGCAGATGCGGTTCTTGCAATCTGTCGGGGTCATATGCGAGCTGTCGATAACATAGTCGGCGATGCTCTTCGCAGGCTCGAGAATGCTGCGCTCTGCGGCGAGGGCATCGTTTATCGAGCCATTATATTTATCGAGCAGAGGGTGCTTGCGCCTTGTCTCTTTATAGCGGCGGATAAGCACATCGTCGGAGGCATCGATAAACAGAAGCTTCGTGTCGCACTTGAGCTCCTTGAGCTCAACGATGGCGTTGAAAAGATCGCCGAACGATGCGCCGACGCGGATATCGGTAACAATGGCGACCTTTTCTCTTTTTTCGCGGGAATTGAGCAGAAGCTGCGCGAAAGTCGGCATAAGCTTCGGCGGCATATTATCCACGCAGAAATAGCCTATGTCTTCAAGCGCATCAACAACTCTCGATTTTCCTGCACCGGACAGTCCGGTGACGATGGTGATCTCCATTTTATTTTCTCCTATAAAATCAGCCGATGAGTCTGATCTCCGTTTCGAGCGTTACGCCTGTCTGAGCCTTGACGCGCGCCTGGACGTGCTTAATAAGGCTGAGAATATCGGACGCGGTAGCGCCGCCGCGGTTGATTATGAATCCCGCGTGCTTCTCGCTGACCTGCGCGCCGCCGACGCTGACACCCTTGAGTCCGCACTGTTCAATGAGTGCGCCCGCAAAATGACCCTCGGGGCGCTTGAATGTGCTGCCCGCGCTGGGATATTCAAGCGGCTGCTTATCCCTGCGGCGGGAAATGATATCGTGCATGGTATTTTTTATCTGCTCCGGGTCGCCGGGAGTCAGGCGAACGGAGGCGGCGGTTATGACAAGACCGCTGTCCTCATATGCGCTGTGGCGATAAGAGAGCTGCATAGCCTCATTGTCAAGCTCGCCGGAAGTTCCGTCGGGCGAAACATATTCGCTGTTTATGAGCACATCCTTCATCTCGCCGCGGTAAGCTCCTGCGTTCATGAACACCGCGCCGCCGACGGTTCCGGGTATGCCATAGGCAAACTCGAGACCCGAGAGCGAGTTTTCGAGCGCAAATGAGCAAAGCTGAGCGAGGCTCGCGCCGCTCTGGGCGCGAACGGTGTTTTCATCGGTCAGGGTTATTCCGCACTGCTTGCCGGTGAATATAACGGCGCCCTTTATGCCCTTGTCGCTGACGAGGACATTGCTGCCCTTACCGAGGATGAACACCGGGATATCCTCTTTTTCGCAGAAGCGAACAAGCTTGGCAGTCTGCCCGGCGTCCTCGGGAGAGAGGAACAGCTCGGCGGGGCCGCCGACTTTAAAACTCGTATAATTTTTCATTGACACTCCGCGCTCGGCACTGCATTCGAGCGAGAGGGCGTATTTTTCCAACGCTTCGATATTATTCATAATATCTCCAATATGTCGGCCGCACTGGCGGCGTTTATTTATCTGTCGAGCAGAGCGGCGCCGATGAGTCCGGCGTCGTTACCGAGTTCGGCAGAGATTATCTGAGTCTGAACCTTTGCATGGATGCTGTATCTCTCACGCTCGACCATCTTTCTCAGCGGAACGAGCAGGTTCTCTTTTTCATGGCCGATGCCGCCGCCGATGCAGATCATATCGGGCTGAAGGGCATTGACGACATTCGTTATGCCGGCTGCGAGATAGAAAATATACTGATTGACGACTTTTTTAGCAGTCTCGTCGCCTGCACGCATGGCATCAAAAGAAGTTCTGCCGTTGACGCGGCTGATATCGTTACCGACGAGATCCCACATGGCGGTATAGGGATCGTGGCGCATGGCATCTTTAGTCTGGCGGATAAGCGCGGTGGCGGAAGAATAGCTCTCCCAGCAGCCTCTGCGTCCGCAGGTGCAGGCTTCGCCGTCCGCGACGATGACCATATGACCCATCTCGCCCGCGGCGTCGTTGACACCGGTGACTATCTTGCCGTCTATGACAATACCGCTGCCGACTCCGGTTCCGAGAGTGATGGCGACAAAGCTGTTGACTCCCTTGCCTGCGCCCGCCTTTGCTTCGCCGAGCGCGGCGCAGTTCGCGTCGTTGTCGAGATAGATAGTCTTCTTGAGCCTCGACTCAAGGATATCGCGCGCGGGAACATTATCGAAAGCGAGGTTATTCGCATATTCGATAACGCCGTTCTTCTTGTTGACCGAACCGGGGGTTCCGATACCTACGCTGACAACATCGTTCATGGTGATGCCCGCATCTATAACAGCAGCCTCGACAGCCTTGGCAACATCCTCAAGAATAGCTTCCGCCGCGCGGGGGCAATTTGTCTTGAGCTTGCCTCTGCCGATGATTTTCATTTCTTCATTGATGACGCCGGCAACGATATTCGTGCCGCCGAGATCGACTCCTACTCTGTACATTTTTTTACCTCCAGATAGACAGTTTCTCTTTCCCTGTCTTTTTATATCAGAAATCATGCCAGACTTCAAGTTCCTTCTTCTCGGGAACTATATCATCCGTCATGCCGAGCGAATGCAGCAGCTCGCGCGCCGCATTATAGCCCATTTTCTTTTGCCTGTTATTCATCGCCGCCGCTTCGATTATTATCGAAAGATTTCGTCCGGGTTTGACCGGAACGACGGTCAGCGGGATATTTATGCCGAGTATCTCGACATACTCGTTATCGAGGCCGAGGCGGTCATAGACCTTTTCGTTATCCCACGGCTCGAGCTGGACGACCATATCGATTTTCTCGGTCATTTTGACAGCGCCCATACCGAATATCCTGCGGGCGTTTATTATGCCGACGCCGCGCAGCTCGATAAAGTGGCGTATATTATCCGGTGCACTGCCGACGAGCGTTCTCGAAGAAACGCGGCGAATCTCGACCGCGTCATCCGCTATCAGTCGGTGACCGCGCTTTATAAGCTCAAGGGCAGTCTCGCTCTTGCCGACGCCGCTGTCACCGAGGATCAGGACACCCTCGCCGCTGACTTCGACAAGCACGCCGTGGCGCGTGATGCGCTGGGCGAGCTCGACGCCCAGATATGATATAAGAGTTGACATACAGCCGGAAGTGGAATCCGGGCTTGTCAGGATCGGCACGGAATATTTCTGCGCATATTCGCGCAGCTTATCCGGGCACTCGAGCGAACGGGTGATAACGACGGCGACGGGCTCGGTCGCCATCAGCCGCTCCATGCTCGCCGCGGCGGCATCCTCATCGAGGCTCGAAATATAGTTCATCTCGGCGAGGCCGAGAAACTGGATACGCTCGGCATCGAAATACGCGCTGTAGCCTGCGAGCATAAGCCCGGGGCGGTTGACATCCTGCGAGGTGACATAGACATCCTCGACGGGCTTGGGCGCATAAAGTATCCCGAGTGAATTATCTTCCACTACTTTTTTGAGTGAAACGGAATATTTACCCATACTTCTCTCCTGTAGTTCTCCAATTCAAGAAATGATAGTGCATACGGATTATATTATAATAGATTTGGGCAAAAGTTCCAATACCTTTTTGACTTTTTTTGAAGTTTTGGGAAGCTTTTTTTAATATTTTCAGCGGGACGGCAGAAGGATTTGAAGAACGGGAAAAATGGAGCGGAGCAGAAGCGATATTGAAAAGATTTTGTTGCGCTCATGCGGCATCGGGTCATCGAGGTCGCCGCGCCATACAAAGGCTGATTAATTTGTTTGGTTCACAGAGAAAGCGAGCCGGAAGAGAAGCTCTCTCCCGGCCGATATCCGTTTCTATGTTAGACGTCCGTTTCTCTGATTCCGAGGCTGACGGAAAGAGCCTGATCCACCCTGCCCATATCCGCACCGCCGAGCGCGCCCATTTTTTCCTTAAGACGCTTTTTGTCGAGCGTGCGCACCTGCTCGAGCAGGACTATCGAATCCTTGGCAAGCCCGCAGCCGTCCGCATTGACTCTTATATGAGTGGGAAGGTTGGTCTTATACTTCTGGCTGGTTATCGCCGCGGCTATGACCGTCGGGCTGAAGCGATTGCCGACATCGTTCTGAACTATCAGCACGGGTCTTATCCCGCCCTGCTCGGAGCCGACGACGGGACTCAGATCAGCGTAGTATATATCTCCCCGTTTTACTGTCATTTTTAATCACTCTCCGTTTTTATTGTCCGGCAAGAGTATTTTTGCCTGACAAAAGCGCGATTAAACATTAACTTGTTATTCGGGGAGCAAAAATTTCAAGTCAGTCCATTATATGTCCTGTTTTTATTTGGGTGAGACATTGCGAAACTCCGCAGTCAGCAGGGCTTTCGGTATTTCGAGGCTCTGCGGCAAGCCGTTATCGCCGCGTCGCAGAGTGAAATCCACGCCCGAGACGGTGCCTTTCGTCTCCCATGCGTCGCCCGTATGTACGGTCTGTGTATTCGCCGTGTCGGACGAAGTTTTGAGCGTTTTTGTTATCAGCTCGCCCACCCCGCTCTGCGGCAGGGATGAGAGATCCGCAGAAAAAGTCAGATTGCCGTAGCTGAATGTGCAGGTCGAGCCGCTGAGCTTCACTTTCAATCCGCGAACGGTTGCCGGGGAAGTGAACTCAAGCTGAGCTTCGGTGAGCGAAGTCTGATCGTACTTTGCCTCATACTCGCGCTCGCCGTTTATGATATACAAATCGGCTGTGAACGCAGTCGGGATATCCGGCGGCTGATCTTTGCTGTTTTTCAAAGGTGCGTTTTTGCATCCGAGAAGAGACAAAACAAGCAGCAAGCTTAAGATAAACGGAAAAATTCGTTTCAAGCTATCACTCCAATTGCCCGTTACCTCTCTAGGGTTCGCAGCACGTGCGGCAGAGCGGCTATGCAGTCGGAGGCGAGCATCGACGAGAGCGACAGTTCGCGCGCCGCGGCATCTCCGGCGGCACCGTGGATATATGCGCCGAGCACCGCCGCATCAAGAGGATACACGCCCTGAGCGAGGAGCGCTAAAATGATGCCCGAGAGCATATCTCCGCTGCCGCCCTTTGCCATACCCTGATTGCCGGTGACGTTGATATATGCGTCACGCCTGCCCGCGCCGGCTATTACCGTGCTCGCGCCCTTGAGCAGGAGCACAACGCCGTATTCATCGGCGAAGCGGCGGGCGACATTCACCCGGTCGCGCTCGATATCGGCAATACTCATGCCGGTAAGGCGGGACATCTCGCCGGGGTGCGGAGTGAGGATAACGGGAGCTTTGATATTTTTCAGTATATCTATATTTGCGGCGAGCGCATTTATGCCGTCGGCGTCTATAATCATAGGCTTTGTGCAGTTCTGCACGAGCGCCGAGACGAGTTCTTTCGTATGGAGATTGAGTCCGAGACCGCATCCGACGAGCACAGCCGAGGATTTTTCAGCCTGTTCGAGCAGCGCGGGTATCGCGCCGGACGAGAATGTTCCTGCTTCGTTTGACGGCAGGGGCAAAAGCAATGATTCTGTGAGCTTCGGAGCTATTGCGTTATAGGCGGCATCGGGAAACGCGGCAGTTACAAGACCCGCTCCGCATCTAAGCGCCGACGAGGCGGCAAGCACCGCCGCACCCTGCATATTGCGGCTGCCGCAGATGCTCAAAGCGCGCCCGAATGTGCCTTTGTTTGCCATAAGGTCGCGGCGCGGGAATATCTTTTTCGCCTGGGCGGGAGTGAGCACAGCGAGGGTATCGTCCTCAATGCCGTCGATTATATCGTCATCGATGCCTATTGCGACGGTTATTATTTCGCCGCAGAGCACGCGCGCGGGTTTTAATATGTGGACGGGCTTCATGCACGACACGGCTATTGTGATATCCGCTTTTATGCAGCTGCCCGGCACATCGCCGTTGTTGCTTTCGAGTCCGCTCGGGACATCGATTGAAACGACTTTTGCGGGCGAAGCGTTGACAGCCTCAAAGACCGCTCTCACCCGCTCGTCCTCTCTGTGTTTATAGCCCGTGCCGAACACGGCATCGACTATCACGGCAGCAGATTCAATTGAATTTTTAGCGTTTTCCTCTCCCCAGAAGAACTCCGGGACAAGCCCTGTTTCGACAGCCTTTTCGCGCATGAGTATCGAGTCCTCGGCGGTAGGCTCGCCGAACGCCTCGACAACGGCAACATTGAAGCCTGCGAGTGCGAGCTTGCGTGCGATAACAAAGCCGTCGCCGCCGTTCTTGCCCTTTCCGCAGAGGACGCATATGAGCCCGCGCGACTGCTCAAGAGAGGCAAAGCGCTCTCTTATCTCCCTTGCGCACGCGCTGCCGGCGTTTTCCATCAGGCGGGTGAAACTCATTCCCCTGTTTACCTGTGCCTGTTCGGCAGAGAACATCTGCGATGAAGTCAGAACTTTCATTTTGCCGCCTCCACATATGCTTTTTCATAACGCTCACTGCGGGTATTCCGCGCGAAGATAAAACAAATATCCATAATACTCCTCACTTTTATAAAACAAGGGACTGCCGCACGACAGTCCCCGATTATCATTTTGCGTCGATAACTACTTTTCCGTCCTCAACAAAGGCGCGAACTTCGCTCAGCGGAGACGAAGCGTGATCAACAATAGCGCCGGCTATCTTATCCTCGACCTGCCGCCTGATATTGTTCCTCAGGTCGCGCGCTCCGCGCAGACCGCCCTCGGACATCGAGGCGATAAGCTTCGGCACGCTTTCATCCCAGGTGAACTCTATGCCCTTGTCGCGCAGAGGCTCGACAAGCTCGGTGAGCATGAGATTCGATATCTGCTCGAGGTTCTCCGGGGTCAGGTCGTTGAAGACGACTATCTCATCAACTCTGCCGATAAACTCCGGGCGCAGGAACTCTCTGAGTGCCTTGAGCGCCTTTTCTTTATTGGCGTCGTTCTGATTCTTTGCAAAGCCCATGACACCCTCGCGGCGTTCGCTGCCGGCGTTGGAGGTCATGATGATTATCGTGTTTTCAAAGCTCACTGTTCTGCCCTGCGCATCGGTTATTCTGCCCTCGTCAAGTATCTGGAGCAGGATATTCATAACATCGGGATGCGCTTTCTCTATCTCGTCGAAGAGTATAACTGAATAGGGCTTTCTGCGGACTTTTTCGGTCAGCTGACCCGCCTCGTCATAGCCGACATAGCCGGGCGGCGAGCCGATGATACGCGAGACGGAGTGCTTCTCCATGAACTCAGACATATCAAGGCGTATAAGCGTCTCGGGAGTGTTGAACAGCTCCTGAGAGAGCAATTTTACAAGCTCGGTCTTGCCGACTCCGGTCGGTCCGACGAAGATAAACGACGACGGGCGGCGGCGGGGATTAATCTGCACTCTGCCGCGCTTTATCGCGGCGCAGACGAGTTCAACTGCCTCATCCTGACCGATAAGCTTCGCTTTGAGATGCTGTTCCATATCGGCAAGGCGGGTAAGATCGCTCTCCATTATCTTATTTGCGGGTATGCCTGTCCAGAGCTGGATAACTCTGGCGATGTCACTCTCCGTCACCGCATTGTCGGCGGCGAGAGGCTTCAGCGCTTCGATGTCTTTCTCTTTGGCGGCGATACTGCTCTTGACTTTGAGCAGACCCTCGTAGTCGGTATTCTCGGTCTCCTCCATCATCGCCTGCTGGCGGTCGTTGAGGAGCTTGAGGTCGTCCTCGGCGGTCTCGAGATCGCTGATGCTCTTGTTTCTGAGGTTCGCGCAAGTGCACGCCTCATCGAGCAGGTCGATAGCCTTATCGGGCAGGAAGCGGTCGTTTATATAGCGCTCAGAGAGCACAACGGCTCTGTGGACGAGCGAGTCGCTTATAGTGACCTTGTGGAAATTTTCGTAATAGTCCTTGATGCCGACGAGCATCTGATAGGTCTCCTCTATCGACGGCTCCTCGACTTTTATCGGCTGAAGGCGGCGCTCAAGGGCGGCATCCTTCTCGATATATTTTCTGTATTCGGTGAAGGTCGTTGCGCCGATTATCTGTATCTCGCCTCTCGAAAGGGCGGGCTTCAGGATATTCGCGGCGTTCATCGAGCCCTCCGCATCGCCTGTGCCGACGAGGTTATGCACCTCATCGATGAACAGGATTATATTGCCCTCTTTTTTGACCTCGTCTATAAGACCCTTTATACGGCTCTCGAACTGACCTCTGAACTGAGTGCCGGCGACAAGAGCGGTGAGGTCGAGCAGGTGTATTTCCTTTTTGGCGAGCTTCGCGGGAACTTCGCCGTTTGCTATGCGCAGGGCAAGTCCCTCGGCTATAGCGGTCTTGCCGACGCCGGGTTCGCCGATAAGGCAGGGGTTGTTCTTCGAGCGGCGGCAGAGGATCTGCACCGCGCGGTAAATCTCGTTATCGCGTCCGATGATGCGGTCTATTTTACCCTCGCGGGCTTTTTCGGTAAGATCCGTACAATAGAGCGAGAGGAACTTTCTCCCCTTTTTCTTCTTGCCTTTTTTCTTTTCGCTCGGACCCTTGGCGTTGATAACAGGGATGCCGAACGGACCGACCTGGGGTTTGTCTTCGTCGCTGTCGCCCTCGTCGATTTCATCCTCGCCGTCGGAGTCCTCGTCCTCTTCATCATCGTCCTGCTCGGACTGGTTCATGAAAGGAAGAGTTCCCGCGCCGCCGGGCATGAAGCCTGTTCCGTCCTCGCCGAACAGCTCATCGAACTGGTCGCTGACGGAATCTACCTCGTCCTCCGAGATGCCCATGCTCTCCATTATCTGTTTTATGGGACCTATATTCATTTCCATGGCGCATTTCATGCAGAGTCCTTCCTGCTTGGTCTCGTTGCCCTCGACCTTGGTTATGAAGAACATTGCAGGGCGTTTGCCGCACCTGGAACACATCATCTTTTTCATTTAAATAATCTCCGGGATTCTGATTTGACTTTTATCGGAACGCATATGATTAAACACCGCTGACACGGTTCATTTGCGGATTCCGATTGTTTATTTTTTGCCCTTTGCTTCCATTCTGCTCTGGTGCTTTTCTTTCACCTGTCTGTAGGTCGCGGGCATATAGCTTGCGAAAGCAACTATAGTAAGTATTGCCGAAATTATGACAAGTACCATGAGAACGGGGTCGGGCAGAGTCCAATAATTTCTGAACGCGCCGATCTCGGGGCCGAAGCCGATTATGACGAGCATAACAAGATAGAACACGAAGGTTGCGACCTTGCCGTATATCTCGGCTGCACCGGGCTTGATGCCGCAGGCTATCATTACAGCTCCGCCGATAACCATGACCGCCTCTTTGGCGAGGAACACGAGGAATACCCAGCTGAAAGCGACCATCAGCTGATCGTTGCAGCTGCGGAAAGCTATGTAGAGCATAACTGCGATCGTTATCTGAGTCAGCTTATCTGCAACGGGATCGAGTATCTTGCCGAGCTCGCTGACCTGATTGAAGCGACGGGCGATTTTTCCGTCAAGGAAATCGCTGATGCCGGAAAGCGCGAGCATGAGCACTGCCCAGCCGATATGACCTTTATAATAGAGCACGGCGAATGCGGGTATAAGAAAGATTCTTATAAGCGAGAGCAGATTCGGGACAGTCAGACAGCCCTTAAACAGATTTTTTACCATAGTTATCCTCCTCAAATATGTTCCTCCCTGTGCGGGGACGGAAATATCAAACCGTTATCAGCCGTGAAAATATATCGGTTGAAACGATCAAACTCACGAGTTTGGATGCGCCGACTGCCGAGGCGAACTGCGTGCCGGGCGCAAAGGACGCGGCGGCATCGAGCAGCAGACAGGCAAACACGGCGACGAACACGCCCTTCAAAGCTCCGAAAACACCGCCGAGAGTGCGGTTGACGGAGCGGATAACGGGCAGTTCAAACAGCTTGCAGACAGCCTTTGCGGCAATCTGAAGAAAGAAATCGCAGACAAAGAAAATGACGGCGAAACTCAAAACTTTGAGCACGGCGACAGCGATAGGCTTCGCGACGCTGTCGCAGATTTCGGCGGCGATATTCGACGCGCTCAGATCGACAGAGCCCGCCTTTTCGGATATCGCGGTGATATCAACGCCCATGCTCTGAGCCGCTTTGACAATGGCGGCGGGCAGAGAAGATATAACTTCCTGCACATTCTGCGAGGTAAGCTTCGCCGAGGACATATCGGGCAGCTGAGCCGCCACGGCAGTTTCAAGGCTCTTTTTTATGAACAGGTCATATATGCCGCTTGCAACGGGTTCGCTCAGCCATACGGCGAGCGCAGCCGCCGCAGCGACCACGACAAGTCCTATAATAGAGCGGATAAGCCCGTTTTTGACGCCGACGAAAATGCACAGCGCAAACACTGCGACTATTAAAAAATCGACTATAAAATCCAAGACTTATCCCCCCTGTTCGCTGTTTTTTCAATTATATCACACGCTATGCACAGTGGCAAACCTTTTATTATTAAGCGGTTGTTAATTTTTTGTGATATTTGACGCATATTGCACATACACGTCGCTGCCCGCGCAGATGACCCTTTTGCCGTTTTTGCCGGCGGAGACGGTCTTTGCGGTCTCGCCGCTTGAAGATATCAGTTCAACGCCGTCGTCAAACAGCACGGCGACATATTTATCGGTGCATGTGAGCGCATAAATTTTCTTGTCAAAGCTGCGCTCGAACAGAAGCTTTGAGCGCCTGTCGAAAGCCACGACTTTCGGCTTCTCTTCGTTGGCGTATTCATAGAGCACGACGGCGCTTCTGCCCGAATCCGACGAGGACTCATGAGCCAGAGTGTTGCTGCCGAAAGAGTAATCCTCTTTGTGACCTTTTTTCGTCACGGTCGTTTTGAAATCGGTCGAATAGGCTATTATGCTTGTACTCGAATTATATATGACATCGAAGAGCAATGTGTTGTCATATTTTATGTCGGTGACTACCGGATTATCTTTTTTGAAATTCAGCACGACAAGGCGCGAATATGTAACGGCGTTTTCGGAGCCGACGAGTATCAGCGCGGCGCTCTTGCCGTTGGGGGCTATCGAGATATCAAATATCTTCTCCTGCGCACACTCCCATGCGAATATCTTTTCTAACTTGTGATTATATACGCACAGCTCGCTCTGAGCTGCGGAAGTTTTGAGCGAGAACGCTATTGTGCCGTCCTTGCCCATGGCGGCGGTATAAATGGGTGAGCCTGTGTTGCCGTCGCCCAGAATCTTGCTTGAATTCATCAAAGTGAAATCGCCGGATGTGCGGTCATAGACCAGCGCTCTGCCTTTATAGACCGCCATATCCGGGTCGGAATAGTTATGCTCGAGGCGCGCGACCTCTTTGGCGGAGGAATTGAGCACGACCACGGAATCGCGGGTCAGCAGGGCGATATTCGACTTGAACGGCGTCATATCGAGCACATCAGCCGAGCTTATTTTATATGGATATCCCGCTCCCGTGCCGGACGCGGATATCAGCTGCTTTGCCGAATCCTCGACATCGTTATATTTCATGCCGCCAAACGAACGCGCGGCAAAAAACACGACCGCGCCGACCGCAAGCAGAGTCAATATAACAATTATTATCGTCTCGCGCTTTGAATTTTTTGTTTTCTTCCTGCCGTTTTGTGCGGATTTATCCGTCTTTTTCTTCGCAAAGAGTCCGCTTATGAGCTTCTTTGCGCTGTTTTTCTTCTTGCCCTTTTTCTCTGCCAACTTGCCGCACCCCCGTTTTTTAGTCTTTGCCGTTGTAGAAAACCTGCTCAAGGCAGAGTCCGCAGGCGGGCGCAGTCGCCCCCGCTCTGTCTCTGCTGCGTGATGAAATTATATCGGGCAGCGTATCTGCCGCTATCCTGCCCCTCGAAATATCGAGAAGCGTGCCAACCATTATTCTGACCATATTATAGAGAAAGCCGTCCGCCTCAAAGTACATCAGCACTTCGTCGCCGCGGCGCACGACCTCGGCGCGGGTCAACGTGCGGACATTGTCGACCGTGCTTGCACCCGCCGCGCAGAACGCCGAGAAATCGTGGGTTCCGAGCATCTGCGACGCCTGACGGTTCAGAAAATCCGCATCGAGCGGATATTTATAGTGATAAGAATATCTCGAAAGAAAAGGATTACGCTCCTGCGCGTTCCAGATCCTGTAGACATATCGCTTGCCGGAGCAGTCATAGCGCGCGTGAAACTCAAACGGCACTTCGCGGCAGTCGGTCACGGCGATATCGTGCGGCAAGACGCCGTTCATCGCGCTCTTCCACTTCTCGGGCGAAAGAGACGACTCGGTGCGCATATTGCAGCAATACATATCGGCGTGGACGCCGGAATCCGTTCGCGAACAGCCTATGACATTGTCGCGGACTCCGCAGATATGCTCGGCGGCATCCTGAAAGGTCTGCTGAACCGTATTCGCATTTTCCTGCACCTGCCAGCCGTGATAATCCGTGCCGTCATAGCGCAGGGTAAAGAGCAGATTCTTCAAAGCCTTCACTCCGATCAGATAAGATGCCCGAGATAATGATTGAGGACTATTACAGCCGCGAGCAGAGCGGCTGTGACACCGAGGGCGACAAAATCGCGCGCGGCGAGCTTCATCTGCTTCATGCGTGTTCTGCCCTCGCCGCCCGTGTAGCAGCGGCACTCCATGGCGAACGCCAGCTCATATGCGCGGCGGAACGACGAGATAAACAGCGGGATGAGTATCGGTATAAGTGCCTTAGCGCGCTTTATAAGTCCGCCTGTTTCAAGATCCGCTCCGCGCGCTTTCTGCGCGTTCATTATGCGCTCGATCTCCTCGATAAGCACGGGGATAAAGCGCAGGGCGAGCGTCATTATCATGGCGAGAGTATGCACCGGCACTTTTATCACTTTCAATGGCGAGAGCAGACGCTCCAAAGCGTCGGTGAGCATAGTGGGCGTGGTTGTATAGGTCAGCAGCGAGCTGACGACAACGAGCAGGATTATACGCACGGTAGTGAATATCGCGGTATAAACGCCTGTGGTCGTTATGGTTATTTTCCAGAATGAGACGAGTGTCTCGCCGCCGCGATTATAGAAAACATTGATGACGGCGGTGAAGAGCATGAGAATAACGAGCGGCTTTATGCTGCGCCACATCATCTTCATCGGGACTTTTGAAAGCAGAAGAGTTGCCACGACGAAAACGAGTCCGAGCGCGAGGGAATAGAAATTCCTGCACACGAAAAGAATGACTATAAGCGCCATTGTGAGCACAAATTTCATGCGCGCATCCATGCGGTGGATGACGGAGGTGCCGGAATAATACTGACCGATAGTGATATCGCTTATCATACCATTCCCCTCCCCTCAAAATAGCGCATGAGCTCGTCCGCACCCTGACTTACCGTGAACACGGACGGAGAGACATCAAAGCCCCTGTCATGCAGCGCTCTGAATATTTTTGTTATCTGCGGAACGGTGAGCCCCATCTCCTCGAGCTCGTCCGTGCGGGAATAGACTTCGGGCACAGTGCCGAACATCGCGACATGGGAATGGTTGAGCACCAGGACTTTGTCGGCGGTCTTGGCGACATCCTCCATGCTGTGGGAAACGAGGATAACGGTGCTCCCCGTCTGCTCGCGATAAGTGCGGACAAGCGAGAGAATGACCTCTCTGCCGCGCGGGTCGAGTCCCGCGGTAGGCTCGTCGAGGATAAGCACCTCCGGCTCCATCGCCATGACGCCCGCTATTGCGGCGCGGCGTTTTTCGCCGCCCGAAAGATCGAACGGAGATTTTTTCAGATGCTCTTCGCTAAGTCCGACAAATTCGGCGGCGCGGCGCACGCGGCGGTCAATCTCCGCGCTGTCGAGTCCCATATTTTTCGGCCCGAACGAGATATCTTTGTAAACGGTCTCTTCAAAGAGCTGATACTCCGGATACTGGAAGCAAAGCCCAACCCTGAACCTTGCGGCGCGCAGGGTGCGCTTATCTTTGTTGATATCCTCGCCGCAGAGCAGAACTCTGCCGGAATCGGGCTTCAGAAGTCCGTTGAGATGCTGAAGAAGGGTGCTCTTACCGGAGCCGGTATGACCGATTATTCCGACTATTTCGCCCTTTTCAAACTTTACATTTATATTCTCGATAGCGGCGACGGCTCCAGCCATGCCGTTTTCATAATAGTGGGTGAGATTTTCTGTTTCAAGCACTGTCATCGGCTCACCTCCATTATTTTTGAAAGCGCCTCGACGCACTCGTCGGCGTCAAGGATATCGCCGGGCAGGTCTATCCCCTTTTCGATCAGGCGGTGGCACAGCTCGGTGCTCTGCGGCACATCAAGTCCGCAGCGGCGCAGGACATCGGTCTGGGAAAACACCTCGCGCGGCGTGCCGTCGAGGCAGAGTCGCCCGGAATCTATAATTATGACGCGGTCAGCCTTAACTGCCTCGTCCATGAAATGCGTAACAAAAAGGACGGTTATGCCCATCTCGCGGTTCAAGCGGCGGACTGTATCAAATACTTCGCGCCTGCCGCGCGGGTCGAGCATCGCCGTAGGCTCATCGAGCACGATACAACCGGTCTGCATAGCGATTATGCCGGCGATAGCCACGCGCTGTTTCTGGCCGCCGGAAAGCTTATGCGGCTCGCGCAGGCGGTAATCGTACATCCCGACCGCCTTTAGCGCATCGTCGACCCTGCGGCGTATCTCATCGGGGGCTACGCCGAGATTTTCGGGTCCGAACGCCACATCGTCCTCGACGATAGTCGCGACTATCTGATTATCGGGATTCTGGAACACCATGCCGACCTTGCGGCGGATATCCGTGAGCCTGTCCTCATCCGAAGTGTCGATGCCGTCAACGGTAACTGTGCCGCTCTCGGGCACTAAAATAGCATTCGTCAGCTTCGCGAGGGTGCTCTTGCCGGAGCCGTTATGGCCGAGAACCGCGACAAATTCGCCGCGGTTGACGGTGAGGTCTATATTGCAAAGTGCCGGAGAGGGCTTGGCTTCGCCTTGCTCCTCCGGCTCATAGGTATAAGTTACATTTTTAAATTCAATAAACTTCTCGCTCATTTTATCTTCTCCACACTGCGCTTGCGCCGCAGGGCAGAACGAGCCCCGAGGCTGTGACGGGCAGACCTATCTCGTCGGAGGTCACCTTGCCGCCGAACAGCGGCGACACTGTACTGCCGAGTATATACTGCATGACGGACGCAGAAAGTCCCGTTGTGTAAGAGTTGATGAGCACCATAACGGGATCGTCCGACAGCACGGCGGTACACAGCGACGCAAAGTCATAAACCGCATTCTCAAGCTTCCAGACCTCGCCGCCCGGTCCTCTTCCGTAAGACGGCGGATCCATGATAATAATATCGTATTTGTTGCCGCGGCGTATCTCGCGCTCGACAAACTTCATGCAGTCGTCAACGAGCCAGCGCACGGGCTCATTTGCAAGGCCGCTGACTGCGGCATTCTCCTTCGCCCAGGCGACCATGCCCTTTGAGGCATCGACATGGGTGACATGCGCGCCGGCGTTGAGAGCCGAAATCGTTGCAGCGCCCGTATAGGCGAAAAGATTCAGCACGCGCAGAGGTCTGCGCTCTTTTCTGATTATCTCGGCGGTCATATCCCAGTTGACTGCCTGCTCCGGGAAAACGCCCGTATGCTTGAAGCCCATGGGTTTGACCATAAACGAGAGATCGCCGTATTTTATCTTCCACGCGTCGGGAATCTTTCTTCTGATATCCCACTTTCCGCCGCCCGAAGATGAACGGTTATAGACTGCGTGCGCCTTATACCAGAGCGGATGGGTCTTTTCTGTTTTCCAGATGACCTGGGGATCGGGTCTTATAAGTATGACATCTCCCCAGCGTTCGAGCCTCTGCCCCGACGAGCAGTCGAGCAGCTCATAATCCTTCCATTTATCGGCAACGCGCATATCTTTTCCTCTCCGGCGCGGGGTTCCGCGCTCCTGTTATATAAGTCTCTCTCTGACGACCTCGGCAACCTCGTCGCAGAGCTTTTCGATAAGCTTTTCGTCCTTGCCCTCGAGCATGACTCTGACGAGCGGCTCTGTTCCGGACACCCTGACGAGCACGCGTCCGTCCTCGCCGAGCTCAGCCTCAGCATTGGCTATGGCTTTCTTTATCTCCTCATCGCTTGAAAAACGCACCTTGCCGATGTTGGAGACTCTGACGTTCTTGAGCACCTGCGGATAGACCTCCATGCACTTTGCAAGCTCGGAGAGCGACTTTCCGGTGCGCTTCATGGTCTGGAGCACCTGAGCGGCGGTCACTTCGCCGTCACCGGTGGTCGAATGATGCAGGAAAATGACATGTCCGGACTGCTCGCCGCCTATCGCATAGCCCTTTTCGAGCATACGCTCGAGGACATAGCGGTCACCGACCTTTGTTATCTCGCAGTGAATATCATTGTCGGCGCAGAACTTGTGGAAGCCCATGTTGCTCATGACGGTGACAACTGCCGCGTCGCCATCAAGCTCACCGCGCTCTTTCATATCCTTGGCGCAGATGGCGATTATCTTATCGCCGTCAACGACATCGCCGTTTTCATCGACCGCAAGGAGTCTGTCGGCGTCGCCGTCAAATGCGAAGCCTGCCATAAGTCCGTGCTCAACGACATATTTCTGAAGATTCTCGAGGTGAGTCGAGCCGCAGTTGTCATTGATATTGACGCCGTCCGGCTTGTTTGAGAGCACATCGCACTCAGCGCCCATCTGCATAAAGAACTCGGGCGCGGTTATGCTCGAAGAGCCGTTGGCGCAGTCGAGGGCTATCTTCATGTTGTTGAACCTGTAATCAACGGTCGAGCACAGGTGGGTTATATAATCAAAAATCGGCATTTCGGAAGTTGTGATTCTGCCGACATCGCCGCCTATTTTGACTGGCGGAACGACGGTCTCATCGAGGATTATCGCCTCGATCTCCTCCTCGAGCGCGTCGGGGAGCTTATATCCGTCGGACTTGAATATCTTTATGCCGTTATATTCGCAGGGGTTGTGCGAGGCGGAAATCATTATGCCCGCATCGTACTGATATTTCTGAACAAGGAACGCCACTGCCGGGGTCGGCACGACGCCGAGGAGCAGAACATCTGCGCCGACGGAGCAAAGACCTGCGCTGATGGCAGCCTCAAGCATCTCCGACGATGCGCGGGTATCCATGCCTATAAGCACGCGGGGTCTTTTATGCGTGCTGTCGGTGAGCACCATGGCGGTAGCTCTGCCGATTTTCATGGCGAGTTCGCAAGTAAGCTCGCTGTTTGCAACGCCTCTTGCGCCGTCTGTTCCAAAAAGTCTTCCCATAACTAAACCTCCAATTATCAGATATCGAACTGCTGTTGACCCGGCATTGCTATGCCGAGATGTCTGTAAGCGGCGGGAGTGACCATGCGTCCGCGCGGAGTTCTGCTGAGGAAGCCGATCTGCATGAGGTAAGGTTCATAGACATCCTCAATCGTTATCGCCTCTTCGCCGACTGCCGCAGCTATCGTCTCGAGTCCCACGGGACCGCCGTTGTAGTTTCTTATCATCGTAGTGAGGACAAGTCTGTCTATCGAATCAAGCCCGAGGGCATCGACCTCCATGCGGTCGAGCGCCATTGAGGCTGTTTCGCGGGTTATTACGCCGTCGCCCATGACCTGAGCGAAGTCGCGCACGCGCTTCAAGAATCTGTTTGCGATTCGCGGAGTGCCGCGCGAGCGCGAGGCTATCTCACTTGCACCGCTCGGATCCATCTCGATACCGAGAATTCCGGCGGAGCGCGTGACTATCTGCGAGAGCTGTTCGGGCGTATACATCTCAAGGCGGAGAATAACGCCGAATCGGTCGCGCAAAGGCGCGCTGAGCTGACCCGCTCTCGTTGTTGCGCCGACAAGGGTGAAATGCGGCAGGTCAAGCCTTATCGAACGCGCCGAGGGACCTTTGCCGATAATTATATCTATCGCGCTGTCCTCCATGGCGGGATAGAGCACCTCTTCGACCGAGCGCGACAGGCGGTGAATCTCATCGA
>ULRK01062040.1_pt1 | contig 43500 bp, 55 predicted proteins | sample 1955341 | NCBI WGS metagenome assembly ULRK01 (sample SAMEA4835680, study PRJEB28245) | human gut metagenome | biome: gut microbiome; material: fecal sample | place: Denmark | collected 2008
GGCCGATAAAGGCCGCCGCGCCGTGGCGGTTGCGGCTCATGTAGGCATAAGACGTTGCGCCGGGATTGATGTCGCTGTAGATCTGCTCTTCGAGAACGATGTTGTACCATTCACGGTCAGGATACAGGACGTCATAGAACTGGCTGTCCAGTTGGGTGGTAAGCTCAAACGCAATATCGGCGGCAGTGACGTTGCACGCCGCGCCGCTGGTAGGAGCAGCGTTATTGAATCTTTTCAGGCTCATTCTTCATCTCCTTAGAGAAGCTCAACGAGAGCGATGTTGTTGCAGGGAGCTTCTCCTGCGGTGAACGTCCCGAGGAAACGCGCTCCGGTAAGAAGCACAGTGTCTTCGCTGGTGCCAGCCGAGCCCGCCGTGACAGTGGCTCCGGCGGCGGAAGTGAGACCAAGGATAGCCGAAGCGTCCGTGGTATCCGCAGTCGTAGGAGCAGACGCGAACGTGATAGTGGCAGACGCGCCAGTGGCGGTCGTGGTAAGCACAACGCCGTTGCCGACCGCTTTGACGGTGACAGGCACAGAAGCCGTGGTGATAGCGGCCTGAAGAATGGTAGCAACGTCGCTCACGGTATTGACCGAGCTGAAGTCCAGAGCCGCAACCTTGTGGAGCGTGCTGGCAACAGTGATGTCAAAGCCACCGTTGGTGACGGCCTTAACGTCATTCACAGACAGGGTGCCGCCGTTCAGGGAGCCGGGGGTAGGCGTAGCCGTGCCAGTGATGGGAGCGGCAGAGAACGCGCCAATTTTCAGGCCAGCATTTTTGGTATCGCGAACGATCCAGTATACCGGGCCACCAAACACGGTGGAACCCTGCGCAAGCTGAACCCAAATACGAGCCCCGGCGCGGTCACGACGAGCGTAGTTCGCCATGTCTTCAAAGAAGTAGCACGCTTCGCCGTTGGAGTTGGTGCGCATGAACTGGTTGCGAACCACGATGCCCGCGAAGGACTCGTCGGTAGCGGCGCTGTCCGGAGGCATCACGATGTCATAGTTGAGGCCGGGACGGTTGCTGCGAACGGTGAGGTTCACCATGACGCCGATGCCAGCCGTAAGACCAACAGTGGCGTCCACAGGGCCGACAAACGCGCTGTCAACCAGATTGATGTCCGAGGCGTTGGCGAGCATGCCCGCGAGAGCAGTCGCTTGCTGATCAAAATACTGGAACTGAGCGAAGCCCCTCTGAGGAGTGTAAACCATTGCTTACTCCTTCTCGCTCTTGCGACGAGCATTGTTGAGGCGCATGGGACGGAGAATTCTGTCCAGAGAGCCCTGCGCTTTGCTGTTGTTGATCTGAGCGGAAGCCCCGCCCATGACACGCTTATTGGCGCGCTTCTGCCGGATTTCAGCCTGACGAGCAAGGGATTCGAACGCGCCGTCAATGGCGTCCTGAGTCCACTTGGAGAGATCTTCGGCAGGGACACTCATGGCGTTCTGCACGATGATCTTGCGACGGTTGGCGAAGGTCTTCGCCTTGGCGCACTCGTTCTTGACTTCTTCCTTTTCCTTCTCTTCGATCACTTCGTTTTCGATAGCGTCGTCGAGAATGGCGTCTTCGGCTTCAGTCTGAGCGGCGGCTTCCTGCGCCATAGCTTCCTGGGTTTCCGCGCTCATAAGGTCGTCGATAGTGGCCTTCTGCTCCTCGATGGTCGCCATTGCCGCATCGTACTGGCTCTGGAGGTCGTCCAACTGAGCCTTGATGCTTTGGGCTTTTTCCACCGCTTCCGCGAGCGCATCGGCGTTGAAGGTCTTCTGATCTTCAACCATCTTTTCAGCTTCGGCCGCGTCGTCCTCGTTATTGAACTTGTAGTCGACACGACGATTTCCGTACTGTCTCTGAAGGACTTTCATTCCCTTCTCCTTTGTTTGTTTATGATTAACAATACGGACGTTTGGTCCGCACCGACCTGCACCTTCAGGGAGCAAGAGAACATGGTTAAACCTCAGATTGGTCTGGACTGCCCCAAAAGGCTTGCCCTTGTAAACACCTTCCTTGGAATAACAATCCCCGTCGTAGGCAGACGAAATTTCAACCAAATCGCCGCTCTTGATCTTCTCAATCGCTTCCTTGTCGGTGATGAGAAGGTCAGTGACAACGTAGCCGCCTTCGACTCGGGGAGTCCCTGCTACCGAACCAACGGTAAGCCCGTCTTTAGTCGTGTTCTCAGGTGTTCTCCACACATGATCTTCGACGATAACAGGCTTGCCTTCCAATGACTGGAGAGCTTCATCAGTAAACTCTTTTACAGGGATGTACTGCCCCACGAGCCCTTCAGCGTTCTCCTTGGCATCATCAGGCGATTCGGCTTTAAGATAGGGAAATACCCCATCAGCCAAAACTCTGGCCGTAACCCTAAGCATGCCATCGGAGTCGATTCTCCAGTTCTGGAACTTATATCTGTTAGAATACCGCATGACGTTAGCCTCGCAAGTTGAGTGGACGTATGTTGAGTCCTTTTATTTTCTTAACAACCTTGTTCACTTCACCCTTGAGCTTAGACTGCTCTTCAGCAGTTTTGGCAGACAAGAGCTTTGAGTACAAGGATTCCAATGTCTTCGCTTCTTTAGCGTATGACTTAATCAGCGTCTCAACTTGCTTGCGGTATACCTTACTCACGGGTTCAGGAGGCGACCCCTTGGGTTCGCTTTTGGGAGCAGGTTGAGTCTTTACAAGATCAACCGTGACATACGTCTCTCCTCCCTTCTTGGTCACCGAAGAGACCTTGATATTCGAATCCCGACCCAAGATAACTTCATTGTTGGAGTTTATGTCCGCCTCACCAGACAGATTAGCGGTCTTGGTTCCTTTAGGAACATTAATCTCCAACACCACACCGCCCTTCTTAGGTTCTCCGTTGGCAGCGTCTTGTGCGTACTCTTTAGCCTTGTTCTTATCAACACTGGTGGACATGAACGCCTTATCGTTGAACGTGTCCCCTACCTTAGCTGACGCCAACTTCTTGGCAAAATCAGAATCTGCAGATATGCCCCGGTAAACCGTAGTATCTGCCGTGGTAGGTTTGGAAGAGGCAATTACCTCATCCAAGTGTCTTACGACCTTCTTGTCCTTTTCACTGAGCTTACCTTTTCGCAGTCCGTCGTTGACTGAAAAGGAGTTGCCAGTATATTCCATCAGGCTGTTGATGTGATCCAATGAAACGTCGTCGCTTATGGGCGGAATGGCCTTAGAAGGCTCCGTCTTGGCTTCCTTCTTAGACGAAGCTCCGCCTTTCGACTTTGAGCTGCTCCCTCCGGAACCTGACTTGGAGAACTTTCCGTCTTTATCTCTTTTATGCTTTTCTTCTTTGAAGTCAGCATTAAAGGCGTTGGAGAAGGCTACTCTTTTCATTGCAGTTTCAACTTGCTGTAGTCAATCTTGGGATTGGCATGGCACCTACACCGGATAGGCCAGCCCGGATGTCCATCGTCTGGAGGCTCATCCCAACGAAAGATCTTGCCCTGACGAATGTAATGATTTCCATGCAGTTTTGTCGGCTTCGGATACAGACCAGTAGGGTCGCCAACGACCCGCTGATCCCTTGCCGTTTGCCAGTAGTACTCTTCTATTCCGATTGACGTTTGTCGCGTCTGAGTGACCATGCCGTGCATTTTGTTAGTCTGGTCTACTGCTATCAGCTTGGCTCGCTCATACGTTATTTTCGTGAGCTCTTGTATCTCAGCAATAAGACCGCGGCCTTCAGGCAATCGCTCTTGCTGGTATGTCTTCATCACGGCTTCCTGGATCTTATCGTAGTAGATCTCAGGAACGGTGGTGATGAGGTGAACAGCTTGAGCTCCCATGAGCTCAGCGGTCTCCCTTATGGCGTCGTTGTCAAAGATGGAAACGAAAGGCACCCCAAGAGCTTTAGCCAAGCTCGCTTGGAGCTTCAGTCTGTCACGCTCTGAAACAGCGTGAACCCAACGTCCGGCTATGCCTCGTATGGAAGGCCCTAAGACTCGTCTCCATTTCTCTTTGTTGCTTTGAAGCGCATAAGCGGCTGCCGCCGGGCCGGGTCTTGACTCAAGCCATGGAACCATGCTCATGAGATCATCAACCATAGGCCCAACGAGCTTCTGCAACTCAGCGTATAACTGACGAGCTTGCCGTACAGAGCCGCCTACTCCACTAGCTCGGATTGGTCTGTTGGGTCGTCCCCGCCGGGGTGAACCCGCGACTTGAATAGGCATCCTTGCCCTCCAGCAAATCCCCAGTATCAAGGTCAGAGCCTAACAACGCCTCTTCAGCCTTGAGCTTGGTCTCATAGATCTCTCTAGCGTTCAGTTCGTTCACTGCTGTTTCAGCTGAAATAAACCCAGCCTGATACATAGAGACCACAGTGCGAGTAATAATCTCATCACGAGTCGCTTGCTGAACCGCGTCAAGGTTCCAAAGGGGCTCATACGAGAGAACAAGGTTGGCTGACTTGCGTTTCCATTCTTCATAGCCAAACACACTCGGGCCAATCCAATCCAAACAACGTTGTTCAGCGGGTTTCCGCGTGTTGTTTATGATCGAGTCGACCATGTCATAATAGTTGCGCGAGTCGCCTTCACCAGTCGCATTCAGGCCACCTGCCGACGAACCCAAGAACCGAGTAATCGGTATGTCAGACGCCGCCGCAAGGAACTGCGTATAGGTGACGAGAAGCTCAGGGACAGAACCAAAGGAAGCCGAGAGCGACTCCACCTTAACATCCTTTCCGTCCACCAATGCGGCATTGTAGACCGAAAGCTGGCGAGCTACTTCTTGCAGTTTCCCTTCCGCACCCGAATCCAACGCTTTGATGTTACGCAGATTCTCAACCGAAAGGATGATAGCTGAAGCCATGTTCACAAGCTGATAGGCCGCTTGCTGAGTACCCAACGACCTGCAAAGTACGTCATAGAGCGGGGCAATCTTACTCTCGCCGAACCCCAAAGGATTGTACCTGAAGTTCTGCATGAGACGCTGGCTGTTCCTTCCGAAGAGCGCATTGCCGTCAAGAACAACCATGCGAGAAGCGTCCACCTCTATCCCATCAATGTTGAGGCTGTCCACCCGATCGTAGTCAGGCTGGAACGGATCCCAAGTGACGCGAGATCGGGACAGCTTAGAAAGGTCGATCACGTTGAGGGCTTTAAGGTCTCCCTTCATCAGGTTCTGCTGATTCAAAGGCTCACTGAGCTTTTCTCCGTCTTGGAGCAACATGACACCAAGGATGACTGAACCACCAAGCAGGCGTTCCTGCTTCATGGCACGACGCAACTGACGTTCAACACCAAGGTCTTCCCATGCCCTCGCAATCATCAGCTCGTCTTCGGGAGACAGTCCTTCTCGAATGGTGGGCTTTCGCATAGCGTCGTCCACCGGAATGTCAATGATCTTTCGCACTTCCCATGACGTCTCATAAAGGTTTACATACGTCTGGTACCGAGCGAGAAAGTTATTATTGTAGTACGGGGAGAGAGACGTGAATCCCGTGACCTGAGTCGCTCCCCTGTCATTCGTCGTACCTGCGCCGCTAGACCCGGTAACGAGCGTATTGTTCGTCCGGGTTCTATGGGGACGGCGGGAAAATCCCAAAGACAAACGAGATCGCGACATCTTACCACCTACAAACTGACATTTCCGCCAGCGTCTTTGTATAAACTTACAGCCATCGTGAACGCGTCACAATGGTCGTCATGCGCGTGTGACATATCCCTAGCGAATGCGGCGGCTTCTTCCATCAAAGCGGCGGCTCCTGGAGTCACGTTCACGACCGTATCCTTGTCTATCCGCACCGGAACATTCCCCAATGGGAGAAATACTTTGCCTCCATGGACAAACCACGAGGCCTCTTGCATCCTTGCCACCTTGTCCGCTGGGAATGAGAACTTGTTAGGATTCCATGCAAAGGCGGGCAATCCTGTGTCGCTCAGCGTCTGTTCCAATGGAGTCCCGCTTGCCTTGTCTTCTATCCAAAATTCCCTTGGCTTGTCCATCACGTTATAGAACAGCTTGGAATTGAGTAACAGCTTAGGGAAGTCCCACCTGCCATACATGGAGTCAATGAAGTAAAGCCCGCTCTCCGTTCCTTCCCAGCACTGCACAACCGACTGGTCGTTATCGTCATGCTCTTTGTACGCCGTGTCTGCCGTGATGTACCTAAGACCTTTGGGCGTATACTGTGCCGGATCATAAAAGTTCCACCACGGAAGCTTGATGATGTTACCGCCCGGAATAAGAGGCGACTGCTGGTACTGAGCAAAGAACGTCGTTGGCGCAACTACCTTCAGCGTCTCCAGATCGTCCTTGGACAGCGTGATAGGGTTCAGCACCTCATTGTCATTAAGGGCGGGGAACGAAATCAAATGCCAGTCGTCAGGCTCGTTCTTAAGCAACCATCCCGCCAGATCGTCCACGTGCAATCGTTGCATGATGAGAATGAACGGCGTGTTATGGGCGTTATTGCGTCGTGACTTGAGCGTATTCAGGTAGTATGAGATGCAATTCTCTCGTCTAACACGGGACTTAGCATCGTCAGCCTTGAGCGGGTCGTCAATGATGATCGCTCCGCCAAAACCCTTGCGAACCTTACCTGCACCAAACCCTGTAATCGTGCCTCCCAAGCCGACGCCATAAACGGCTCCTCCCGCTGTCGTCTTGAAGAAGTTCTGCAACTCTCGAGACTCGCGGGAGATTACCGTTTCCGGGTATTGTGCTCTGTGCCACTCGCTAGACAGGATGCGGTGAACCGCCATTGTATTCTCAGTTGCCAGTCCTGCCGTTGCCGAAGTGAGGATAAACTCACAATCAGGCGCAACCTCAGCGAGGCACCAGCTAACAAAGCCCTGCGAAGTGAACGTCGTCTTAAAACAGCGAGGAGGGACGTTTATGATCAGGTTCTTCTTCCCATTGGGAAGCTCACCAATTACGCACATCTCTAGTGCTTCGCATAAGCGATGCTCGTACTCCAGATCTACAAACGCTCGCTTCTCCTCGCCTGCAACGCGATCACAGTAATCGAACAGAGAGTGAATCATAATGGTTCCCCTAGGCCCCGCCTACATGCAAATGGATTCCCTCACTTACACATAGATCTAGGGGAACCTCGCTCTTGGAGACGCTGAGCGATGCGTGGCTTGCGCCTATTTATAAAGATCGCGCACATCCAATCCAACATGGGAAAGCGCGAGTCTTAATCTGCATTCAACCTTCTTGCGGTTATACGCTCTGGAAGGGCTCATCTTGTTCTCAGCAGCACATTGGGCTTGACAAGCCTCAAACTCCTCGTTTGAACAGTTCTCGCATATCTTTTGGATATTAGTGATGTGACACGCCCACTTCAGAGCTTCCAGTAATTTATCTTCCATCGCTACTGCGTCTCCCCTTCACCTCGCCCATTCCATACAATGTCTTGAAGACCTTCTTCTGGATGAAGTCAAATGTCTTCTGACCGCCTACTCCCGCCATTGCAGCCACCAGCAGATGCGTCTCAGGCAGATTGTCAATGTAAGGCAAGTACGGAATCGCCAATGCGGAAACGAACGCGGCGGCTGAGCCTATTGCGAAAATCGAGATTGCTTCACTAACGACCCGGAACCAAGGACGCTTGTTCATTATCTCGGAGGAATGGAGAATGATCGCCATAACTCCTCCCGTGAGCACAAGGGGAACAAGACGTTTGATGATGGAGATATAGTCTGCGGAAAAAGGTTCGTTCATTGCTCATCTCCATCACCCAAGTCTCAGAATTCGTCTGGCCGTTTTATATCGGCCAAAGCCTTAATTTCTTCGAGCGTGATTTCGTCTTTGTCCCACGCTTCGATCAACTTCTTAACGGCGGGAACGCCAATCTGAATTGCCAGCAGCAGGATCTCAAGGACTGCATTCTTGTCGAGCTTGCTCATGCTAGTTCCCCATTACCGGAAGATTGATCCATGACTTTGTAACGTGATCAGTGAACGGAGCCGCCCGTACATTCAGGTTCTTGTGAACCGTACTCCCGTCGGCAATGGCGGTCGTCTTCAGCTCCTTCGCGTCCACCCCAAGCTGAATGGCCTTCTTGATGAACTCGTTGAAGCCTTTGGTCACAATATTAACCTTCTGCTCCAGAAGGGCTCGCTTGTCATCCTTGTTGAGGCCCTTGTCAGCCTCGTTGAGCTCAGCATAGGTCGCAAGTGCCGAAACTGCAACTAAATATGAGTCAACGTAAATGAGAGCCGCGTCTTTGAGCTCTCCGTACTTATCGTCCGACAAGGATCCGCGTTGGTGCATCGCGCTTGCACTCTGCATGACCGCGTAGTACGTTACCTTGGAAGACTCAAGGACTTTGTAGGAGTTCAACGCCACCTCGTCCTTGGTGCATCCCGACGCCATGCCGTTAAAGGCAATCAGTGCGAAGAACATCACGAACGAATAGAACCAGCGCGCTACCGTACTCAGGGGCTTCATACGTCCTCCCATTTCTTTCCAGTGTAGCCTGTCCACCATTCACGAACATCGAATCCAGGACAGAACTTGTTGGCGTAATCCTGATGCCCATGCAGACCTGCATGAGGATATTCGGACTTCAGCTTAAGCAGAAGCGTATACAACGACTTGTACTGCTCAGGAGTGTAGTTCGCGCAGTTAACGGTCTTGCCGTCCTTCTTGCTCAGGCCACCTGCCAAACAAATCCCAATGGAGTTCGCGTTGTGATTGAGCACATGGGCTCCGATAACGCTCACGTCACGGCCTTTCTCTACGGTTCCATCACGACGAATGACGAAGTGATAACCAATGTCCTTCCATCCGTTTTCATCGACGTGAACCTTACGGATCTCCTTCACGCCAATGTCCATCGTGTCATACGTGGCAGCACAATGAACGATTAAATCGTTAATTTTCCTCACGGCGCATTCTCCTGAGTTCCTTCAAGCGTTCAGACGCGGCACGCGCCTTCTTAGCGTAGTCATCAGTGGACACGAATACGTTGGTCTGGACTCCAGCGTCCTTACTGCTCCATTCGGAGGGCCACTTGCGTTCAAGCAACATCATAGCTGTCTTGGTATTACCGTTTTCAGTCGCTCTCACGATCGTGGACAAGCACGTCTTCTTTAGGATAAGATCCGACCTGCGTTCAATCTTGAGAAGCTCAGCGTGGCGACGCCTGTCCTGAATGCTCCCTCCAAGCAACAGGCTCTTCATCCGCTCCGAAGAAATTCCAATGAGTCCTGCAGCGTCTTCGCTTGACAAGCCAAGGGAACGATACTCAGCATACATCTCAAGGAACTCATCAGTCAATATATCATCATCGCTGAGCGTGGAGTTCGTCGCTCTCTTGCGATTAGCAATCGAATAGACGTACTCCTTCTCAGCGTCGGTAAGTCCGCCCTCATACAATAGGTTGTAGAGGTTCTCGGCTATAGATGAGTTGCTCTGGTTCTCGAGCCAAGAGAAGAGAGCATTAAGATCGCGGGGTTCTTTCATAGAAACCATTATGCACCATTCCGAGCGGAAAAGCAAGCATTTTGTTGGAGCCCGCCGGGGAACCGCGCCGGGCGGCTACCGGGGGCAACCGGGGAACCGCGCCGGGCGGCTACCGGGGGCAGGAATTTGCCCTTTGCCGGGGCAGGGAGGGGAGCGGGCGGGGCAAACCGGGGGCGGGGTAGGCATGGGCTTACGTTGCCCTGCAAAAGACGCTCAGAATCGCAATTTGGAGTAACTTGTACAATTCCAACGGCTTGCGCCGTTTAGGTCTTTACATATAAGAAAAGCCCCATGCAGGCACACATGGGGCTTTTAGGGAGGTAGGATCAGACAGGAGATTTACTTGTTCTTGGGAAGAGTGCCAGTCCATCCAGCGGGCGGGTTCACGCCAACCTCTTCCAAGGTGTAGGTCTCGGTATCCGAGTCATAGGTGATCCACATGCGCTCTTCAGGCTTGCGGTCGTGGATCGCGTTGCGCATACGGACGCGCATTTCGCCTTCACCCATGCGGAACTCCTTGAACACCTGCATCAGAGTGACCTTGCCGTCGTTCGCCATGAACAGATCGAGGAGCTTGTCCAGAACCTGTTGCTTGGCGTTCCTGGGAGCAGCATGCCCGCCCTGCTTGGCATTGCGGATGGGAACCAGAACACGAATCGCTTCCAGGACTTCGTTCGGGAGCACGAGGTGGGGATGCTTGCCAAGGATCACTTCAGCGAGGAACGCCTTCGCCTTCTTGGAAGCTTCCTGGTATTCCTTCAGAGCGGCCTTCGCCGCTTCGGAAACTTCACGCTTCGGGGCAGTCGTTTCGGGTTCAGCGGAGGTGACGGGGGCAACGGATTCAGCGGTCAGGTCTTCAACGACGATCTGGGACATGGGGCTCTCCTGAGCGGCTACAGGTTCAACGGGGGTACGACGAGAACGACGGGAAGCTGGGGCAACAAGCTGGCTCATGTGCGTCTCCTTAAAAGGTAGTTTTGACGGGAGGCCCTCCGCCCCGGCGCAATACTGCACCTACACGAGGGCGGCCTTCCTTTCCACCGTGGTGGAACCGTCCCTCCCGTTGAAGACACTATGCCGGATTCCGAGACAGAAAGCAAGCACTTTTTTCGGATTTTTGGGACTTTTTCCAAAAAAGTTTTCAGGCTTCAACTTTTCGTTTCAATCGTAGGACTTGCGGAAGCGGTTCCGGCTGGCCTTCAAGGGCCGCTCCGCCTTGTGGCTCCGCATGACCCCCGGCGGGGTGCAGTCGACTGCGCCCGCGCTCCCGTGACGTGGGGCAGGAGCCGCTTCCGGAGCGTCCCTTTTTAATGGTAGGGAGACGACAGGGCGTGACGTGGGCGGCGGAAGGTCAATGGCTCCGCCCTTCGCGGTTTGGGTTCAATGGATTAAACACCCCGACAGATTTTTAAGATTCATCCCCGAAAGAACCGGATTTGCTTTAGGATTTTCCAGAGCTTAATCTATCTGAACCGTGGCGAGTTGACCAAAAACCCCACTGTTTTTCAGAATAGAAACTTTCTCTTGTGTGAGTTCAATCCATCAGGGCTTCTCAAAAACAGGTACTTTCCCACCTTTTTCCCGAGGAGCCGTAAAATCAGCGTAAAACAGTAACCCCCTCGAAATCATTGAAGATCTCAAGTATTATATAAGAGTTTTTACTTTTTCCGAGGGGGGGGGATCAAGCGGGTCACATAATACCGTCGCACAGAGAAAATGGATTTCATGCGCATGCGATACCGATCCTTTTTTCACGTGAAGATTCTGAAAATTACTCACAGAGAGGGAAGCACGCGGAAGTGTCATGTAACCCTCTGTTTCCAACCTGCAACCCACTGGAATAATTGACTGTACGCGGATTTGGCGGATTTTTTTCAAGGCGGAAAAAAACAAGTAAGCGTGCAAAACCATTGAACAAATCAAAATCGGAATTTTGACGGGAAGCAGACTAGAACTGGATTGGTATCCCTGCGCAGCGCAACCCATTGAACTTGTAGGAGAAAGAAAATGCTTGCTTTTTTGTGCGTTTTGGTGCATTTACAATTCAGCGCAACCGCACCAAATCCACTGCATTTGCCGTACCTAGCAGTCGCGGATTGGATGCTTGTTGTAACCGACTGAAATCGCACAACTTACCTCGAAATTTTGCGAAAACTCGGCAGGGGGTGAAACTATACACAAAGGCCAAAATCCAGAAGCCCTGATCAGTTGAGGAGGCATTTTATGATTTCCCGAAAGGCCGTGAAGCGCGAAACTGCACCTGCAAAAGCCGGAACCGTAGTCCTTGAAGCAGAGGACAAGAGACGAATGGCTCGTCTTGTAGGGAAGGTTGAAGGCAACACCAAGCAAGCTGAGAAGCGACGGTATCAGGAGGCTTGCATACGAGAAGGTCACCTGACCAACTGCCTTTCCAAGGCTCGTACAGCAGGTCAAGCACGTAAGATCCTTTGGCTGTTCAGCACGAACATGCCAGTGAGCGTGATCCTTGCATACTTGGAGCTTCCTCACGTGACGTGTCCCGCTCGCACGTGCTTCTCGCCAGACTGCCCCAAGGACAACTGTCCAGAGGACTTTGACTATGACCCAAAACGACTAAGTGTCATATTCAAAACTGGACACAACTTCATCAACATGTTGGCATTGAACCCTTCCAGAGCGAAGGTTATGCTGACAGCGGCACTTGAAATCTCGCAACAGGTGCTGTTAGAAATCGCAATTAGGAGACGCAAATGAGCCAGCAACCTTGTTATCCCGGTGTCTTTACAACTGAACGCAAGCGTTTCAATCTTTGGGCTTTACCTACCCATGATCCAAAGAACGCGATCTTTGGACCGAACCTGAGCCTTGCGCACATTGCCAACAGCTTGTCGCACATTTGCCGTTTCAACGGCGCGACCCCCTACCATTATAGTGTGGGGCAGCATTCATTGGCTACGCTGGCGTATGCCAAGCATGTCATAGGTATCACCGCTCCGGACATCCTGAGAGCCGTTCTGTTGCATGACGCGGTGGAGGCGTACATAGGGGACATCGTCCGTCCCATGAAGAACCACATTGTTACGGCGGTGAGACGAGCTGTCAAGGTATACATGGACGTCGCTGAGGAAGGCAACCGGGAGGCGTTCAAGTGCGCTTATGAGTATCTTCAGTGCGAAGACAGGATTCAGCGTGCGATCTTTGACAAGTACAACGCGACACCTGATCCAGCCGTTACGAAGGCGGATGACGCGCTTGGCTTCATGGAGTGCTCGTTCTTCTTTGGTGAGCCCGAGTGGGATGCGTCCCAGTATGACAAGCGGGTATACTCCTTGTTGAATCCCATGTCCGATGACATGGTGTACACCAACCTCTTCGAGGCGTTCGAAGAGCTTAACATAAAGGATTGAGCATGGATTGGTTCAAGGCTAACGACCTTCCGGCGGCTCCGCATCTGCCTACCAGCAAGCGACTGGTGGACTTTTACGGGTTCGCTATTCGTAGGCAAGAGCGGTTCCTCGCACGTGTCAATGGTACTGCGCTGGTGTCCGAGGATCCTATCCTTGACAAGTGGAAGTTCACCAACGCCTATCGCATCCTTGATCGTGTTTCGCAGTACATGGCGAAGAACATCATTGACGACAGGGCTAATCGCTTTGAGTTCCCTCGCGCTCATCGCATGGGCATGTTCCTGTTCAGGCTGTTCAATAGCATTGAGACATGGGAATCCCTTCCGGAATACAAGTACGATGCGTACAACGCGCTTCCTGCCATTGAGAGCTTCGTTGAAGCACGTCGCGCTTGCGGGGTTACGGTATACAACAACGCTTACATGATGACTCCGCCGTGGACGTTCGGTTGCACCACAAGAACGGAGCTGTTCCTCAGGACGCTGAAGCACATGGAAGACAGCGGTGATCTGGAGAGGGCTTACAAATCTTCAGACATGCGTTACACCTACGCAATCTTCCGCCGTCACGAGGGGTTTGGGGACTTCTTGGCTTACCAGTTCGCTTTGGACTTCTCTTACAACCATTTAATGTTTGACTACGAGAAGTTCATCGTTCCGGGGATTGGGTGCCAGCGCGGGATGAGACGGGTTTGGCCTCAGCTTAAGCTGATTGAACTTCCGAGCGTTCTCAAGCGGCTTACGATTAACGGCATTCCGTCCTTCCCTGTCCTCACTGTAGACGGCAAGGAGTTCCCGCTCCGGGGCAACGACATGCAGAACCTGTTCTGCGAATATGACAAGTATTGCCGGGTGCGCGATGACGGCAAGAGCATTAAGAACAACTTCAGTCGCATCCTCTCTCCCTTGGAGCAACCTTACATTCCGAGCGCTTGGAGGTTCTAATGGCTACGTTTACGCAGTTGTGCAACAGAATCGAAGAGCTCGGCTTGCGTGTTCCGTATGAAGGGACAGGTAAGAACGGCAAGATCCTGAACAGAGATTTGGAGGCGGTCATCGCTGAACACTATCGTGAACAGCGGGAGATCACCTTCGGTCGCGTCATGCGTGATCAGTTGCATGACGTTCAGTTGGCTTACCGTTATGACCAGCTCAAGCAGGACGAGCAGGAGGCTGTCATTTCTGACGGTAATGGTTGGGTAGCCGAAGAGAAGTTCGATGGTTGCCGTATGGTTCTGGTCTACCATCCCGATGAGGGCTTTTCAGCCTTTGGGCGCAACCGTTCAACTGTGACCCTGCTTCCGGTAGAGTACACTGAAAAGCTCCTTGTTCCTCTCAACGGCAAGCTGAGTACGCTCAAGGAGTTCGCTGGTCATTGGAAGGAAGAGTTCATATTGGACTGCGAACTGGTCACTGACGGGTTCGTGGAGCTCAATGACGGCAACTTCACCGGGAAGGGCTTGAACGCTGTAACGTCTATGCTTCAGCTTAACGTGCACGACAGCCACCTTGCGCAACGCACTACGGCTCCCATGGAGCTGGTGGCGTTCGACTTCCTTCCCATTGAACGTGAGAAGATCATCACGGAGATTCCTTTCAGGGAAAGGCTCGAGCTCATGCAAGGCATGCCCATGCTCGATCGTTCCGTACGCCTTCCCAAGCAATGGGAGCGGGGCAAGAAGACCTACTTTGAATCACTGGTTGCCAACGGTGAGGAAGGTGTAGTTCTCAAGAACCTGAGTTCGTTCTACATTCCGGCTATTGGCAACTTCCGTGACAAGAACTCCACCATCAAACTGAAGAGGAGCATGTCCATGGCTAGTCAGACAGACATTGACGCATTCGTCATAGGCTACACCAACGGCGGTGAATGGGATAAGGCGGGGCTCATTGCTGGCATCACACTCGGCGTTTATTTGTTGGGAGACAACAATGAACAGCTTGGAGTTCATTGGCTGGCTACCGTGAGCGGCATTCCGTTGCAGACACGCATGGCTCTCAGTGAAGTACGGGACGGCAAGCCCGCACTCAAGACTGAGTTTTACGGGCAAGTCCTTACCATCGACGGTCAAGACATCAGCGCAAGGAACCAGCGCATTTCTCATGCCAAGGCTGATTGGGTAACAGGCTTCCGCCATGACAAGACGGCTTATGAATGCACCATGCGTCGCAGTTTCATTGAAAGTCAAATGTTCTAGGAGACGATATGAAGTATGAACTCGCCGTACTGAGCCGGGGAAGGGCAGACGTTCTGCTGAACAGGCAACTGACGCTCACGTGGCTCCAGCATTCTCATTACCCTGTATCCCTTTGGGTGCACAAGGATGAAGCTGAAGAGTACAAGCCTGTAACCAAGACGTTCAACGTAAGGCTCATGTTGCATACCGCTAACAAAGTGTCTCGCATTCGGGACATCATCATGGAAGAGGCTTACGTTCGGGACGTTGAAAAGCTCGGCATCTTCGATGACGATCTGGCGTTTGCCTATCGCAACGGCAACAAGCTCGAAAAGCTCCATCCCGTCAGCATAGACAACGCGCTTAGACCTGTGTTCGAAAACGTAAGTCCGGAGTTCCCTATGATAGGCTTGCGTCATCGCATGTTCGCCCACACTGAAACAAAGACGTGGGGCATTAACAAGCGCATCATGTGGACGCCAGTCCTGCACCTGCCCACGCTGTCGGGAGAAGGCTTCCGTTACGAATGGGAAGGGGACATCCTTGAGGACTTTCACATGCAACTCCAACTGATGAAGGCTGGCTACAGGACGGCTACGCTGAACCTGTTCACGGCTGACGATCAACTTGGAGCGGGTACGAACTCAGGTTGTAACCTTTACCGTGACGATGACCTTCGGGTTAAGGCGGCGGTGCTGTTACGCAACAAGTTCCCGTCTTGTGTTATGCTCAAGGACAAAACCAATCCGCTCACGGGACGCATGTATAAGGACGTAACTATCCGGTTTTCGCAGTTCCGTAAGTGATCGTAATCGTGGTACTTTTATACAACGCCACTACAACGGGACTACAACGCAACTACAACGCTCTACAGTGCCGGGCGGCGCACTCCCTACGCAACCTGTAGGAATGTCTTACCTTTTATACAACGAGGCAAAGTGTATGGACGGCGTACTGGAACTCTTGGTTGACAAGCTCTTGAGTGGAGCAGAGCATTCTCTCATAGCCATGCGTCGCAAGGGCATGGCGTTGAATCCTGCCTACGTTCAACTGAATGAGGCCTCCGTTGCACTGCGCAAGGAGATTGAGCGCAGGAAGCAGAATACTCCTCATAAGCGTCACGTTGTGCGCTTCTTGATGGACAAGGAGTTCCGCATCTCCGTTGACGGCGAAGCCCGCCCTTGGCTGGTGGAGGAAGGCGATACGTACGACATACACAACTATTGCAAGGACGGCTACATCGTTCGTAGCCCTGACATTAGCAAGACAACCTTAACGCTTCACATGAGAGACGAGGGACACTTGTATGAAAGACTCGCCATTGATGCTTGAGGGCGTTCCGTACTACACTGTGACGCAATTCGCGCGTCTGGTGGGTAAAGACGCTTCTCGTATCTCTTACCTTGTAAACCATCCTGAACACAAGAAGCATATCCAGTGTATGCGCAAGGCAGGACGGCCTTTGATTCCTCACCGTGAGGTCGTTCGCTTTGTTCAGCGCGAAGCTGGAATCACAACAGGAGACGCTGATGCAGTTCTTAACTGAGCCCCTTCCATATCAACAGAAGGCTTTTGACAAGCTGAAGGACTTGCGTAACGGTGCATTGTTCCTCACAATGGGACGAGGCAAGACCAAGATCGCAATCGACATCATGGCGCACAAGTACCTTAAGGGTGAGATCGATCGGGTGCTGGTAGTGGCTCCCAATCTGGTTCACACGCAATGGGTTGACGAACAGTTGCCCACGCATTGCCCTGTTCCGTACAACGCAATGGCGTTCCTCTCTACCAAGACAAAGGCGTATCAGGCGCAGTTGCTTGGGTTCTTGCGCAATCAGCTTGACGGGCTCAAGGTTCTGGCTGTGCATGTAGACGCCTTCTCTCACGACACCGCGGACTGGGCTCTGGACAAGTTCATTGTTGCAGGGCGTACCATGATCGTGCTTGACGAGGCCACTCGTATTAAGACGCCCACTACTAAGAGAACGAAGAAGCTCTACATGGTTCGCAACTGGTGTGGAGGGCCAGCCCTGATTCTTACTGGCACTGCGCTTGCCAAGCGCGTGGTGGACGTGTGGTCGTTGTTCTATTTCATGAGCCCAAAGATCATAAACCAGTCCTTCATGTCGTTTAAGAGCGAGTACACCGTTCTTATGCAAAAGACGTTTGAGATCAAGGGCGGACGCAAGGTGACCAAGATCCAGGAGATTGACGAGTTCCTTTGGAAGCGCGTCAAGCGTCTTTGGAAAGCTTCCCACAAGAGCCAGAATGATATCTTCTCTCTGGCTCAGACGCTCAACCTTGCGCCTGATGATGTGCGGTTTATCGTCATGACTCCGAAGTACACGCCGTACAAGAACGTGGACGTATTGAAGGCGCGGGTAGAACCTTACACTGTATTCACCGATCCCAACGACGATGTAAAGCTCCCGCCGAAGACATACCGGACGGTTGAATTCAAACTGGAACCTGTCCAGAAGGCTCTCCTTGAGCAGCTCAAGGAGTTTGCCGTTGCGATGTATCAAGGAACCATGATGACCCTTCAGAGCAAGGTTTCAATAGGTTCAAAGGCTTTGCAGATATGCGGCGGCTTTTTCAATCCGGTCATCAAGGGCGGTCAAGAAGACAAGAGCGTAGCTATTGATTGCAAGAATGCCAAGCTGGACTACATCATGGAGATGCTGGACGAGATAGGGGACGCTCAGTTCCTTGTCTTCGCGGTGTTCACCAAGGAGATCGTCATGCTTCATGAGGCTCTCAGCAAGCACGTCTCTTGTGCCATGTTGTATGGTGCGGTACCAGACGATGAACGTAGGGAAGTAGTATCTCAGTTCAAGGAAGGAAGTGTTCAGTGCATCGTTTGTAATCCGGCAGTTGCTGGCTACGGCCTCAATCTTCAGGGAGCCGCATTGCAGATCTGGTATTCTCGTGATTACAATACCGAGAACCGATTGCAAGCGGAAGGACGCAGTAGTCGTATTGGTAGCGACAAGACTGCGGTCTATATCGACCTTGTGTACAACGTGAACTTTGAGAAGAAGGTTCTTCAGTCCAACAAGGAAGGGAGAAGTCTTAACGACTTCTTCATGTCCAGCAACCTTAACGACATTCTGGAGTTGATATGAACATCCCTGCGCTCATGTTGACTGGTCTACTCTTCGCTACTCCTGCCGTCGCCAATGGAGCACAGGTTGAAGAAACCTACCTTTGTGGCAACTTTGTCCTTGCATGGGAAGAGGACTACTCCAAGTCGGTTTACGCTGTAGAAGGTACTCTCAAGGACTTCGTGCTGGAGCAGTGCGCTGAGCATCCCCTTTACAAGGTGTATGCCGAGATTGATGTTTGGGCTGTTCCTTCCTCGGAAGGTCTCAAGCTGTACCATGACGGCAGTCGCAAGCAACTCATCAAGGCATTCCCGCCTTCGGCTTCGGCAAGCAAGCGCATTACAAAGGAGGGCAAGTACCATGCCGTAGTCAGGATTGACCGTAAGAACCTCGTTGTCATGCCCTTGGCAGTGAGGGACGAGCAGGGTGGAATCTGGGTAACGGAAGAAGGAATGCACGTTACCGAGATCGTTTTCGGATTCTTAAACAACTAACCGCTAAGGAGACGCATCATGGGTGACTTTGATTATTTGGTGGAAACGCTGGACGAGGTATCTAATCAGGCTCCCGAGCAGGATTCTCTTGCCAAGCTCAAGGCGTTGGTGGAGCTGTACAAGAACCAGAAGGATACGGTAGACTCCTTGGAAGAACAGCTTTCGCAAGCCAAGGCCGCGTTCTACAAGACCTCCAAAGAGCTTATTCCCAATCTGCTCATGCAGAACGGCTTGTCCGAGATCAAACTTCCTTCTGGCGAGAAGGTGCAGGTCAAGATGGACGTGTCGCCTACCATTACGGACATGGAGGCGTTTGCTAAGTTCCTTGACGAACGGGGTGAATCCAACATCCTCAAGACGCAAATGGAGCTCGGCAAGATGGATGCCAGCATCCTGCGCAAGATCAAGGAGCTGTTAGTGGATAACCTTGATCTCTACCCGGACATCAAGCAGACCGTTCATCCCATGACCCTGAAGGCGTACATCAAGAACCTTTGTTTGCTTAACGAGCAAAACCCGTCGTTTGACGGGGATTCCCATATTGCTCTGCAGGATCTTCCCAAGTGCGTATCCGCGTTCACCTACTACAACACTACAATCAAAAGGAGCAAGTGATGACGGACGAGGAACTGGAAGAGATTCAGTCGCGGGTAGGAGACTATGACATGTTCGTCGGCGGCTTGTCCATAGCCAGTGACGACGTGGCGTGCTTGTTGGAATATGTAGAAGAACTGCGTAACCTATTAAACGAAAAGGAGTAAGTATGTCGTTGAACCCTCAGGAATCGATAGACATTCTGAATCTGGCCAGATCAATGGAGCTTGTCGCCATCGGTCAGTACATGCAACACCACTATGCCCTTGACAACCTCATGTTCCCTACGTTTGCCAAGGCCGTAAAGAAAATCGCCATTTCGGAAATGCGCCATGCTGAGATGCTCAGCGAGCGTATTCGTGAACTCGGCGGCATTCCTATCGTTGCCCCGGCTCAGAACGTGGACACCAATCAGGAGCCTATGGTTGTTTTCGCAACCGACGCTGATCTCGAGCGGGACACGGTATTCAAGTACAACGAGTACATTCAGAAACTGAGCGAGATTGACCACGTGTCGGCTCAGCTTCTGAAAAAGATCATTGTCGAGGAAGAAGGGCATAGCCAATACTTCCAGGACGTGGTCGACCACCTTACACAACTAGGGCCTCACTACCTTGCTGTTCAGGCTGGCGGTGCTTTCAACAAAACCGACTATGAAAAGTTCATCATAGGCTAAACAAGGAGACGCAATCATGACCAAGGAAACCATGCAGAATCAGGCTGAGGACTATTCCCATCTCTTCGACGACGGACTGGGAGGCTTTGAAAGCCTTTCCGCTGACGTTGTTGCGTTCCCGTTCATTCGCATTCTGCAGAGCCTGTCCCCGCAGTGCAAGCGCACGGATCCCAACCATATCCCCGGCGCGGAAGAAGGCATGTTCCTGAACAACATCAACAACAGGGTCATTGAGCCCCCGGTTGACGTTGTGGTGGGACGGTTCGACCGTTACTTTATCGAATGGAAGCCCAATCGCGGTGGCTTCGTTCAGGCGCATGCCCCTGAGATTGTCGCTCAGATGGAGGCCACTGGGGAGCTTCACCGCAACGAAAAGAACAAGCTCATCTCCAGAACCGGAAACGAGTTCGTTGATACGTACACCTACTACATCGTGTTCCCGGACTACATCGAAGACGGTATCTGCCTTCTCTGCTTGTCCTCCACGCAACTGAAGGAAGCCCGTAGGTGGAACCGCTTGCTGACCAGCACATTCATCCCGGGAACCGGACGCAAGGCTCTTCCCTACTTCATGAAGTGGACACTGACCACGGTTCCCATGAGCAACGATCAGGGCTCGTGGGCTGGTCTGCATGTGGAGTTCGCAGGGTTCGTCGGCAAGGAAACGCTTCAGCTTGTCACTGAGGAACGCAAGGCGTTGCCCACTCCCGAACAGCGTCTAGACTTCACTGCGCTGGAAGCGGGTGACGCATCTGAAGCCATTGATGTTACCCCCGGCGGAGCTACGTTCTAGCGTATGGCTGTGTCCTTCATTGAAATGAAGGTGTTCAACTTCCCTCTCTATGCCGCAGTATTGGCGTGGAGAGGGAAGCCTGATGCCAAAGAGGACGCGGTGTACCATTACGTTAAGCGTAAACTGGAACCCAAGGGATGGAACTATTATCGAGTAGAGAACACGTTGCAGAACGGGTTCCCGGACATAGTTGCCTACAAGGGCTCTCGCGTCATCTTCATTGAAGCTAAGGTTTGTCGTCAGGCGAAGTTCACTGACGTCCTTCTTAATTTCACTTGGCAACCGGGTCAGGTAGCTTTCATGCTGGAAGCACTTGAGCAAAAGGCTCCGTACTACCTTATGGTACTACACAAAGAAAACCTATACCTGTTCAAAGGAACTCCATATGGCAACATTAAAAATAGCTCCGACTTTGCTGAACTCGTTTGACTTCTATATCGGATGCCCCGAAAGCTGGAAGGTCAGAGCGTATGAAGGGCTGGTCAGCACGATCAAAAGGGCTCCTTTCAAGCCCACTCCCGAGATCACCAAGGGTCTCAATTTTGAAGATCAGGTTCAAAAGCGAGTGGAAGGGTGCTTGCAGTTTGGCTGGAAGAACCATGAACTGCCGGGAAGCACTGAGTTCAAGATCGTAGTGGACAGGTGCATGTACGGCAAGTTCCAAGTATGGGGCGAACGGACTTATGACGTTCCGGGATACGGCAAGGTAAAGACCGCTGGCAAAGCAGACGTTCTGTTCCCCAAGGGTTCGGATCATTTTCAGTACGGAAAGATCATCGATATAAAGACCACGGGCAACTTCAAGGATGAACGTAAGTATACCGAGTCTTGGCAACCTCTGGTCTACGGCATGTTCTGGGAGATACCTTATTTCCAATTCCTCGTGGCTGTATGGGAAGACACGGGGTCAACGAAGATCAAGTCCTTGAAGGCTATCAATATGAAGCTGGACTTGGAAACGGCTGAGGAACGGATCGTCAATCAGATAACCAACTTCTACACGTGGCTCAATCTCAACGGCTTGTGGGAAGACTACTTCCATACGTACTGCAAAAATCCTAGGTAGGCTCTATGTCCGCGCTGGCACAATTCAAACTGCTTTTCACCGGAAGGGATTCTTGCTACGGAGTTCACGTGCCAGACAAATCCCCACACGTGGAAGGTGAAAAGCGAAAGGGATCGTCATACACTGAAAAGACGGCAATCACGGACGAGGTTTACGAGGAGCATATCAAAGGAACAAAGTCCATTGGGATAGTTCCGCTGACGGGGGACAACAAGGTATGGTTCGCGGCTATCGACATAGACGTATACCCCTTGGATCCCCGTCGGTTTTGCTTCTTCTTTTCCAAGTATAGCTTGCCCTTTACGGTGTTCAAGAGCAAGAGTGGAGGAGCGCATGCCTTTATTTTCTTCGCTAAGGAGACAGAAGCAAGGGCTGTAATACAGCAACTGGAAAGAACTGTATCTCTGTTGGGTCTCCCAAAGGATACTGAGATCTTTCCAAAGCAAGCGTCTACGGAAGCCATAGGCAACTGGATCAACCTTCCGTACTTTGATGCCTACAACACGACACGCTACGCCTACGACGATGAGGGAAATCCCCTTGGGTTTGAAGAGGCAATGGAGCTCGCATGGAGCCGAAGGACTTCTGTGGGCGCACTCAAGGACGCACTTACTCGTATGCCCTTTGCAGAGGCTCCGCCTTGCCTTCAACGGCTCTACCTGTCGGGTCTGGTGACGGAAGAGAACCATAACCGAAACAAGTTTCTGTTCAACACTTGCGTCTATCTGAAGAGCAGGAACCCTGATGACTATGAGGAACGGCTCAAGGCCGTAAACAACTCACTGGCTACGCCTATGGATGAATTGGAGTTGGAACGCACTGTTCTTCATTCCTTCATCAACGGCGACTACAGTTACCAGTGTGATGAACCTTGGCTGGCTGACTTCTGCAATAAGGCAGTCTGCGCCAAACGCAAGTTCGGCAAAAGCTCAACCTACGTGAGCGACTTCTCATTTGAGGGTTTGCGTCAGGTTGAATCGGATCCACCGTATTACGTATGGAAGATCAATGGGCAGGACATGACGTTTTATTCTGAAGCTGAATTGCGTAAGCAGGACAGATTCGCAGACTACTGCGTCAGGTACCTCCATAGATGCCCGAATCGGCTTAAGGAGTCTATATGGATTGAAATCCTCAACAAAGCCCTATCCAACATTGAAATAGTGAAGCTAGACAATGGGGACGAAATGTTGTCCGAAACCGAGATCCTTAAGCAACATCTGAGGGAGTTCCTCATGGAACGCCAGCTTGCTCAGGCTCCGGGTCAGGTTCTAATGGGTCAGGCTTACTTCGATGATGACTTGGGTTACTGCTTCCGTCCCACTGATTTCATGGGGTTCTTGGAGTACATCAAACGCTACAAGATAGGCGGGACGAACAGACTGCATCAGCAACTGAAAAACTATGGGGCATACGCCACAAAGCTCTATAACCCGCTCACCAAGAAGGCGTTTAGGGTTTGGGCTATACACCAGCAAGCGTTGGAGGAGGCTCCCTGCGATTTTGAGGGCACTTCCCCGGCGGCTACCCCTGCGCCTACCTTGCAGGAAAAACGTCCTTCAGCGTCCCCTCAGGGAGGCCGTCCGCTTACGGCGGCGGAAAAACTGCGCCGCATGGCGTTGCAACGCGAAGACGTAGAAGACGATGAAACCGTCCCAGCCCTAAAGTTTGAACAGGAACAGGGAGATTTCTAATGAACTTGTACAAGATCATTGGGCCTCCAGGAACAGGCAAGACAACCTTCCTGCTCGATACGCTAGAAGAAGAGCTCAAGCGCACACCTCCCGAAAGGATAGCCTTTGTATCCTTCACAAGGAAGGGTGCGTACGAGGGCGTAGATCGGGCACTCAAAAGGTTCAACTTAAAGAAGGAGGACGTTCCTTACTTTAAAACCATGCACTCCATTTGTTATCACCAGCTTGGTCTCACAAAGGATCAAGTAATGGGAAACGAGCATTATAGGGAACTTGCCCACGCTTTGGGTTTGCCTATAGTTATGTCAGACCTGTACGCAACAGGGGTTCCATACTCAGAAACTGCACGTTGCATTGTGGCATGCCAACTTCGTCTTACCAATCCTGATGTGTTTGAAGTATTCATCAAGGACTCAAATACACAACTGCTGCGTTTTGTAGAAAAGAACTACCTGCGCTACAAGAAGCAGAATGGATTGATGGACTTCACGGACATACTGTATCAGAGTTACTTAACTCAAGATCCGTTGCCTGTGGACGTGGTTTTCATAGACGAGGCGCAGGACTTGACCATGCTTCAATGGGAGGTGATGCTAAAGCTGTTCAGCAATGCGTCCAAAATCTATCTCGCAGGTGACGACGACCAAGGGGTCTACGAATGGGCAGGAGCCGACGTTCAACGGTTCATTGACGTTCCGTCCTACAAGGTTCTTGACCAGAGTCACAGACTTCCAAAAGCCGTTCATCATTTTGCAATGGAGATATCTTCTAGGATAGCGGGAAGCTCCAAAAAGATATTCAATCCTCGGGATGAGGAGGGCGTGTTAGATTCGGCTACCAATTGGGCTAACGTGTCTTTTGAGCCTAACACTCCTACATTGGTTCTTGCAAGAACCCATGCAGAGCTCAACAGGGCTGAAAAGTGGTTGCGTCTCATAGGAGTTAATTACTCCAAAGTAGAAAGGAATGCGGTAAAGCCCGCTGTTAATCCTAAGTCTCTTCGCGCCATAACCCTGTACGAGCAAGTAAGAAAGAGAGAAAAAGGGTACGAAAAGGCCAAACGACTGCTTGAACTGTACAAGGACTTCTTTCTTACACTGGATTGCCCTAGCTCTCCATGGTTCGTTGTTTACGCCAATCAGGAAGAGGCAGGGTTCATTCGTAGGCTTCTTAGCTCAAGGGAGAACTTTGAAAAGGAACCCAATATAACACTCAGTACAATTCACGCGGCGAAGGGAGCCGAAAGCTCCCACGTTGTATTGGCTCTAGACTTCTCCTACAAGACGTACCGAACGTGGGTTTCGTTTATGAACTCAGAGCTTAGGGCGTATTACGTAGGAGTAACAAGGGCAAAGAACAGATTAACCTTAAAATTAAAGGAAAACACATATGGATACCCCTCAACTTGGAACTAACGAATACCCTGTGTTCACTACCTTTAACGTAAAGAAAGGACAGTGCGTGCCTTTCTTGGATATCTTCTATTACATCCATAAGAACGGTCGGCACACTGTTAACCGCAAGGGTCAAGGGCTCTACGAAATGCGCAACGTAACGTTGGTGCTCGACCCGGAGGCTTCTACGTATTGCCTTGGACGGTATCCCTCTCAGGAGTACCTTGAGAAGGAACTGGACTTTTACGCGAGCGGATCTCGTCAATTGGAAGACGCTGTAAAGATGAGCAAGTTCTGGAGCAAGTGCTCCGACGACGGAAAAACCATCAACAGCAACTATGGGTTCCTTCTGTTCCATGACGAGAATAAGCATGGTTTTACTCAGTTCGAGCACGCAATCAATTGCTTGCGTAACAACCCTGATTCCAAAAAGGCTGTGATGACGCTGTACTCCAAGGAACATGCCTACATCAGCAACGATAATCCTTGCACATTGATCATCAACCTGTACATTCAAGGTGATGCGCTCAACATGCAAGTCATCATGCGATCCAATGACCTTTGGTACGGTCTGCCGTATGACTTGCCTTTCTTCAGGGTCGTGCATTACACTGCGCTCGCAATGCTTAAAAGAACGTATCCTAACCTTGGATTAGGCTATCACATCCATCAAGCCCTCAACTTGCACTTCTATGAATGGGCGTTTGACAAGTTCAGGGATTGCGAAAAGAGATTCACCAACGAGAACCTTGATGTTGCACAGCCGTTGGTGTCGTGCCCCCAAGCCGCTATTCAGCGTTTGACAATTGGAGCTTTTGTGCAACGTTTTATCGGGCTATTCGATTGGCGCAATCATACGATGAATATGAACGTGGCGTGGACGGCCTCTAAAGAGTCCCGTTGCTTAAAAAAGAAGTGTGGGGCTGTGATTATCTCACGTGGAGAAGTCATCGCAACGGGGTACGGAGACCGGGACGGGGAGGCTTGCACTGAATGCGCAAGGGACAAGAAGGAAGTGTTCTACAGCGACGGTTGCTACTCCGTTCACGCTGAAATGAGGGCTTGCATAAAGGCTCTCCAGAACGGATTCTCAGACTGGAGCAACGCTGTAGTGTACGTGACGCATGGGCCATGCGATGCGTGCCTGAAGCTTCTAAACCACCTTGGGGTGCGCAAGGTCATCTACGACAAGCCCTATAAGACGGACTACAAGGGCCATTGGCCTCTCATCGAAGTCCTGAGTCTGACCGAAGCGTGCTCTAAGTAACCTACTGAAATAACAGACAAACTCTTAAAATGCGCAGGAATGCCGTTTTGCAGGACGCACTTTCAGCATAGGGCAAAGGCCACGAAAGGAATTTTCGCCTCCCAAAGCGACGTTCCTGCGCATGGTAAAAATCCAGGAGACGCTATGAAAGTTCTTGCATGCACGATCTGCGGGCGCAATGTGCTTGTGGGTAACGCTACAAAGACCGTTGTATGTGCCATATGCAATTCCAGCCTTGCTACTAAGATCAAAAAGGAGCAAAAGGAAAGGGAAAAAGAGCGTAGGTCGTGCGCCAACCCCGACTGCTACAACACGTTCGTTCCCGCTGTACCTTGGCAACGCTACTGCTGCCGTGCGTGCAAGATAGCGGCGCAACGGTCTGAGCCTCGCGTGATCTATTGCAAGCAGTGCGGACAGCCTTTTAAGGGCGACGCAAGGTTTAAGTATTGCTCTGACGAGTGCAAGGCACTGGCACATGAGGCCTCAAAGAGGGAAAGAACTAAAAGGGCAAAGGAGCGGAATAATGAGTTTTGATTGGCTGAGTTCCGCCACTGAAATAGGCGTAGACACTGAAACGAAAGACCCTCACCTTAGATCAAAAGGGCCGGGAGTCTTTCGTAAGGACGGGTACGTTGTTGGCGTTTCGCTGGCGACAAAGGAAAAGGCAGTCTATTTGGACATTGCGCATCCTGATACCACTCCTGAACGCAAGGAGCGCAACCTGCGCATAATCAAGGACATCCTTGCCAAACCCACGCGCAAGGTTGGAGCCAACATCGTATACGATCTTGACTGGCTCGTTAACAACATGGGTATTGAAGTCAAAGGGCCGTTTGAAGATATCCAATATGCTGAGCCGTTGATTGACGAATACCGTCAGTCCTACAGTTTGTCCGCCTTGGCTAAAATCTATGGGTGCGAAGAGAAGGCTTCAGACCTGTTGGATATGTATTGCGCCAAACAAGGCTGGAAGTTCAAGGACGCTCGTGAACACATTTGGAAAATGCCAGCGCAAGCTGTCGCCCGGTATGCCGAGCTGGACGGCATGTTGCCTATGCAAATCATCGAGAAGCAACGGGAGGTCATCTCTCGGCAGGGTCTTGATGAGGTGTATAGCATAGAGTGCCGCCTCATACCGTTGCTGATTCAAATGCGCAAGCAAGGGGTCAGGCTGGACATGCCTCGGCTCAAGAAGACTTCCTTGGCTGTGGTGGACAAAATGTACGAACTTCAAACAGACCTCTATAAATGGGCTGGCGGAGAGTTCGATATTGGATCGTCTACTCAGCTTGCCAAGGTGCTAGACAGAAAGGGCATTGAGTACCCACGCAATCCTCCAACTGAATTCATGAAGATGAAAGGCAAGGAAGGCAATCCCAATCTGGACAAGGACGCCATTACGCGCATGGTCATGGCCGGGACTGATCCTAAGCTGAAGACCATCTTGCTATGGCGGCATTACAATACGCTCACCAACATGTTCCTCATTCCGTATTACGATTTCGTCGTAGGGGACAGACTGCATTGCCAGTTCCATCCGCTCAAGAGCGACGGATACGGAGCTGTGTCGGGACGCTTTTCAAGCGCGAAACCCAACCTGCAACAGGTTTCAGCACAGGAAGACGACTTGTTTTCAGGCGGGGACGAACTGTTGGAAGGGCAAATCCTGCGCAAGCTGTTCATTCCGGAGGAAGGGTACACGTGGGCTAAGCTCGACCAAAGTCAGGTTGAGTACCGAATAGGCGCGCATTACGCGATTGGACCTGGAAGCGAAGAGCTGAGGCAGACGTACAGGGACAACCCGAAGACGGACTACCATCAGCACATTCAGGATCTCACTGGGTTCGACAGGCGTACAGCCAAGCGACTCAATTTCGGCGCGTCATACGGCATGGGCGCGGAAGCGGCCTCCCGCAAGTTCTATTGGTCAAAGGAAGAGGCGGTCATGTTCATGGAGGCGTACCACAAGGAGGTTCCCTTCCTGAAGCAGACACGCAAGCGCGTTGTGGAAAAGGCTACCCAAGCAGGGTACATATTCACGTTGCTTGGCAGGAGGGCAAGAGTGCATCCCTCCCGCAAATTGCACTCGTTGTATAACAGGTTGATTCAGGGGACGGCGGCGGATATCATGAAGAAAGGTATGGTGGATGCGTACGAGGCAGGGCTATTTGAAGTGCTTCCCCCTCACATTACCGTACACGACGAAATTGACGTGTCCGTACCTCCAACGAAAATGGGCAAAGAAGCCCTCAAGGAACTCAAGCGGGTGCTTGAAGAATGCGTTACGTTGAGGGTTCCGTTGATTGTAGATTGTCATGAGGCGAAAAACTGGGCGGAGGCAGACTAATGGAAGAGCAGATTACGAAGAGAGACATCCACTCTGTAAAGATCGCACTTGCGGCCTTTGCCGTTCTGTTTTTTGGAGTTGGTCTCTTGATAGGAATAGGGCTAGGCGTATGCTTGTGATTGTCGAGCTTTTGCAGTTAGCACTGTTAATTGGATTAGCCCTTAATCTTCCCAAAGAAAGAGATCAAATTCTTATCTGGACGTTGGGATACATTATTGGAACAATAACAGGACTGTTGTGGAAGTAATGAAACACGCGCTTCCTATTCTGGTTGTCCTAATTGGACTTGTAACGCTGTTCTTCGCTGACAAGCGAGGCAATTGCGTCAGTGAGCAAACAGTGATAAGTGTGGCTGTGGTAATTTGGTTGTTTGGCTATGTAACTGGTATCGTAATTGGAGGTTAATATGTCTTCTATCGCTCCTTTCATCGTGGATGAATTCAACTCGGCGTCTAACAAAAAGGAAAACGTCGCAGTCACGCTTGTTCTCAAGGATCACAATCCTCCCCAGATTGATCTTGTGGTCAATGAGATATCGCTCCTTGACGTAGACCTAATTTATATCAAAGGTTTTGGTGGTGACGAAAAGCAGCCTTACAGGATGATTATTCGCGCTGACATCATAAACCAGTTTATAATATTTAAATTGTAAAACAAAAGACCCTACCGAGTATCGCATCGGTAGGGTCTTTTGTTTTACAATTTAGGCACAACTATTTCTTTGTCATCAGGGTTAGGGAGTTGCGGTGCTTGTAAAAATGTAGGCATTAAGGGCCACGGAACATCCAGTGCGTTTACATCACCATGCCATGGAAAACCTTGCTGTTGTGGTAAATCGCGGAGGGCTTGCCTATATGCTAATAGTGCGTTATAGTCTTTCTCGGTTATTGAAGTTTTGATAGCCCCTGTAGTCTGTTCCTTATGCCGTTCGACAAGCCACGTCGTCGCGTCAAGACGTCGGTTACGCTCGGAACGGATGCGGTCGGCGCGGGCTTCTAGCGAATTGTACTCGGTAAGCCGTGCGACTTCAGCTTCGGCTGACTTTTTATCACGTAGGGACTTTTCCGCTTCCCAAAGAGAGACGAACGGGGCAACATGCGTTTCATAATCTTCGGTAGTCAACGAGTGGTTGTTGTCGTTCGTCCATTCGATGTGACCGCTCCCTTCATGCCACTGGAGCGCGTGCATATTCTTGGGCGCGGAGAAATCGAAGCACAACGCGAAGCCGTCAACGAATATGAGATGGTCGGATGGTACAACTGTAACATGCTGTCTCATGATAACTCTCTTGTAAAGCTTTACATGGTTGGTGTAAGTCACTTTCTTATTCAGGCAGTTTCACACAATACGCCATCTTGTAGTATGGGGGGACTGTGCTGATTGCGTTTGCTGTTGCTGTATGAGTGTGCGCTGCTCCTGTGAAAGAGTGTGTATGGGGGGCGGCAGAAAAACCGTGCGAGTGACCGGGATCGGATATGCCGTGCATGTGCCCTTCGTTGCCGCCTGTCGCGTCGGTGGAATAATACGATAAATCGCCCCCATTTGCGAAAGCTGAAGACGAACCATTGCCGGGATTTGCACCTATATATTTTAGACTATTTCTGTGCGTATGGTTTGCAAGTTGTTCTACCGAGAGTGTCGACCACTGAACACCAACCCCCGTTCCCGACGCACTAATATTGCCCGTTGCCGCTGTATTGCCAATACTCCCGCCCTGCGTGGCGTTCTGCACCGAAACGGTCGGGGTGACCGAAGCTGCGCCGCCCGTCTGCCCCGCGTCGTCGACGCCGTCTGCGCCCATGATGAACTTTCCGCGCAGGTCGGGCACCGATCCTCCGCGTCCGTCGCTGCCGCCGTCGCAGATGAGCCAGCCCGTATCGGGTTCGGACTGTCCCCAGAAGATGGGGTTGCGGTTATCGGGTCCGCCGAGGTTGACGTTATAAAATGGCAAAACGGAACCCGCAGGTGTTCCTCCTCCTCCTCCTTCCTTGATCCAAACAAAAGAATCGTCACCTGGAGTGGGGTAGGGAGACTCATTGGCTGCAATAGCCCTTGATGCAGAATAAATTTTTCCATCAGTAAAGAGGCACCTTGCGTATTGATTATACGCTTGTCCTGCAAGGAAGGGCATCATGCCGTTTTCACACAAGGTCTTTGCGACCGAGGTAATGAGAAACAGCAACTGGTTGTGTCGGGCGGAGTTGTAGATTGTGTCATACTGCTGACCAACCTCCATTTGTTCAGGGGTCTGCGTAGTGTCTCTATACGCGACCTCGGATACCGGAATAGGAGGAATAGTCGTGAGCGCAGATTCCGCCCAAACGAAATTGACTCTGTCTTGGTTTGCCATATTTAATTCCCCGGGATAGGTTTGTGGGTAACAATGCCAGTCCTACCTGCATCGCATTGCTGACCTCCCATACGGTCAGCGCAGAAGTAGTTCTTGGGAGCAAATATCACATCTTCAATAGACAAGGTGGCTGGATAGCTTACATAACAGTTACGCTCCACCATGAGGTCATCAAAGAACCGAGTGAGTGCAGAATACACCGTCGTACTGATCGTTCCCGGAACCATTAAGTCAATAGTGAATGGGCCTTTCTTTATGAAGCTGACGTCATAACCGTACAGGTTAGAGATCAGGTTCAACAGTTCAGGAACTGACGCCGCTATAGTGAAGTTTTTAAGGATCTTCCCAAGGATACGAAGTCGGTACATGGCGTCATTGGGAATTACCTTGCTAGACAAGGTCGCATTCGTGACCCAAACTTCAATCTTGTCTACGCCTTGTGCACTTCTGTCAGCCCACATGTAGCTAAGGTCACTGTACTGAAAAGCTGTTCTTGGCTCCCCTACTATGCGACCCAAGGCATCAAGGTTACTTCCCTTAGCGGCATACAACGTGCGACCTTCTTCCATCGCAAGGATACTGTCGAACAGTTCTTGAGACTCTTCAAGGAAGGCCGCGAAGAACTGACCTAGCATGCAAGAGTTACTGAACTGAGACAATGCCAGTCCAGTCCCCTGCGTTACAAGGTCGATTCGCTCCTTGGAGAAGTCTACGTTTAGCTTTTCAGTTGCAGCCATATGCTAGTCCACCAAGGTTACGGTGATATTATCAACCGTGAATTCGGACGCCTCGTTCCAATCGATTGGAATGTCCACCTTGCCTTGAGCTTCTGCTGACGTTCCAATGGTCATGTTCACGATCGAGAAACCGTTGCACGCATCGTTAATAGGTGTAAAGAGCCTTGTTCTGATAACAGGCTCGCCGGGAGGGAAGCCTGTATTTGCCATGATATCATAAACAGAGTAATCAACAATGCTCTGCTTGATCAATTCGGCGTAGTTGCTTGGGAAGACTGCAGAATCGGTGACACGGATGGTGATATCCACGAAAATGGGAACCATTGTAGGACGCATGAACCTGATGTTGTAAGGCTGGTTCTGTCTGTCCCTCAAAGTCACAAGGGTGTTGCCGTAACCTTGGATCGTTACGGGCATGCGCAAGAACATGGCGTTGGCAATGTCCTCTGGTTCTCCTCCCACTACCACCGGGGAAATTTCCTTGTAAGGAATGCCTCTAGAGTCCTCAGGGTTGGTCAGCGCATTCTGGTAGACCCGACAGTAGGTAACGCCGTCTACAGCAATGATTGCCGAGTAAATGGCCTCAATCTGACGATAGCTGGTAAGGCTGGTGGACAACTGCTGACGCTTCCTGAGCTCATCGTCAGTTTCCTCAGGCGTACCGACTGAACTGGTGGACGTGTTTGATACGCTGTACCATCCCGCCGTAGCGGTTTGTATCGTATTGATAGAACCAACAGTAGGGTCAATCGCACCCTTTGTCGTGCATTGGAAGCGGCCTTCAACGGTTCCGTTGGTTCCAATGATATAATTAGCCATAGCCTGATAGCTGTTCGTGCCCTGTCGGTCTCCAATGAGTGAACCTTGAGCAATTAGCGTGCCGCTGGTACCAGAGCAGGTGCAAATGATAATCGTTTCGCTTCCCGGCTTGCGCACGATGCCGTTCAACTGAACAGTGCCGCTCTGACCTGCCCCGGTATTGTACAACGGGTTGAATTGTATGCTGGCGTCATAGGCCGCTTCCCAGCACTCAGACAAAGCGTTGGAAAAGATACCTACAAGTTGAGTAAGAATTGTATCACCAGACGCATTGGCGAAAGGGAACTCACCTGTCTTCGGGTCTTGAATGGCCTCAACTCGTTCCAGCATGTCGTTGTTGATGTCAACAAGACGCTTAGGAACGAACCCTTGGGAAAGCATTCCGTATTCAAAGTTAGCCATAATTGATCCTACGCTGCAAAGGTTGAAGCGGTGACGGGCAAAGTAAGCTCTCTCACAGTGCGATCTGTAAGGATCACCCGGATGTATACGGAGAAGGTTCTGTTACCCAGTATGTATCTGGTGGTGAGCTTTTCAATGGCCTTTACGCCTTCAGTGCCCATAACGCAACGACGAATGAGCAAGAGGACGTTGTTCTGCTGGGACATTTTGGCTCCCAACATGCCATGACCATCCTGATACCAAGGGAGCCCCACCGTTGTGTCTAGGAACCATTCTCCCAACTCGCGAAGGAGCCTCAGCTTGAGCCTTTGCATGACCTCGTCAGACCCGGTCACTTCGCCAGGCGATAGATCCCAATTTTCATTAAGTCGGAAGTCCCATGACATATAGCGATCCTTATGCGACAGGCCCTGACGTATCAGAGCCAGATTCAACGCCAGTGTGTCTGTGAGAGGACGAGTTCTTGCCGTTGCCGTCAGTGAACGTGCCGTCCCGCTGAGTAATGTTTCCCTGAATCGTGTTGCCCGATCCGCTGAGCTCCATGTTGGAGCTTGAAATGGTGCAGGTGGAGCTTGTGTTCATGGATATTGCTCCATCGGCTTGGGTGGCAACTGTACCCGGAGCCGTAGTTGTTACGGATCCACCTTTCATCGAATAGACCGCCTGTCCGTCTGTCATCGTGATGCCATCAGGCCCTAAGCTGATGTAGGACGTGCGGGTCAAGTCCCTTAGCTCAATGTTCTCAGTGTTGTAACTTTGAATAGCAACCTGATCGCTGGAAAGACCGGGAATGAAGATTACGTCAGTGAGCGACCTCTTCCTTACATTGGACACGTCAGGGTCAGAACCAACAGGAGGATCGTTAATGTTCCCGGAGGCAACGAAATTCGTTATGTCCTTATCAGCCACTATGAGCAGACCAGTGTCTCCCGGCTTCAACGGCAACGTGAGCAGGAATCCAGCAGTTTGAGCGCAAGGAAGAATGACAGGAACGTCGTTGATCTCAGGAAGAGCCATGTACTTGGTCTCTTGCCCAATGGTGATCTTCATGCGTTCAGTGGGCTGAACCGTGACCTTCAATGGAGGGCCCGGCTTGACCTCTTTGATGATGCAAGGTTTGGCTATGTCCATGGAATCCAACATGCGCTGAATAACCAGACGCTGGGACTCGTTGGGAGAGGTCTTTGAGTAGTCAGCCATCACTTCACCTTAACGCCTAGCTTGTAGCTTTCAATGTCCATCGTCCAGTTGGAGGAGTACGTATCCAAGTCGATTCCAATGGTATGAACGCGATACGTTCCCGAGAGGCTTTTGTTCAACTTGCTGGACACCTTCACAGAGGAGCCTACTGTGATGCCCGGCACGTACAACGCCTTGATCTTAACCCCGGTAGTCCACTGAAGAGGCCCTGATAGGATTGGAGAGATATTAATCAGACCGCCATTGTCTCCGTTGAGCTCCACTGAGGATCCGAGCATGAACTTGTCTCCCATGCACTTGAGGGTGCCTTCCTGAACTGACCAAGAAAAGCCGTATTCTTCTGCCAAACGATTAAGACCGTCTTTGGTAGATCCCGCGTAGCTCCAGCCCTTTCCTCCAATGTTCCCCTCTACGCCTTGGAAGCTCTCAGGGTTCACTGTGATTCCGGGGAGGTCCTTGCCAAGCTGACCAGCAGCGGCTGAAATGGACGTTCCAGGGCCAAAAGTAACGCTAGAGGCTCCCATAGCCAAGGCTCCAAATCCAGGGAGAACAAGGAACGACGTGATTATGTCCGCTCCTGCTCGCTCACTCTGGACGTTCATGATAGAGCCTTTGTAGATGGTAGCCATGTTGGTGTTTTCCCAACCAGCTTGCAAAGTCAGCTTGGTGAGCCCTTTCTTTACTGCGTTCCTTGTGTCATCCGAAAGGTTGTATACCTTGATGGTAGAAGGAGAAGGAAGCCCCATCAGGGTCTTCTGTATATTAGCGGATACGCGAAGACCGTTCATGGTGCCGTCACTGGCAAACTGAACAGTGGATCCCGCTGATTTGTTTTGCCATTCAGCGAGAGGCCCTAACGTAACAAGGACTTTACGTAGCCAAGGTCTGTTTTCGCTGTCAGCCATTAGATTACTCGAAGAGGTTTAATAGGAGATCAATGTCAAGCAAGGGATCCCCAAGGTTGTAAGGAAAATCCTCACCTTCTGTGTACCAAAGAACCTTCAGGACCGTGCCCAACGCTTCAGGGGCGTAGGGATCCTCGTTGTAAATGGGAACGGCTAACAGGTGGATTCCATCAAACACATTCCCGTAGCCCTTGAGCAGGTTGAGAGATCCCGTCACAATGTTGATTCCGTAAGCCAACGGGTTCTCATTTTCGTCAAATATGTCCAAAACCCAATGATTCTGCTGACCCATCACGTAAGTAGTACGAAAGAGGTAGCTCACCCCTGCAATTTCAGTTGTGAACTTTCTTTCGCCGTCTGAGGTCAAAGGCAGTTCGATTACAGGCATCCGCTACCCCTTCTTGATCGTATCGTACCAAACAGCGGCTTGTGACTTATCGGCGTCGCTTGCGTTGCCTGATTCCACTGTTCCGGCGTTGACTGTACCGCTTCCAGTCTTCTTTGCTCCACCTTTTAACTTGGTAGGAGACTTGCCGACTACGTTCAACGTGACCATGTTGGCTTTCTTGAAGACGCATTCAGCGGTGTACGCTTGTCTGAATGGTGCCGTGTGGTTAGGCGTGAACGAAATCAACACCATATTAGTGTAGATCCAGTGTTCGGTGATAACTTCTACAGGCTCGCGGCTGTTCAACATTTCGTAGAATTGGTCGAAAGCTGAAAAGTTATCACCGTTTTCACCAGTATTGGTCATCGCAATGGACACGGACAACTGTTCAGGCTGCAGGATAACGTGATCTGACACGACCGCCCCTGATTCCAAGGGTATATCGGTCATTTGAGAGGTGAAGCTGTGACTTTCCGCCTCTTTTACAGACACAGAAACGCCAGCCACCACAGAGCCTTGTCTTACAATCCCGGTGTCTTCGTTGGTGAAGACGGTAGTGGCTTCATAGTTGTCTGCTATCATGCTATCCTACGCTTGGTCCATAGGTTCCTGGAGTGTTAATCTGCGCATCAGGGTACGCTGTTTCAAGGCTCTTGAGCGCAGGGCCGATCTCGGAAGGATCTCTTACCTCAATTTTCACGTTGGCGTTCATGTTAGACTGATTCGTTTGATTGCGGTTTGTGACGCTAGGACGAGTCTCCGTCTTAGGAATGATAACAGGCCCTTTATCAGAAGGGACAGACTGTTGCATGGTGGTGGAATTTCTTGCCAACTCCTTGCCAGCCTCTTCCAACTGAACCCTTGCGCTGACGTTCTTAGGAGCAGAAGAGGATGCCGTATTCGCATAAGGATTGTAGTTACGCTGAGGCGTATCCCACCATGCGGGTTTTTCCTTCTTTTCTTCAGTAGGAGGAATAATAGAAGGCACGTCCTCTTCAGACTCAGGAACGGACTTGGCGTACGGATTGTAATTGCGTTGCTGTCCGTCCCAATTGTATTGGCGAGTAGGCGGAGGCCCTTGATCCTTATCTTCATTCAGGTCTTCAAGTCCAAACAACTGCCTCGCGGCTCCAATAGCCTTATCTACCCCGGCAATGATGGTTTCAACGACTCCGCCGATGCCTTTGGCAATGTTCTGGAGCAGTTCCCACATAATTCCAGCGGTCTTAGTAACCAACTCAAACGCCACAACTACGACGTTCTTGAGCAGGTTAGCCAAGTTCGGGAACTTTTCTTGAAAGCTGTCTACTAGACGACCAATGATGGAGTCTTTGCCCTCCAAGAAGGCAATGAAGTCTTCAAAGGCCGCACTGAGGGCAATGACTGCGCCTACGGCTAAACCAAAAGCGGCTATTGCGGGGGCAAAATAGGCCACCAGCAGGACTAGCGCACCCTTAAGGAGCTTTGCCCAATCGGTTGCCTCCCACAACTTCTTGCCGAAGTCTCCAATAGGCCCGAGAGTTTCCTTGAACCAATCAACGAGCTTCTTGCCGTCTTCCCAGAGCTCACTGAAGACCCTTCCAAGGTTCTCAAGGAACTTGGTGATGTTGCTTGCGACCCATTCCTTGTTGACGTTTAGCCACTCCTTGAAGGAAGTGACCAGTTTGTCAATCATAGGAAGCGTTCCGATAGCGATAGTAGTCCCAAACGCTCGCAATTGAGTCGTGAGGGACATAACGCTTGTCTTTAGCTGAGCCGCCCGCTTTAGGTCTTCCGGAGAAATAACTGCGCCCACACTATGGGCTTCCTTGCGCAAGGCCGCGATACCTTCACGGCCTTCACGCAAGAGGCGAACAGTGTCAGGCGAGATGCCAATGGCCTCACCCCACATATTCGCCTGGGGAACACTCATGCCCTTGAACGTATCAGCCCACGATTCAAGCGAGCGACCCGTCCACATGGCTTGCTTCTGCATCTTAGCGAGGTCGCTTTCAACGGCACTCGCGGAGACGCCTACGCTCTTTGCAGCATAAGCCCATTCCTGGAGGGCGTCAGTGCTGACGCCAGTGGTTTCAGATACCTTCTGGATGGATGCCGCGCTGTTGACTGCCCCGGCTACGAATGCAGTAAGGCCAGTAGCCGCCATTGCGAATCGCTTTGTCGCCTCTTTGACAGTCGCAACAACGCCATCAAGACCCTTTTTATAGGTGTCTACTGCCTTCTCGCTTCCGTCACCGAGAACAGTACTCAGTACTGTGACTAGTTCGTCTACAACAGCCATACTAACCTTCCTGCATTACTCTTACGTAGCTCGTGGCGTAATCTTCCCAGTCTGCACACTTCATCAAGAACACAACGTCTTTCAACGACAGCGTCCCGTCAATGAGCTCCTTATAGGTGCAAAGACCATGTCTAAGGAGCCGATTTACTAGGATCACGTCCTGATGGGAGTCAGGTACTGGGACGCTTATACCTACCGTTGCGGGGTGGAGTTTCGTACGGCTGTACTCAGCCCAGAGGGAAAAAAATCCCTCACCTGTTCAAAGACAGCCAACGCTCCCGCAACAAAGAGGTCTTGAGGGTTTTGATTGAACCAAGAATGGAACACAGCTTCGTTGCTGAGGGGCTCCTGCTCAGGCGTATACGAACGCTTGAGGGCTTCCTTCATGAGCGCACTGAGTTCCGACGCTTCAACGACGCTGAGAGCCTTAGCAATGGCGTCGTAGTGCACTTCACCTTCACCGCAAATAGAGACGAGGGCTCCGCCAGCGGCCTTAAGAACACGGCTCCCAAAGTCAATTGCTTCCATGGGAGGCAGGAGGTCGAACTTATACGTTCTACCGTTCACCTTGAACTCACCCATTCCCGACTTGAGGTCTCTCATTTACCCCTCCACAGTCAGGTTGGTGATGTCGTCTTCAGCCGTGGTCAGGGTGAACTGCAATCCGGCCATCTGCTTGTCGCCAGTGGCAAGCTGACCGGGACGGCTGATATAGGCGTTGGTCATGGTAAGCAGGATGTTGGCTCCGGTTCTGGCCACAACGGTCACACCAAGGCCGCCATTCTCCTGCCGCAAGCGCAGGTTGTTCAGGAAGGCAATGGAGCGGGAAGTTTCCTTCAGTGTGAACTGAAGGGTAGAGCCCTGATTGGTGGCAATGTTGATGCCCGCGCCGTCAGTGCCTTGCGTTTTGGCGACTTCGCCGCCGTCAAAGGTGTACGTGATGGTAGCACCTTCAAACAGGTCGTAGATCTGGTTGCCGTCCACGACGATACTCGTGGAAGCCTGATTATAAATGGTACGCATTCCTGCTTCTCCTTAGTTGTAAACAGTGACGTCAATGGCGACGGAGTGGAAGGCTCCGGCCTCATACGCCACAATAGCGATAGGGGGAGCAACACGATTTGCCCGCTCGGAAGTCGTTGCGCTGTAGATCGGAGCCGGAGTAATCGTGCATGCCGGAAGGGTCGTATAACCAGTTTCGTTGTCGGTCGTTTCCTCTTCACGATCAGCGAAGGTGCCGTTGCGAATGTAACGGTTGTTGATCTTCGCGGCGGCAGAAACAAGAAGATCCTGTCCGGCGGAGGTGTACTTCACCTTCTTGTTGCGCATGAACACGTTGAACACTTCAACCTGAAGCTCTTCCTTGTAGTTGGAGAGGTTCACATGGCTGTCCGTGAACCACGAATCAGCCGACTGTACGCCTTCACGCACGACAGAGGAAGAGTTGCCCATGGACACGTAAGTGTTGATGCGGCGAGCCTTAAGGGAAGAAAGCTGAGTTTCCGTGAGCGGAACAGTTTCAATCCCGGTGAGCTGCTTGAACTTCATGGTCAGCGTGGAGTTCTCCAGCGCGTAGTTGACCGACAGAGCCAAGGCCGCGTAGGACACGTCCGGATACACCTGCGGATTGTTATGGTACATAACCGAGGTCTTGATGTACCCCTTGTTGTGGGCATAGAACCCGATGTTGGTCGTGTCCGCAGTATTGTATGCCTGAACGCTGTTGGTGCAGGCAGAGAAGTACGCCTGATCCTGAGCTTCTGCCCAGTCAGCGAAATCCTTCTGATCCTGCGTATCACGATACTGCCGATCCAACGTCCATGCGAACACGCTGCGACCCGCGCAACGAGCGGCGGTCTGAATGAGAGCCACTTCAGAAACAAGGCCACCCGGAGTGTAACCATCGATACGAGAAGCCGCCGTGCTCTGGGTAAGAGCCAGAATTGAGGACAGGTCGGTGATAGACGAAGCAAAAGACGCGTAGCCAATCGTGACGCCTTCGCCCTTCTGGTTCGTAGAGATCACAATAGACTGACCGCTCACTTCCACAAGGCCGTTGGAGCCGATAGCCGCCGTAAGGATCTGAACCACTTCATTGAGAGTCAGACTGCTCCCATAGGTGGCGAAGTTGAGGCCATACAGGTTAACCGTTGCCCCGTTCATGACGAGGGTCATGGCTCCGTCTGTTACGTTGTACAAATCTGCCAAGGCGATCTCACCAGAGGTGAGCTTAGCAGGAGTGGAATCCTGTCCTTCCGCAATGGACGCTCCCGTGGCGGAAGTGAGCTTGAGAAGCGTGCTCACATCAGTAAACTCAGTCGGAGTTCCAGCGTAGCTAATATCAGCTCCATCTCCGATAGCGTTTGTAGTGATGGTAACACTTTTTCCGTCAGCGTTGGCAACAGTGTTAGCAAAAGCCGACATCTGAGCATTCAACTGACGGGTCACGTCAGCCATTGTCGGGTTCAGGCCAAAGGTCAGGTTAGCGACAGTGTAGGAGGTGTCGCCCACGCTGATAGTGAAACCACCGTTCTGAACGTTGGCAAGATTGCTCAGCGTAATGGAACCAGACACAAGAGCGCCGTTGGTCTGAGCTGTAAACACGCGACCGATGCACATGGTCTGAGGACGGTCGGAACGGTTGAAGAACGCCTGAGCCGCGAATATGGCCTCAGAGTTCTCGGGAACCGCGCCTTGCACAGCGTCAAAGGTGGAAAAGAACTGCACTCTGTCATTGCCGGGAGGGAAAGCCACACCGGGAGTAACAAAGCACATCATCGTCATATCCGTCGCAGTTTCGGCGACAGAACGAGACAGGGACACAGGAACGTCAAGGGAACGAGGCAAACTCGTCTTAGCGCAACTGACTACGGGCATACCGGCTTCTCTCCAGGGATTGTGATTTCAATGCCGTTAACATTCCACTTCGATTTATCGAAGTAGTCTGCTGGATACTCTCTGTTGAAGAGGGCGTAAAAATAAAAGTTGAAGTAGCTTCTAGGCTGAATTGCGCCATTGTAATAGGCGCTAAGATCTTGTATTCCACTCGTACCCGAATAGCCAAGAAGCTTCCATAGATCAAAAGCCCTTGCTGAAGAGCCCAATGACAAGCGAGCGTTTACCGCACTTTCAAGTGCGCTAGGCCCTCTAAAAGTCACCTGCACTTCGCACAGGGAAAGGTTTATCAGGCTCTCAATCGGGCCAGTATCAGGAGAACATGAGAATGTTCCTCCTGGATCCTGACGCATGACCTCGATATTTCTCCACCACAAGGTGATGTACAATCCCTTTGGCGGTCTCGTTCCTGCCTGAGTTTCAACAAGAACTCTGTTGGGTTCAGGATCCCATCCAAAGAACGAGTCAAAGTAGTCCTTAAGAAGGACATTGACCATTTGAGGAGTGAGTTGAATAACATCGCTCATGTGAAGTACCTTACGCAGTGGTAGATATGCTTATTGGTATTCCCCATCATGAACCCTGTTCCCCTGACCTTGAACTTGAACCCCTTGTACAGCACGTAATCTTGACGGTGTTCCAGTCCTTCCTCGTTTACATCAGAATAGAACAGCTCCTTGTCCGTTGTAACGGAGATACCGCCAGACGAGGAGTTTCCGTCGGAATAGAATTCAAGCTGCTCTATAGTAAGGGCTAACACGATTGCCCTCAGCGGTTCGGGCTCTCCAATCTGCTCTTCTTCCCATACCCCGTCCACGTGTTTTCCGACACAATGAACAACCTGAACAACTTTGGAGAAAGCTCGCGTGACCTTGTCGAAATTCATAGGTATCGCTGTCATGACTTATCCCTCACCATGTGAGTTGCCCTATTATGCATCGTCATCGTGTCGATGAGAGGAACGTCAGATCCCTTCCTCTCAATGGTGGCCTTGGAGTTAGGTTGCCATTCGCCTTCCGTAATGGCCTTTCGTACGTCTTCAGCGGCGGCTAGTCCGGCAACCTCTAGAACCTTTTCCAACGTCGCGTCTCCGCTCAGCAGTTTAGGCCCTAACTCTTCCATTACTTCTTTGTACGTCTTTTTCATGTATTGAGAAGCCAAGTCCATGAATGCACGTCTGGGAACACCTAACCCGTAATTGTTCTTCAACGCGACTTCAATGATCGAGGCTTCATCGTCATAGTTGGGTTCAGGAACCCCAAGTCCCGAAGCGTCTACGGGATAGCCCACTGCTACCTCCTTCTTGTCCGCGTACTTTAACGCAGACTTGATCTTACGGAGGGCTTCCATGGTCTGGACAGGCTGTCGTTTCAACTTCAGGCTTGTTTTCATATCAGTACCCTGCGTTCACAGGAGGCCATTGCAATGAGTACAAGAAGCGACCAATTGGTCTGCCGCCAACAATATCAGCGGCTGGGATCCAAGTGCTGATGAGCGCGAGCAATTGGAGTCCGTACTTGGTTCCCGCTAAGTCGACGGTGAAAGGATCGTCTCCCATCACCAATGACAGAGGAGCGGAACCTTGGGAGAGAGAACCAGTGGCGGCTGAGATGTTAGTTCCCACTTCAGAGGAGCTTTGATCCTTCATCCCTCCCTCGGTATACGCCTCACCAAGGTCATACAAGGTAGCCAAGCGATGCGCTGTAAGAAGCCCTACAGCCAACTGGAACATAGGGCCGAACGAACATTCACGCAAAATAGCTACACTCGTTGTACCCGACGTATTGACTGACATGGACGGAACACGAGAAAACTCCGGATAGAACTCCAAGAACTTTTCGTCTACAAACGTCAACTCCCCGTCAACGCATGTTACCATCCCGTCCATTGGGATAGGCTTCTTAGAACAGTTCATGGTCACACCTGCATTGTTTCCTTGGTCTTTCTAGGCTTCCCTCTGGAAACCTTTTCGTTCTGGGGTTCGGCGAGCAGTTCAGCAGGGGGCTGAGGCCCTTTCACCTTGGCAGGTGCCGCATAAGGATTGACCTTTTCCCCAAACACCAACACGCCCATGTCCATCAGCTTCTTGACGGTTTCAACCTTCTTGAGGGCTTCAAGAGCTTCGGTCGTGCTGTTATCATCCGGAAAGGTCACAAAACCCATAGGCGGGATCAGGTAGTGCCTTTCTCGGATGCAGATGGTACGAGGGGTTTCAGAGCGATTGCCGATAATCATTGCGTCTCCTTTGGAGAAGGGCTCCCAGTCGCCTAGGAGCCCTTGATGGTTTAGATGCCGTCCACGTAAGCCATAGAACCCTGCTGACGAACATGATAGGAGCCGAACTTGTTTTCGGCGTACCATGCAACAGCGAGAGGCTTCGGCTGGGGCTCACTGAGCTGATAAGGCAGGGGGAAGGGCAAGATCTGGTTCTCCTTACGGCGATCCATGATGACCATACGGTCAGAACCGCCCGCGCCCGCGCCTTCAAGGTAACGAGAGGGAATGATTTCCAATTCCCGCCCGGTCACGCGATACATAACGTTGTTGGTAACAACGTAGTCGATCACGTTGACGGCGATGCCAGTGCCGCTGGAGGAGCTCGTCGCGCCGATAACCATAGGCATGTTGGTGATCTGGGCGAACTGCTTCAGGGGAAGGAAGATGGTGGTCGGCTTGAAGATCGTGCGGCTGTTCTGCCACAAGAAGTTCAGGGCAGAGTTGATATCGCGAACGATTTCAACGCCGTTCTTGTCTTCCCATTTAGTAGAGGCCGGGACAGCGGAAGAAGCTTCCGGAGTCATGACCGTCAGGCCGGGATAGTTGATCCAGCCGTTGAAGCCAAGGTCGGGAGTACCGAAGATGATGCTCAGTTCCATCAGGTTGTCACACGCTTCGCGCATGGCACCACCAAGATCCTGAGCCAGATTGCCGTTCACGCCGAAGCTGTACTGGCGGGCATCTTCGTTGGTAACTTCCGCGCCAACAGCGGCATAGGCGATAGGCACCTGAACGGCACCCATGGACTGACCGACCATCGGGATGTCGTTGTTCGGGCCATGGCCGATAAAGGCCGCCGCGCCGTGGCGG
>ULRK01044594.1_pt1 | contig 43241 bp, 41 predicted proteins | sample 1955341 | NCBI WGS metagenome assembly ULRK01 (sample SAMEA4835680, study PRJEB28245) | human gut metagenome | biome: gut microbiome; material: fecal sample | place: Denmark | collected 2008
CCGTCCATACAAGCATTGTATTGCACAGTGCGGACATTGTCAACATTTGCCCTGTTAATACACTCAGCCAAAATATTTCTCCCGGAACGGTACCCCGTCCACCTGGAAGGTGCGGCCCCGGAGATAGTTTAAGATACCTGCATCCGTGGGCAGGTCAAAGGTAAGCTTGTAGGAGTAAAGAGCCTGACGGGTCTCCCCATAGCCGCGGTTTTTCTCTCCGTTTCCGTACTTGCCGTCCCCCAGAAGCGGGCAGCCCATATCTGCCATGGTGGCGCGGATCTGATGGGTGCGGCCCGTGAGCAGCTCCACCTCCACCAGGGCCAGCTCCCCCCGGCGCTGGAGGGTCTTATATCGGGTCACAGCGGTCTTGGCCCCGGGCACAGGCTTGTGAAACACAAATACCTGCTTTTTCTTCTCGTCCTTGCGCAGGAAGTTCTCCACCTCCCCCGCCGGCGGCCGGGGCGCGCCCAGTGTGATGCAGAGATAGCGCTTGGTCAGCTCGTGGTCACGGATTTTGTCGTTGATGATGCGCAGCGTCTCGGCATTTTTGGCGGCGATGACGATGCCGCCGGTGTTGCGGTCGATACGGTTGCACAGAGCCGGGGTAAAGGCATTTTCCCACCGGGGATTCCACTCCCGCTTTTGGTAGAGGTATGCCTGGATGTGATTGATGAGGGTGTTCACCTTCTCCGTCTCGTCAGCGTGGACTACCAGCCCCGGGCGCTTATTCAGCAGCATTAGGTTCTCATCCTCATACACGATGTCAAGGCTGGGCTTAAAGAGGGTCAGGAACATATTTTCCTCCCTCGGCTGGTCGAAAAACTCATCGTTAATATACAGCTGCAGCACGTCCCCCTGGGCCAGCCGCTGATCCCGGGCAGCCCGTTGGCCGTTGACCTTGATGCGCTTTATTCGAATGTATTTCTGCAGCAGAGCCGGGGGCAGCAGGGGCAGGGACTTCCCCACGAACCGATCCAGCCGCTGTCCGGCGTCATTTTTTCCCACGGTAAGCTCACGCATTTGCTCTCCCCCTCCGGCAGTATAGGGTTATTGTAGCTGATTTTTGAAAAAAGTCAATTTTTTAGCAGAAAATGTTTGACAAGCCGCCTTTCTTCCTCTATAATACAATTCGTGTCATTGTGAGGTGTGCCATGCGTTTGAATGTAAACAGAGTCCTGCATACCCCGGATGCCGGCGAGAATTTCCACTTTGAGATGGACCTTTCGGACCTGGAATTCGGCGGAGAAAAGCCTGTTATAAACCCGGTTGTTGTGGACGGCCAGGTTAGGAACAAGGCTGGTGTGCTGCTGCTGGAGCTTCAGACATCCACAACGCTTCGCTGCCGGTGCAGCCGGTGCCTGGAGAGCTTTGACCTGCCGAAAACCACAGACTATTCCTGTGTTTTGGCGGAGGAAAAGCAATTTGAGGACAGTGACGACATCGTTCTTCTGGATCACGATGAGGTGGATCTGGACGACCTTGCCCGAACGGCGTTCATCCTTGACATGGACACAGTCTTTTTATGTTCCCCCCAATGCAAGGGCCTGTGCCCCGGCTGCGGCGTGAACCTGAACCGGGAAGCCTGCCGCTGCAAAAAGCAGGTAGATCCCCGTTTGGCCGCCCTGGCAAAGCTCCTGCCCCGGGAGGAGGCATAAATACTATCAATAAATTCACTGCTCAGGCAGTATAAGACCAAGGAGGTGTCAACATGGCAGTACCTAAGGGAAAAGTATCCAAGCAAAGACGCAATAAGAGACGCAGCTCCGTGTGGAAGCTGGCGGCTCCCGGTCTGGTGGCATGCCCCAAGTGCGGTGCGCTGCATCTGCCTCACAGAATGTGCCCGGAGTGCGGTACCTACAATGGCCGTGAGGTCAAGGTCGTCAAGTCCGTGGCAGCGGATAAGTAATTTTGTGTCCTTGCAAGAGGGAAGCGTAGCTTCCCTCTTGTTTTTTTACGTATAAACGCAACGGGGCACATGGGCCCCGCAAAGAAAACGGATTCCCACGCCAGTGTGCGCACCGGCTCGGAATGACATCCATTTTCACAAGAACTGCGGTGGGTGGCCCGGTTCGGGTCATCCAGGAGGCCGCCCCCTACACACTGTTTCCCGATAGAACTTCGTAGGGGCCGGCGTCCCCGACGGCCCGCTGGCGCCAAGTCTCATAATAGCCGTAGGGCGGGGTGACCTCACCCCGCCGCCGATCTCACCCCACTTTTTTATTTAATGCGTCATTGCGAGGAGGCAAAATACATACAGCTGCCCGCTTTATCCATTCATATTTTTCATCTTATCCATAAAAATCATTCGTTTTACTTTTGTTTAAAAGGCGTCTATACTATCAAATATAGAAAATGCTTGCGCCCCGGTACAAAAGCGGCTATAATTATGTAATTATTATGTGGCTTTATGCCGTTTTTTCGGGAGAGACGCACCTATGAGCACCATTATCACCTCCATAGACTCCGGCAGCCCCGCCATGCGGGCAGGGCTGCGGCCGGGCCAGCAGCTTCTGTCCATCAACGGTCACACCGTAGTGGATGTGCTGGACTACCGGTTCTACGGGTACGATCCCGTAAGCCATTTGACCCTGAAAAATGAGGACGGCTCAACCCAATCGCTCACCATCCATAAGGACGAGGGCGAGGATCTGGGATTGAATTTTGACACCTATCTCATGGACGAGATGCGCTCATGCGCCAACCACTGCATCTTCTGCTTCGTGGATCAGATGCCTCCGGGCATGCGCAAGACCCTGTACTTTAAGGACGACGATGCCCGGCTCAGCTTCCTCCAGGGCAACTATATCACCCTCACTAATCTCACCGAGCGGGAGGCCCAGCGCATCATTGACCTGCGTATCAGCCCCATCAATGTCTCTGTCCACACCACGGACCCGAAGCTCCACTGCACCATGCTGGGCAACAAAAATGCCGAGCGCAGCCTGGACTACATCCGCGCCTTCTGCAAGGCAGGCATCGTGATGAATGGGCAGATCGTTATATGCCCCGGCTGGAACGATGGCGATCAGCTGCGCCGTACCCTGCGGGATCTGACGGAAATGCAGTTCTCCTCCTGCTCCCTGGTGCCCGTGGGCATCACCAAGTACCGCCAGGGCTTGGCCAAGCTGAAGCCTGTGGACGCCCGGTGCGCCGGGGAAATCTTGGACATCGCTGAGGAATTCGGTCAGGAAAACCTGCGCCGCTTTGGCACGCGGCGCTTCTTCTGCGCCGACGAGCTGTTTCTCCGAGCCGGGCGGGAATTGCCGGGGGAGGGCTACTACGAGGGCTACCGGCAATTAGAAAACGGCGTGGGTATGCTCCGCTCCCTGGAAAGCGACCTGCTCCGGGCCATGGACCTCATGGAGGATGCGCCCGCTCCTACCCCCTTTACCATCGCCACGGGCCGGGCCGCCGAGAGCTTCATGGGGCACCTGCTGGGCCTGATCCAGGAGCGCTTTCCCCAGGTGCAGGGCAAGGTAATCGGGATAGACAACGATTTTTTCGGCCATACCATTGATGTGGCGGGCCTTTTGACCGGGCAGGACTTGGCCGCCCAGCTGAAAAAGCACAAGCCCCTGGGCCGTGTGCTGATCCCCCTGCACATGCTCCGGCACCAGGAGGATGTATTCTTGGATGATTGGACCGTGCCCCAGCTTTCCCAGGCGCTGGAGACGCCTGTGCAGGTGGTGGGCATTGACGGCTTCGACCTGTGCGATGCCGTTTTTGAACTGTAAGGAGGTAAAACTATGGCAAAACCTATGATCGCTATCGTGGGCCGGCCTAATGTGGGCAAGTCCATGCTGTTTAATAAGCTGATTGGCCGCCGTCTCTCCATCGTGGAGGATACCCCCGGCGTGACAAGAGACCGCATCTACGGCGAAAGTGACTGGTGCGGCCGCAAGTTCACCCTGGTGGACACCGGCGGCATTGAGCCCAATACGGACAATCAAATTCTATCCTTCATGCGTCAGCAGGCGCAGATCGCCATTGATAACGCCACCGTCATCGTCCTGGTGGTGGACATCAAGACAGGCATGACCGCCGCCGATCAAGAGGTGGCCGGGATGCTCCAGCGCTCCAAAAAGCCCATTGTGCTGGCAGTAAATAAGATGGACGCCACCGGCACTGTGGACCCGGAGTTTTATGAGTTCTATAACCTGGGCCTGGGTGACCCCATCGCCGTATCCGCCGTACACGGCCACGGCACCGGCGACCTGCTGGACGCGTGTCTTAAATACTTCCCCCCGGAGGACGAGACGGAGGAGGACGACGACGTGATCCAGGTGGCCATCATCGGCAAGCCCAATGTGGGTAAATCCAGCCTTACCAACCGCATCCTGGGCCAGGAGCGGGTCATCGTCAGCAATGTGGCGGGCACCACCCGGGACGCTATCGACTCCTATTTTGAAAATGAAACCGGCAAGTATAATTTCATCGACACCGCCGGCATGCGCAAAAAGTCCAAGGTGGATGACGCCATCGAGAAATACAGCGTCCTCCGGGCCACCATGGCCATCGAGCGCAGCGACGTGTGCCTGATCCTCATCGACGCCAACGACGGCGTTACCGAGCAGGACACCAAGATCGCGGGCCTGGCCCATGAGGCGGGTAAGGCCTGCATCATCGTGGTGAACAAGTGGGACATGGTGGAAAAGGACGGCAAGACCATGGACCGTATGCGCGAGGACATCCGTCGGGATCTGAGCTACATGACCTACGCTCCCATCCTGTTCATCTCCGCCCTTACGGGCCAGCGGGTAACACGGCTGTTTGAGCTCATCAATTATGTGAATAACCAGGCCTCCACCCGCATCACAACAGGCATGCTCAACTCCGTTCTGGCCGATGCCCAGACCCGGGTGCAGCCTCCCACGGATAAGGGCCGCCGCCTGAAGATCTATTACATGACCCAGGTGGGCATCAAGCCCCCTCACTTTGTCATTTTCTGCAACGACAAGAAGCTCTTCCACTTCTCCTATCAGCGATACCTGGAAAATCAGATCCGCAGCGTATTCGGCCTGGAGGGCACCCCCATTATCCTCTCCATCCGGCAGAAGGGAGACGATGACAATTAAGCTGTCCATCTACTTTGTGGTGGGACTGACTCTGCTGGTGTCGTACCTGCTGGGCTGCTTCAACGGCTCGGTGGTCACCTCCCACTTCATCATCCGGGATGATGTACGCAAGCACGGCAGCGGCAATGCCGGGCTTACCAATTTCTACCGCACCTATGGGGCCAAATTTGCCCTCATAGTGATTCTCTGTGACATGGGCAAGACCCTGCTCTCCTGCCTCATAGGCGGGTATCTGATGCTCTGCACCAACGGCAGCTGGACCCTGGGCGTGCTGCTGGGCGGCATCGGCTGCGAGCTGGGGCATATGTTCCCGGCCTACTACGGGCTCAAGGGCGGCAAGGGCATTCTCTCCGGCGGAGTGCTGGTGTGGATGCTGGATTGGCGCATGGGCCTTATCGCCTGGGGGCTCTTCGTCCTCCTGTGGCTTCTGACCCGCTATGTGTCCCTGGGGTCTATCGTGGCCACAGCCAGTATGCCGGTGTCGGCGTTCTTTGTCTTTGGCCATGACCCACTGCTGACCGCTCTGTGCGCAGTAGTGGCAGCCCTGGTCATCTTCTGCCACCGGGAGAACATCCGCCGACTGCTGCACGGCACAGAAAATAAATTCAAGTGGCATGTGAATCCCATCGATACAGGTGAAAATCATTAGCTGCGAGAAAGCAGGATGCAGAAAGGAAAGCACTATGAAACACAATCAGGTTCGTCAGGTGGTATTCCCCATCATCACCGCCATGATCTGGGGCTCCTCCTTCGTTGCCCAAAGCGCCAGCACCGAGCACGTGGGCGCGTACACCTTTAACGCCGCCCGTTCCTTCGTGGGCTTTTTGGCCTTGCTGGTGGTGGTACAAATCTTTAAAATGCTGCGCAAGGAGCCCCCGGCGGAGCAGACCGCTGCGGAGAAAAAGGCCGGGCGGAGGGACCTGATTTTAGGCGGCATCTGCTGCGGCATCGCCTTGGCTCTGTCCTGCAATTTGCAGCAGTTGGGCCTGGTGGCCGGTGCCAGCGTCGGAAAAACCAGCTTTATCACCACCCTCTATGTGGTGCTGGTTCCCATCTGCGGGCTGTTTCTCAAGAAAAAAGTCTCTCCCACCGTTTGGATCAGTGTTCTGCTGGCCGTGGCCGGCCTTTACTGCCTGTGCATCAAGGACGGCTTCACCATCGCTCCTAGCGACCTTTTGGTGCTGCTCTGTGCCTTCGGCTATACGCTGCACATTCTGGTTATTGACCACTTCACCCAAAAGGTGGACGGCGTGAAAATGAGCTGCATCCAGTTCTTGACATGCGCTATCCTTTCGGCTATACTCATGCTGATCTTTGAAAACCCCACCTGGGCGGACATTGTCCCCTGTATGGGCTCAATCCTGTATGTGGGTGTTTTCTCCAGCGGTGTGGCCTACACCCTGCAGATTTTGGCACAAAAGGACTCCAACCCCACCATCGTGGCTCTGCTTTTGAGCCTGGAGAGCGTGTTCGGCGCAGTGTCCGGTGCCATCTTCCTTCATGAAACCATGACCGGCAAGGAGCTGATTGGCTGCGTGCTGATGCTCATTGCCGTGGTGCTGGCGCAGCTGGATCTTCCTCTCAAGAAAAGGGATAATTCTGCTAAGGAGGCATAAGTATATGACAGAAACCATTTTGAAAATCGACGGCATGATGTGCAGTATGTGCGAGAGCCATGTGTGTGATGTAATTCGCAACAGGTTCGCCGTGAAGAAGGTCAGCGCGTCCCATTCCAAGGGTACGGCCACCGTTATTTCCCCGGAGCCTTTGGACGAGGAGGCCCTGCGCAAGGCCATCACCGAAACAGGCTATGAGGTCAAGGCTGTAGAATCCAAGCCCTATGAAAAGCACGGCCTGTTCCATAGATAAAAGCATCAAAAGCCCCCCCGCCTCACGGCACTTCCTGATATGCAATTACCCCCTGATGTAGGATAATAACTACATCAGGGGGTGTTTTGTCTATTGTCTGTTTTTACTGGTCCTGTTCATTACGGCAGGGGGAGCTTTTTCTTTTCCGTATCGAAACGCTTTTGAAGCAAACCTCTTATCCCTCCGGGACCTTGGCCTTCGGCAGGCTCCAACGGAAGTGAGCCGCCAGCAATCGGATGGCCACCACCACCGTGCTGCCCATCAGCAGCGCAGCCGTGTCGTTCCAATACAGGTGGCATACCACCCACACAGCGGCGCCCGCCAGGGCCGCCAGGGCATAGATATGCTTGCGGAATATGTACGGCACGTTACCCGCCAGGGAATCCCGCACCACGCCGCCGCCCACACCGGTAATTGTCCCCAGCAGGGCCACGGCAAACCAGCTTCCCTCCGGTAGATGGCTATAGGCAATCTGTTCGCCCACCACAGTAAATGCCGCCAGGCCCAGGGAATCTGCCCACAGCAGCAGCCGCTCAAATAGCAGCGTGCTCCTGAGCAGCAGGCCGCGCAGCGGCGGCAAAAATGCAGCTGCGGAGGAAACCAGCGCTACACATACCGTCAGCGGGTCGTCAAATACCTTGGGCGGTGTGATGCCCAGCAGCAAATCCCGCAGCACACCGCCGCCCACGGCAGTAATAAGGCCCAGGATCATAACGCCCAGCAAATCCATCTGCCTCCGAAGCGCCGTCATAGCACCGGACAGGGCAAAGGCCACGGTACCCACCATCTCCATACACAACAGGATCAGTTCGTTCATTAGCATCCTCTCAATGTCTGCCTACAAAGCTCCAATCATCCTCTCCATCGTGGAGCAGATACAGGTCGTCCTTATAGTCCGAATCCAGCGGATTATCCTTGGGTGCGCTGGCCTTGTACTGTTCCAGCACCCGCTGGGACTTCTCCGGCGGCTGGATTGTGCCTGCGCCGGCAATGCATCCACCCGGACAGGCCATACCCTCCAGCAGATATCCGTCATACTTCCCTGTCCGTGCGATACGCAGCATCTTGCGGCACTCCCGCAGCCCCTCGGCATACACCGTCTTTACCTCCCGGTCGGGGTCCAGCCGGTGAATCACATCCTCCACCGCCTTGGCAACGCCTCCGGAAGCGGCAAAACCCACGCCGAGGGCAGACGCCTCATAATTGGCCGGCACATCAGGGATATCGGTGAAGTCGATGTTCTTGGCCTCCAGCATCCCCCGCAGCTCCTCGAAGGTCAGTACAAAGTCCACATCACTGCGGACGGTGCGGCGGCTGGCCTCCAGCTTTTTGGCGGCGCAGGGTCCAATGAAAGCCACCTTACAGCCCGGTTCACGTTTTTTCTGCAGTCGAGCCGTAAGCACCATGGGAGTCATGGTCATCGAGATATACGGCGCGGCGCCGGGGAACTCCTTCTTAGCCATCACGGACCACGCCGGGCAGCAGGAGGTAGCCATATAAGGCTGCATCTGCGGTACATGGCGCATGAATTCCTCCGCTTCCTCGATGGCGCACAGGTCTGCGCCTACGGCGACCTCCTCCACGGAATGGAAGCCCAGCATCTTCATGGCTGAAACGATCTGCCCCGGGGTCACGCCATCGCCGAATTGACCCCAAAAGGCCGGAGCGATCACAGCAACGACCTTGTCACCGCTGCGGATGGAATGGATCAGCTGGAACAGCTGCCCTTTATCTACAATAGCGCCAAAGGGGCAGTTCACCAGGCACATGCCACAGCTAACGCACTTATCCTGATCAATCTCTGCCCGGCCATATTCGTCCTTGCCGATAGCATCCATGCCGCAGGCCTCCTGGCAGGGCCGCTCAAAGCGGATAATGGCCTGGTAGGAGCACGCCGCCTTGCACTTGCCGCATTTAATGCACTTGCTCTGGTCGATCTCAGCCCGGCCATAGTGGAAGCTGATGGCTCCCTTGGGGCAGGAATTGGAGCAGTGGTGCGCCAGGCAGCTCTGGCAGGCGTTGGTCACCTCGTAGTGGGTGTCCGGGCAGGCGTGGCAAGCATATTTGATGATGTTAATCAGCGGCGGCTCGTAATATTTTTCCCGCACTGCGCTCTTGTCCACACCGTCAGACAGAAGTCCCTGCTCCGAAGCGGAACGCAGACTATGGCCCATGGCCAATCGAATCCGCTCTCCCACAATGGCCCGCTCCAGGAAGATGGAGTCCCGTTCGTTCCCCACTTCACCCGGCAGAATCTCATACGGCAGTTTATCGATACGATGGTAGTCGCCGCCTTCGTAGGCGAGCTTTGCCACTTCCGCAAAAACCCGCTTTCGAATATCTGCAATCCCACAGTAAATGTTTCTCATGCGTGTACCTTCCTTGTTCTTTGTATACTTTGCCACATGATATTATACCATTTTTGTCCATTCTGTGCAAGGGGGTATATGCGAACTTGCTTCGCACGGTTGTAATCATTTATTGTTTCTTGTTGGCATCTCCTCCTTCAGCGCCGCCTCCAGCTTTTGCAGTGCCCGCTTTTCAATGCGGGATACATAGCGCCGCAGCTATTGTAAGGTGCCTCCCGCCTCAGGCTGTGGCGCAGAAGGCTGATCGCGGCTTGCCGCATTTGTGGTTTCTTTCGTTATATGCGGCTGCGCAAAGCGAAACTGAATGAGGACTTCTCTATTTTCCGTCAACTCGATCCGCTGAATCAAACTCACCAGCAGCTCCCGGCTGGCGCAGGCAGTATCCCTGTATCGCTGTGTCAACTCCAGCGCCCTGTCCCTTTGATTGATGGGATATTTCTGCCACTGCTCCAACTTTTGAAGGCGTTCCTCCAGCCGTCCCCGCTGGTCCTTCAACCGGATAAAGATTCGCTGAAAGTCCGCCTCCGGCAGAAGTCCCGAGAGCCGGTCGGTATACATCCGGTCGATATTTTTCGTCAAGCTATCTATTTTTTCTTGCAGCGCATCCATTTTAGCAGAGCATCTGCTCTGCCCGGATGTCTCCCGAACCTCCTCCTGCGCCATAGGCAATAGCACTTGACCATCCAAGAAATCTTTGCAAACCTCCTGCATCCTTGAAATCACCGCATCTGTCACTGCCTTTTCCTTGATATAATGTGTGGCGCAGGCGCCGTTCCTGGTAAATCGCTGATAAGTGCGGCAAACAAAGTACAGCACATCCTCGCCCTTGGCGTTAGGCCGGTTCAGCACGGCCAGCGGGTAGCCGCACTCATGGCAGAATATCAAGCCCTTCAGCAGAAAATCATAAGTGCGGCAACGGGTGTGCCTGCGGCTGCTGACCAGCAGCCCCACCTTGCGGAAGGTCTCCTCATCAATAAGCGGTGCGTGGGTATGGGGCACCACGATCCAGTTTTCCCGATCCTGATGGAGGCATTTTTTCGATTTATAGCTGATCTTCACCTGCCGCCCCTGCACCATACTGCCGATATAGGTTTCATTGCGCAGCATTTCAGAAATGCGCTCGCCGCTCCATAATCCCTCGTAGGGGCCTTTGCACCCTGCAACCCGACCACAGTAGACAGAGGGCGCAGCCACGCCTTCCTCATTCAAGGCCGCAGCGATCTTTCGGCAGCTAATTCCCTCCAGCGCCATGGAAAAAATCCGCCGCACCGTGGATGCGGCCTCCTCGTCGATGACGATCCGATTCTTCTCCGTGGGGTGCATTTTGTATCCGTAAACCGGCTTCCCCCCGATAAACTGTCCCTTGCGCTGCTTATCCCGTTTGACGGACTTTATTTTTTTTGAAATATCCTTGGCGTACATGTCGTTCATGATAGCCCTGAAGGGCGTAATATCATTGGCGCTGGATTCAACGCCCGTGTCAATCCCGTCCAAAAGCGAGATGTATCGCACACGATGCTCCGGGAAATATCTCTCCATGTAATGGCCGGTCATAATGTAGTCGCGCCCCAGCCGGGAGAGATCTTTCGTGATGACCATGTTAACCTTTTTGGCCTCAATGTCATCGATCATACGCCGAAAAGCCGGGCGGTCAAAGCTTGTGCCGCTCCAACCGTCGTCGATATAAGTGTCATAGATCTGCAAATGATGCTCTCTCACAAATTCCTCCAGCAGGGACCGCTGATTGGTCACGCTTTGGGACGGCCCCTCGCTTTCGTCCTCCTTGGACAGCCGGATATACAGCGCTGCGCGGTAACTTGCGGGGCTGCTTATTTCCTGAAGCATACATTCTCCCCCAGGTCAGATCCCTGCTCTGCCTCATCCGGCTTTTGTACCTGCCCATATGGCAGCAGCTCCTTTTTCAGATAGACCCGAAAGGATTCCCTGACCAACTCCTCCAGCGCCGGGCCGGTATCCGAGTAGCTGCAATGAACCAGAATACTTTTATTTTTCATATGCCACCTCCCGAATCCTATGGTATGATCGAGAGATTGTCCACTTGCCCAAAAAAGCATCCGCATGGAGTTCCATGCGGATGCTTTCTGCTGCAGCCTGTTGCTGCACTATTTTGTTTAATTGTCGGCCTTATTCTTCCGCTTGCGGCTCACAAACAGGAACACGATCACGGCCAGGCTGGCCACCATCACGATCACCCACAGGGCCGCATTGAAGGTATCACCCGTGGGAGGCGGGGTGGGATCACTGGGCTCTACCGGAAGCTCGTCGACCTTGAACTGCCAATCCAAATAACCCACGGAAGCCTGGAAATCATTCTCCATGGTGATGGGCACATTCAGCGTCACGTCCAGGTCGATCTTGCCGCCGGAATAGATGGTACCCAGGCAGACCCAATCGGTCAGCTGCGCGGTCTCATGGGCGGGAGCGGCGAACAGCTTTGAGTTTCCGTCCAGCTTCACGGTCAGGTTCATCTGAGACAGGAACTCCTCCGAGCCCTCCACCGCGCCCAAAGCGCGCATATAAACCTTGATCTTGACGTTCTTTTCCACCTTGTTGTCAATGGTGACCTTCTGGGTGATGGAGTCACCGGGCATGACATTCTTGAAATCCGTAAACAGGTCGGTGGGAGAATACTCGCTGCCGGGGGCAAAGATGAACTCCCGGGCGCTGCCGTCATAGGTGACCCGCCCGTCAGCAAAAGCGGTAACGGAGAGTGTCAGCAGCATAACCGCCATCAGAACGATGCAAGACAGCTTTTTCATTGTCTTTTTCATCCTCCCGTCACCTCACTTCCGTTAGCACTTGTGATTATACCGTTCGCCACGGTCACATGCCACATGTCCTGCACCACCGAATCCGGCGCAGACTGAATAGCGGAGGCCACGATCTCTACGGAAAGATGATATCCATCCGGAACAGATGCGTCTTTCAGCAGCTCACATTCCTCAATCAGCACTCCTGTGCTGCCCTGGGGATCCACAGGCTGCTGGTAGTAATAGTAGCCGTCAGCGCCCTGGATCCACTTGGTATTTTCAGCAAGTGTAATGCTGTAATCCGTACCCTTCAAGGGGACCTTTGCCGATACCGTCTGATCGGCAGCATTATACTCTGTACCGGCCTCTGCGTCCTTCATCCATGTGACGTTGATTGCCGCGCGGATAAAGGCGGTGGTATCGCCGGTATTTTGGACAGCCACATTGCTCTTGACATTATTCTTGAATGTCTCCGTCACTTCACAGGTGACCTCAGAGGGGGTGAAGGTATTCACTTTTCTGTCCGTGCGGGTGGAGAGGAACGCCACGGTTCCGCCCACAGCCACACCCAGCACCAGAAGCAGGGAAACCAGCAAGGTGGCCAGACGCTTCGGACGGCGCAGCTGCTTATGCTCGCTCTGCAGATACTTTCCATCGTATTGTTCATTCTTCATCATGCTGTTCTCCCTCCCTTACTGGTTTTTAGAAAAGTGGTTGACGCTGTAGTTGTCGCCGTCGAGCCACTGGGTCTGTGTGCGGCTGTTCTGATATATCAGGTTCGTACCGCCGATACCGGCTTTAAAGGTTCTATCCGCACCGCCACCCGGCGTATACCGCCAGGACCACCCGGTTTCCTCGGTGACGGTATACTCACCCACCGGCAAATCAGTAACCGTTGTTTGTCCATTGCCATGGACGGTGACGGTCAGGTCGATGTCCTTGGTATTGGGATCAGTAGGACTACCCTTGACATGGAACAGGAAGGTTTGGTTTTCATCGATGTCCTCACAGCCCAGCTTCTGAATGGTCAGCGTCGTCAGCGTCGGGTCGTAGATGAAGACGATCTTATTCTGCTCCGAATCAGCGGTCAGATCCTGCGTGATGCTGAACTGCCGGGGTGCATAGCCGGGAATCGGCACATAATACGCGGTCACCGTGGAGAATGCTGTGGTTACCGTTTTGGAGGGAAGCAGATCAGTGCCATTCGCATCCTGATAGTACACCGTGTACGTCACATTCGTGGCCTCGGTGTAGTAGAAGATGATCTCCTTGTCGATCTGGTTAATATTGACGCTGGTGCTGGTGTTGGTGGGATAGTACTTATTTTGCATGTCTTCTGGCACCAGATTCAGATCCTTACCCATCTTGGCCTTTTCCGTAACGGTCGTGCCGATCATCACGGACTTGGTGCTGTCGTCTGCCACCTTATCTGTCGTTCCTAGCTTATAGTAATGGACCGTGTAGTTTATAATCGTCGGCTCGGAGAACTTGGGATAGAGGTCATAGTCCTTGGTGATGGGCATGGTAAAGGAGAAGGGCTTTTCGGCCTCTCCATCCTTGTAGAACCAGCCGATGAACTGGTAACCCTCCTTCTTGGGGTCCGCAGGCGCAGTGGCCAGGGTGTATTTTACGATCTTCTCCTGCACGCCGGTGTAGCCGTCATATTTGTAGGGGGTCTTCATCGTTTCGTCCGTGAACGTCTTTACGGTGTACAGGCCGTTGACCCACTTGGCAAACAGGGCAATGTCCCGGGAGGGCATGGTGTGCGCGGACAGATCATAGGCCTCGCCGGTACGCTCGGGGTTTAAATACCAGCCCACAAAGATGGCATCCGGCTCAACGGTGTCCGGCTTATCGACAGGTGTATAGTCGTATCCGCCGAGAGTAGCCTGGTACTTTACACTGTTGCTCTTATCCGGGACGCTATTGGAGGCGGAGTAGAACTCCAGCTTGTAGCTGTTTCTATTGTAGTAGAATTTGGCACCATCACAACTGCTACCAATTGGTGTACCGTGGTCATAGGTAAATCCTTCAAACTCATAACGGTCTTCCTTGGTAACATTATAACTACCCTTAAAGCTGATTTTAAAAATCTCCTTGTACTGGCCGTTGAGATCTTCGCCATAATAGGTCATTGTACTATTGCTATAACCATCCGGCACATAGCGGTAGTAGGTAATACTCTGCTTCGGCATCACGCCGATGTAGTTCGTCCAAGGCCCGTCCGCATTTCTACTCGTGCTCCAAAAGCTGCTGCCAGCTTTTGCAACAATTTCCTTATACTCCGTATCGATATTCCTACCCCAGCGAGCTTTTATCGTGCCGAAGTCATTGTTGTTGGAATAAGCCTTCCGGAACTCCAGCGTAAACTCTCTTCTGTCAAAGTACACATTCAGCACGGTGCTGCCGTTGGCGTCCACCGTCACGGTCTCGGTTTTATCCTTATTAAGCACCCAAAGATTGCTGTCCGGCTGGATGTCACGCATGTACTTCTTGGGCGTATCGCTCAGGCCGCACTTCAGCGTACCGCAGTTAGAATCATGCGTATGCTCCGTCTTGCCGCAGTTGTAGCAAGCATCCGTGTGGGTGTGGGTGCAGGATAGCTTGGAGTTGTATACCCAAAACTGATCTTTTTCATTATTCCAATTACCCCTATGGTTATGTGCATTCACTTTGTCGCTGGATGCCACCGCATTCCCGGAGATATTGCTGGAGCTCACAAGATACCAGGTATTGTCATAATACAGATAATACTTGTCGTATTCCTGAGTAGAAAACGCACCATCGCACTTCACACGGTAAACCATTCCGTTTTTGAGTGTGCCATCGGTCAGCTTCTTAAACTGGGCAATATTCTCGTTCGCGCTACCCGTTTTCCCGTCAACAGGATTTTCCTGCTTAGTTCCGCCGTAGCAGGCCGCTGTGTGCGTGTGCGTACAGTTCAGCCCGCAGGCATCACTATGCGTATGCGCCTCCTTATCGCAGGTCAACTCCCAGCACTCATCGGTATGTACATGGCTGATGAGGGTATCCTCGTTCCAGGTGACTTGGTTGCCCACGTTGCCCCAGGCTTCATGGGAACTGAGGTAGGAATACTCGTCATCATTGGCGTTCTGGCCCCAAAGCACGATGGTGTAGTCCGCCTGGGCCTTTTCAGGCCGCCACTTGGCCGTATAGGTCACATTGCCTTCAATGGCAACGTCTCCCGCAATGGAATTCCCATCGGGGGCAAGCCAGCCCTCGAATACATAGCCCTTGCGGTTGGGCTGCTGAATATCGCTCACCTTAAAGGTCGTGTCGTACTTAGCATAGATAGGCTCCGGGCCATTGATACCGCCGTTCACGTCAAAAACAACGGTATAATACTCCCGGTCGTAGTAAATTTCTACCTTCGTTGTGCCGTCGGCCGCAATGGTAGTCTGCGGAATACCCTTGCAGCGGAAGCCTTTCTTATTATTGGCGACCGCCTGGGTATAGGCATCGATGTCGCCGGTCAGCTCCACGGTTTTGGGATCCATGGTATACCGGCTGCCGTCCTCCAAATCCTGATAGTAGTGCATCACCGTATACTTTGCCGTGCCGGCCACATAATAGAGCGTAACGGTAATGTCCTCATTCACAGCAGAAAGGTTAAAAATCATGCTGTACTTGTTGGACACGCTATCTTTATTCAGCTCAATCCCACTCCCCAGGCCCACTGCCTGGTTAACAGGAATACTGTAGTTGAACAGATACGGGACCTCAATGGTCTTATGGAAGGCTGCGCCCTTGGCGATCTGGGCTGTGTAGGGCTGTGCCACCATGGCCGAGTTGGATTTATATACATAGTTCACGGTGACGGTGACGGTATCCCCGTCCGCCGCCTCCGCGATCAGGGCAAGCCCGCCCAGCTGGGCCGAAGAAAAGAGCGTAGCAAGGCAGAGCAGCAGCACAATCCCCTTGGTAAGGCCGCTGCGCAGCTTCATTGCCTGGCGCTTCAGATATTGCAGCATTTCTCATTTCCTCCCTTCTCAGGCTTCAGGCCAGCCGGCGGCCTCCATGGCAGAGGCGCCGTTGTGCGCGGTCTGCGTGGCGAAGGCGTTCACCTGCAGAATGGCACGGCTCTCCTGGTACGTATTGCTCATGGACTCGGCGAAGTGGACCGCGGTGAACAGCGGCTCGGTGGTCTGGCCCGGCTCCAGGGCGGCGTTATAATAGTAATAGCCGTCCTTTTCCGTCCATTTCTCCGTGTTCAGGTCGCAGGTGACCAAGGAAAGGTCCGCCTCCCCCTCCACGCCCCGGGCCAGCTCAATGGCCTTGTCCAGGGAGACACGCACCCAGGCGGGCTGGCCGCCGGTGTTGGTCACCGTGACGATCTTGGAGACATCGCTGCCGGGCATAACGCCCAGCTGATCCTCAAAGGGCACGGTCTTTTCACCGTCCGGAGTGAGCATCCGCTCCTCCAGGGCGATCTTGATATCGCCGGTGGTGACGACGTTCCGGGCGGTACCCTGGGCCGTGAAATAGGCCAGGGTGCCGTAGACCGACAGCGCCGCCAGGATCAGCACCACGGACAGCGCCAGCAGCTTGGTTTTCAGGCTTCTTTTCTTCATAATTACACTCCTCATTCTCCAGTATTGAGGTCATAGGAGAATATCCGGCGCACTGTGCCGGGTACTCTCCTATGACCTGCGCCCCGCAGGGCGCAGGTCATATTATGCAGAGCTACAGATATGCGATGGGGTAAATCAAACCATACCGCAGGTGGTAAACCATGCAGCGATCTCCTCAACGGTCATAGCCTGAACAGCCGCAAAGGAAGGCTTGGCGCCCTGAGCCTGAACGGCCTGAGCGGTAACAGTAATGGGCTGAGTGTCCTCATTGCCGGTAAGGCCGGTGGGCATCACGATCTGATCAAACAGAGCAGGGGTAGCTTCGTTGACCGCAAGAACCTTGGTGTAGTAGAAATAACCATCGGTGTGCAGCACCCAGTTTTCACCAAGCTTGCCGGCAACATAATCGGTACGATAGGTAATATCGCCCTTGTCGCCGAACTGCTTCAGGTTTGCAACACTAATGCGGACGAAGCAGGGATTATTACCGCTGTTGGTGACAGTGGGATCCTTGGCAAGGGGCTCACCGGGGTACACTTCGGGAGCATCCTCCTTACCGCTGCCTTCCCAGTTGGGCTCAGTCAGGGTAATATCAACGTTGCCAACGGTGAAGGTGTTGTCCTTAGCATCAGTATCCGTGAAATACGCCACGGTGGCGCCGGCGATGGCCATAACGACCAGCACGGCGGCCAGGCACAGGGATACGATTTTCCTCTTAGTCATTTTTCTTCTTTCCTTTCATTTATGTAATAAAATAAACTTGGAAGAATGGGGGTGACTATTAGGCCAGAGCATTGGCCCAGGCTTTGGCTGCGGTGAACTCTACGCCATTGCTCTCGTACAGCTGGGTAGCATACGCAGTGTAGACCAGCTCTGCGTTAGCAGCAGTAGCCATGTTGTCCTTGGTGACGGTGTCTTTTACAGCAATGGTGTTGCCATCCAGCAGGTTCCAGGACTTGGTTGTGTCACCGGCCTTGACTACGCGATACCAAACGTTGCTGGGAATACTCGTGCCGTCGCCCTGGGTCCAGCCGTTGGCTGCGGTCAGGGTAGAGGTGTAGGTCAGATAGGTAGCCGGATTACCTTTCTCCTCGAACTTGACGAACAGGTAGCAATCCACGCTGTCGTCCTCAACGGTCACAACAGGATCCTTGGTGTAGGAGAAGCCGGGAATCATATCGGCCTTCCAAGCGTCAGCCTCGCCATCGTTATCAGTATCCGTGTTGGGAGTCTCAGTGAGGGTGATATTGATATCACTGGGAGTGAAGGTATTCTTCACTTCACCAGTCTTGTCGGTCAGCCAGGCCAGGGTCCCTCCGATGGCGCAGCAAAGCACCAGAACCACTGCCACGATTGAAAGAACTTTCTTCTTCATGTTTTTTCTTTCCTTTCCTTATATTTGGTTTTGATTTTTATTTCAACAGGCGCCGGGGTCCCTCGTCCCCTTTGCCTGTCGGAATCGAAGTCAGCAGGGGTTTATTACTTATACATCTGAGCAGCAAAAGCAGTCCAGGCAGCATCGGCACTGGGGTCGCCGTTGGCATCAACAAATCCGTCCGCCTGGATGGCCTCGGCCACCACGTTGATCTCAAAGCCCTCCAGAGCCTTCAGCTGATCGTTGGTAGCCCACTCGGGCACCTTGATGCTGTCAAACAGAACGGGCAGCACGACATTCTCGGTGGGAGCAGCAACGGCCTCGTTGTAATAGAAATAGTAGGTCAGGGTGTCGGCCTCTGCATCATAAGCGAAGTACTTGGCATCGGCCAGCATTTCTTCCGTGTCGACCATATTGTCGGGGATGATGCCGTCCCACTTGGCAGCATTGGCCTCCACAAAGTTGACCATGCGGATCAGGGGATATGCATTCTCAACACCGGTAGGGCCGTCCTCAGCAAACTCGGGATCCGTGCACATAGCAATGAGCGCAGAAGCCTTGTTGAAGGTGACCTTCATGCGGACATAGGACGCCACACTGGGCTTCAGCACCGTGACAGTAGGATCCTTCACATAGGTGTGGTTGGGCAGCAGCTTGTACTCGTTCTGAGTGACGCGGTCAGCCAGGGTATCATCCTGGTTCTTCACCAAATTGCCCTTTTCATCCACCTTGGCCTCGTCCAGCTTGATGGCAACATTACCGACAGTAAAGGTGTTCTTGACATCCTTGCTGTCCGTCAAATACGCCATGGTGCCCAGCACGGAAGCGGCCACGAGCAACACCGCGCACAGAGACATCAGCAACGCCTTTGTCTTTGTTTTTGCTTTCATCACAAAAACCTCCTGATAAAGAATAATATATATGGGAGCCTTGCGGCGTTACCCCCTCAGTTATGGGCCGTGGGATCCTCCCCGGCGCCCTTGCCCTTTTTGCCGCTGTCATCCAGCAGGTCGGGCAAAAACACCAGCAGCACCAGCACCACGGCAAAGCCGATGGCAAAATACAGCCCCGGCGGGTTCTGCACGAAGTTGGCGAAATACCCCAGATAGGGGACGGAAAACACAGGCTTGCCAATGACGTTTTTATAATGCACGGGCATACCGTCCGGGGCGTCGTTGGCGTCCCCCTGAGTGCGGAAGCGGAGGACGGAGCTGTCCTCCTCGTCGGGCAGGATCTCAATGATCCGGTGGGTGGCCACGGTATCCTCATTGAGCATGAAGGTGATGGGATCCCCCACCCGGAGGTCCTGCGGGTCCACGCTCTTGACATAGAGCAGGGAGCCGGTGTGATAAGTAGGCTCCATAGAGCCGGAAAGGACGACATATGTATTCAGCCCCACCAGCCGGACGCCCACCAGGGCCACGGCCAGCAGCACCACCAGCACCACCAGCACCGTGCTGACTACATTCCAAACCTTTTTAAACGAATGACTCATTATAATATGTACTCCCGGGGATTATTCTGCGTTGGCCGGACGGAGCAGCCGTAAAAACCGCAAAAAGCTTATCTCCTGTGTGATAAGCCCAATACGCAATTCAATGTCAAGACAAAATATAGCACAATGCACATCAAAAAATTTTGTAGGATAACGGAATTTTTTGTAGTCAGAACAGGGGCAGGCAGAATGCATTGTCGGCCAATCGTTTTTTGCAGCGGAAACGATTTTCAGCATCAAGCCGACTCTCTCCGGGTGCTTACAGTAAGCACGGCGGGATACATAGCTGCGGCTGATGCCGAAGGCCGCAGCCACCTGGCGCTGGGTTTGCGGCAGGCGGCCGGATAGTCCGTACCGGCGGCGGATCACCTCCGCCTCCCGGTCTGTAAGGCAGCGGCCCACCAGCTCCCGGATGCGCAGGCGCTCCTCCCGGTCGGCCATATCCGAGAGCATGGTGTCGTCGCAGCCCACCACATCCATGAGGCTGAGGGCACCCCCGGCGGCGTCGGGCTCGATGGTATCGGACAGGGACACCTCCCCCTGCAGCTTTTTGCGGCTGCGAAAATACATGAGCACCTCATTCTCCACGCAGCGGGAGGCGTAGGTGGCCAGGCGGATCTTCCGCTCCGGGCGGAAGGTATCCACTGCCTTGATAAGCCCGATGGTGCCGATGGAAATCAGATCCTCCTGCTCCGCCGCCTGGGTGTAGTATTTTTTGATAATGTGCGCCACCAGGCGCAGATTATGCTCCACCAGGATGTTCCGGGCCTCCAGATCCCCGGCCAGGCTGCGCTCTAAGTACATTCGCTCCTCTCTGGCGCTCAGCGGCTTGGGAAAGGACCCGGTATCCCCCGTAAGGCGCAGAGTCAGGAACAGGCTGTTAGCCAGCAGAAGCAGCGCTGCAGACAGCATATGCATCTCCCCTTTCCCTGCCATCCTATGCCCCCATGGGCAGTCCCTATACAGATAAAAAAGTACGCCCGGCGGCCCGGGCAAAAACCGCCTTTTGCCGCGGCATCCGGGTCCGTGGTAGATATTTTATCCGCCAGGCCCATTTAAGCGCTAAATTTTTTGCCTTTTCTGTTGACATTTCTCTCTTATGCTGATAAAATATTTTTGCAAAAAACGGCAAATAAATAGATTTTTTAGTAAGCAGGTGATCGTATGCTGCACAAGGAATCCAAATCGGATAGAAACAAGCGCTTCGCGCGGATCTGGAGCCTGTCCCGCTCTGACGCGGGCAAAACCCAGGAGTTCATGGCCAACGGCCTGGGCGTCAGCAAAAAAACCATTCAAAACTGGGAAAAGGGCGCCAGCGCCCCGGATCTGTACGAGGGATCGGAGTGGTTTCGCGTATTGGGCACCAATCCCATGCCCTACTACCTGGCGTTTTTGTACCCCTGGCTGTTCGACGGCATCAAGCCCGAGGACGATGACCAGGAGATCGAGCAGGCCCTGCTGTTTTTGGTGAAGAACATGACCTCAGTAGAAAAGCGGGAAATGCTGTATCTCATGGCCGGCCGCCACGGCAGCCCCTGGTACTCCCTGCTGCAGATGTTCACCGCCCACTGCCACTGCTCCCTGCGCTCCCGGGTCACCGCCACCCGTACTATTTTGGAGAATTACGAGATGGACATGGCCTGCGGCTCCCTGGTGTGCCAGGATAACGTGCAGCCGGATATGAAGATGCTGCACCACGCCGTGGAGGAGGGCAAGCTGTCCGTTTTCAACCAGCTCTCCGGCTATACCAACGTGGACTTTCCCACGGAGGATTGATCCATCCTTCCCCGTCCCTCTCCGCTCCGGCGGAGGGGGACGTTCTACTGTCGAAAATTCCTTTGGGTTTTCCGACAAAAGCCCCGTAATCTGCTGCAGGCAGCAAACTCTGCGAGGCTTTTTTGATGCATCAACTCCTTCTTATGCCAAAGCGGAGGGAGCAGTTTTTTTACCGCCATCGACCACGGCTCTTGTTATCAGCGGCCGGCTTTGGTATAATGGAAGCAGATTGAAAGGGGGCAGGACCATGCGTTCATTGGCGGCTATCGCATTTTCCTTTGCGGCGGCCATCCTGTCCCTGTGCCTGCTGCCGGTGGGGCATTGGGTCTTTTGGGCGGCGGGTATTCTGGCAGCGGCCGGCGGACTCGTCTTACTGCTGCCCAGACTGCGGGCCCTCGGTCGGCTTCGGGTCTACCTGGCCCTCATCACCCTATCCCTGGCGGCGGGGCTGCTGTATGGCCGTGGCTGGAGCGCCCTGGTGGCGCAGCCTGTGCAGGATAAGTGCGGCAGCAGCCATCTGTTTTCCGCCACGGTGTGTGATTGGCCGGAGCAGCGGGATTTTGGCTGGCGGGTCACGGTGCGCCTGGCAGATGCCCGGGGCGCCAAGGCCGCGTGCTATCTCAGCGATGAAGCGGCCGCCCTTTTGGAGCCGGGGCAGACCCTTTTGGGAAGCGCCTACTGGCAGGATGCCTCCGTTATCAAGGGCACAGAGCTGTCCACCTTCACCTCCCGGGGTATCTTTGTCCTGTTGTACTGCGAGGAGATGCCCACGGTGGCCCAAGGCCAGGTGGGCTCCCTGCGGTATCTGCCCCAGCGGATGGAAAAGGCATTCCGGGACAAAATCGCCCGGATATGGGAGCGTGACGGCACTGTGGCCGGTCTCCTGCAGGCGGAGCTTCTGGGAGAGCGCAGCGGCATCTCCGAAGAACTGTCCGTCCGCTTTTCCGAGGCGGGTGTGAGCCATCTGTTTGCCGTTTCCGGGCTGCACTGCGCCTTTTTGCTGACACTGCTGAGTCTGCTTGTAGGGCATCGGCGCCGGCTTTTGGCGGCAGTGGGCACGGCAGTGCTGATATTTTATATGTTTATGGTGGGGCTGACGCCCTCGGTGGTTCGGGCGTGTATCATGCAGTTTTTCCTGCTGCTGGCGCCCCTGCTCAAGCGGGATGCCGATCCCATCACCTCCCTGGCGGCGGCTCTGGGACTCATTCTGCTGGTCAACCCCTATGCCGCAGCCAGCGTGAGCCTGCAGCTCAGCTTTGGCGCCATGCTGGGGCTGATCCTGGTCACGCCCCGGGTCTACGGGTTCTTCCGGGCAAGGAAACAGCCCCGGGCAAGGCTTGCGGCCAAGGCATGCGCTTTTTTGACCGGTACACTCTCCTCCACCCTGGGGGCTATGGTGTTCACCGTACCGCTGACGGCCTACTATTTCGGCGTATTTTCCGCAGTGTCGCCGCTGACAAGCTTGGTGTGTATCCCCTTGGCCTCCAGTAATTTCATGGCCGGCTTTTTGACGGTTCTGGCGGGCTTTGTTTGGCTGCCCGCCGCCCGAATTCTGGGATATGTCAGCTGGGCCCTGAGCAAGCTGTTTCTGCTGGCGGTGGACCTGGCCGTCTCTATTCCCCACCACGCGCTCTACACGGATACCAATCCATTCTTGGTTTGCTGGCTGGTGTTTGTATACGCTCTTTTCATTTTGTGCGTCCTGACCCGAGACCGGCCCCGGAAATATGCCCTGGCTGCCGTGCTGTCCCTCCTGGCCCTGGTGCTGTGCGTCAACCTGCGCGCAGCAGAGTTTCACAGCGGTGCGCTGACAGCGGTCGCCGTGGATGTGGGACAAGGGGCCAGCACCCTGCTGCTGTCCGGCGACGATGCCATCCTGGTGGATTGCGGCAGCAGCAACCGCTACAAGCATCCGGCCCAACAGGTGCTCTCGCAGCTGGGCAGTATGGAGGTGCGCCGCCTGTCGGCGGTGGCCGTAACCCACTTCCATGCCGACCACACCAACGGCCTGGCGGAGCTGTTCAGCCGGGTGGAAATTGACCGGCTCTATCTGCCGCAAATAGAGGACGACTACGGCGTGCGGGATAAACTGGTGGCTCTGGCCCAGGAGCACGGCACTCAGGTGCTGTTCGTCACAGAAAAACAATCCATTCCCCTGGGGCAGTGCAGCCTCACGGTTTTCCCGCCCGTGGGCTCGGGCGATCCCAACGAGCAGGGACTGACATACCTGTGCAGCAGCGGCGATTTTGACCTGCTTATTACGGGCGATATGTCCGGGCAGACGGAGCTGGCGCTGATCGGGCAGTACGACCTGCCGGATCTGGAGGTCCTTATGGTGGGCCATCACGGATCCAAATACAGCTCCCAGCAGGATTTCCTGTCCGCCCTTACCCCGGAGGCGGCCATCATCAGCGTGGGAGACAACAGCTACGGTCACCCCACGGACGCGGCCATTTCCCGGCTGGAGGCCGTGGGCGCAGAGGTCTACCGCACCGATACCCAGGGCTGTATCACCGTGACCGTACACTATCACTAACGAGAGGAGCCACACGCTATGGCAGCGGAAAAGAGCAAAGCCTCAGGCAAAAATGCCGCATACGACCGCCTGCGCAAGGCCATAAAGGAAAAAGCGCCTGCCCGGGCCTATCTGTTTTACGGGGAGGAGAGCTACCTGCGCCAGACCTATGTCCAGCAGCTGCAGGAGCTTCTCATTCCCAGGGGCAGCGAGGATTTTAATCTCCACCGGCTCTCCGGCAGCCGTGTCACATCCCAGGACGTGGCCGACGCCGTGGAGTCCATGCCCATGATGGCGCCCAGCACCCTGGTAACAGTGACGGATTGGGATATTTTCAGGCTCGATGAAAGTCAGCGCAGCCAGCTCACGGAGCTTTTAGAGGATCTGCCGGACTACTGCACCGTGGTGTTTATCTATGACACAGTTCCCTACAAGCCGGACCGGAAAATGAAAAAGCTCACCGCCGCTATAGATAAAAATGTGGAGGTGGTGGAGTTCCAGGGGCAATCCCGGGACGCACTGGTCCGTTGGCTGCAAAAGCGCTTTCGTGCCCTGGACCGCAGCATCGACCAGCAAACGGCGGACTATATGCTCTTTTACTGCGGCTCCATGATGGATAACCTCATCGGTGAGGTGAACAAGGTGGCGGCCTTTGCCAAGGCCGAGCAGGTCACCGCTGCCGATATTGCCGCCGTGGCGGAGCCGGTGCTGGATGCCCGGATCTTCGACATGACCAACCACATCTCCGCCCGGGATTATAACAAGGCTGCCGCCGTGCTGGGAGACCTGCTGCGGATGCAGACGGAGCCCATCGTCATCCTGGGAGCCATTGGCAAGGAGCTGCGGCGGCTCTATACCGCCCGCATGGCTTTAGACAGTGGCAAGGACCGTTTTTGGCTCATGGACCTGTGGCAGATGCGCAGCGACTATCCCGCAAGGCTCCTCCTCCAGGCGGCCCGGCGGGTAGATCATGCGTGGTGCAAGCGCTCCCTGGCCGCCTGCCAGCTGTTGGATCGGCGCATGAAAAGTGAAAAAAACATTGACCGGGAGGGTGAGCTGGTGCGATTTGTTATGGAGCTGGCGGAGCAATGAGCAAGCCGCGCATTGAAGAAGTCATCGTGGTGGAGGGCCGCTACGACAGAAATATGCTTTTACAGGTGGTGGACGCCACCGTTGTGGAGACCGGCGGCTTCTCCGTGTTCAACGACCGGGAGAAGCTGGCCTTTCTTCGGAAATTGGCCCAAAAGCGGGGTCTGATCCTTCTGACGGATTCCGATGGGGCGGGCTTTGTCATCCGCAATTATCTCAAGGGGGCTATTCCAACGGAGCAGGTAAAGCAGGCCTACATCCCCGACATCCCCGGCAAGGAGCGCCGCAAGCGCAAGGCCGGGAAAGAGGGCAAGCTGGGCGTGGAGGGCATGACCCCAGAAATTCTCCTGCAGGCCCTGCGCCGGGGCGGCGCTACCTTTGCGGGGGAGGCCGCTCCCTCAGCCGCAGTCCCCATCACCAAGGCCGACCTGCTGGACCGGGGCCTCATCGGTCCCGGCAGTGCTCAAAAGCGACAGCAGCTGCTGAAAAATCTGGAGCTGCCGGAACACCTGACCCCCAATGCCCTGCTGGAAACACTGAATCTTCTGATGAGCCGGGAGGAATTTTATGAACAGTAATTCTTTGGAGATTGAGCGCCGCTTTCTCATCCCCCGCCCGCCGGAGCCGGAGCTGGCGGCCCGGTGCAGCCACGTCTATCACATGGAGCAGACCTATCTCCTCTCCCCGCCTCACCAAACGGAGCGCGTCCGCCGCCGGGAAGGGGCTGACGGTGTGGTCTTTTTCCACACTGTGAAAATTGACCGCAGCGCCATCACCCGCCTGGAGCAGGAGGAGGAGATCACCCCCGAGGCTTACGACGCCTACCTCACCCGCCGGGATCCCATGACCGAGACCATCCGCAAGACCCGTTACTGCCTGCCGGAGGGGCCATACACCTTTGAGATCGATTTCTATCCCTTCTGGCCCCGCTGCGCCGTCATGGAGATCGAGCTGCCCCGGGAGGATGCCCCCTTCCGTTTTCCGGATGGCATCACCGTGGTGCGGGAGCTCACCGGAGACCGGCGCTTCAGCAACGCGGCCCTATCCCGGCATATACCCGCGGAAAGTGAGCTAATATAGAACGGAAGTCTTGCATTTTTCGTATGCAGTCGGTATAATAGTATAATATTTTTGCAGTAATTTACTATAAGGAGTAAAACGATATGAGCGAGGAAAACAAAGTCATCGCCGCTAACGAGCCCGAGCGCGCCGAGGGCAGCAACTTTATTGACAATTTCATTACCGAGGACCTGGCCCCCGGCGGCCAGTACGAGGGCATGACCGTCCACACCCGTTTTCCCCCGGAGCCCAACGGTTACCTGCACATCGGCCACTGCAAGGCCCTGTGCATCGACTTCGGTACCGCTGAGAAGTTCGGCGGTCTGTGTAACCTCCGTATGGACGACACCAACCCCACCAAGGAGGATGAGGAGTTTGTGGGCGCCATCCAGCAGGACATCCACTGGCTGGGCTTCGATTGGGGCGACCGTTTCTTCTTCGGCAGCGACTATTTTGAGGAGGATTACCGCCAGGCGGTGCTGCTCATCCAAAAGGGTCTGGCCTATGTGTGCCAGCTGACCCCCGAGGAGTTCAAGGCCAACCGGGGCGACATCGGTGTGCCTGCCATCTCCCCCTACCGGGACCGGCCTATTGAGGAAAGTCTGGACCTGTTCCGGCGTATGCGCGCCGGGGAATTCCCCAACGGTGCCATGACTCTGCGTGCTAAGATCGACCTTGCCAGCGGCAACTTCAATATGCGCGACCCGGTTATCTACCGCATCAACCACATGAGCCACCACCGCCAGGGCGACAAGTGGTGCATCTATCCCATGTACGACTTCGCCCACCCCATTCAGGATGCTCTGGAGGGCATCACCCATAGCCTCTGCTCCTTGGAGTTTGAGGCCCACCGGCCGCTCTATAATTGGGTTATTGAGCACTGTGAGCTGCCCGCCCGCCCCCGGCAGATCGAGTTCGCTCGCCTGGGCATCGACCACACCGTCATGTCCAAACGCAAGCTGCGTGCTTTGGTAGAGGAGGGCCGGGTTTCCGGCTGGGACGATCCCCGTATGCCCACCCTCTGCGGCCTGCGCCGCCGGGGCTACACCGCCGCCTCTATCCGTAATTTCTGTGAACGCATCGGTGTGGCCAAGTCCCCCAACGTGGTGGAGTTTGGCTTCCTGGAGCACTGCCTGCGGGAGGATCTGAATGCCACCGCCGAGCGCACCATGGCTGTGCTGCGCCCCATTAAGCTCACCATTACCAACTATCCCGAGGGCCGGAGCGAGGTTTTCCAGGTGGAAAACAATCCCACTGACCCCACTCAGGGCACCCACGAGATCACCTTTAGCCGCCACCTGTGGATGGAGGCCGACGACTTCCTGGAGCAGCCCATCCCCAAGTATAAGCGTCTGTTCCCTGACGGCCCCGAGTGCCGCCTGAAGGGCGCGTATCTGGTGAAGTGTACCGGCTGTGTCAAGGATGAAAGCGGCCATATCACCGAAGTTCTCTGCGAATACGACCCCAACTCTCGGGGCGGCGACCCCGCCGACGGCCGCAAGGTCAAGGGTGCAACGCTCCACTGGGTAGATGCGGAAAACTGCCTGGACGCTGAGGTGCGCCTCTATGATAACCTTTTCTCCGATGCCCAGCCCGACGGGCCGGATAAGAACTTCCTGGATTGCCTGAACCCCGAATCTCTCTCCATCCTCACCGGATGCAAGGTGGAAAAGGGAATGGCTGCCGTGGCCGCCGAATTTGATAAGCGGGAAAATCGCACCGGCACCAACGCCCCCACCTTCCAGTTTATGCGCACCGGCTATTTCTGCATGGATAACCGCCACTGCACAGCAGACCACCTGGTCTTTAACCGCAGCGTCTCCCTGAAGGACAGCTTCAAAAAATAAGAATGATATGGAAGTATCCCCCGCGCCGAAAGGCGTGGGGGATACTTTTTTGGTGTTTCAGGGCGCAAAAAAGCAGGGGTGGACAGAATCATCCACCCCTGCAAGGGGTCAACTTACTATGATGCCCTCGTGGTCTACAGGCAGGGGGAGCTGACGCCAATGGCCGGGAAGCTCAGAAAGACGGGCGGCAAGCCTTGCGTCAAAATCCGGGTCTGCGGACAGGCACAGGAGGGTGGGTCCCGCACCGGAGATAAAGAACGCCACGCAGCCGCAGCTATTAGCCAGGGCCTCGGCCTCGTCAAACCCGGGGATCAGGGTGCGGCGGAAGGGCTGATGGAGCTTATCCCGGAGAGAGACGGAAATGGTCTCCGTGTCACCCTCCTCCAGGGCCCGCAGCAGCACGGCCGTACGGGAGACGTTAAAAATAGCGTCTCCGTAGGGGACCTCCTTCGGCAGGACACCTCGGGCCAGGTGGGTGGAAAGCTGAAAATCCGGGATAAGGGCCGTACAGCGCAGGCGCTTGTGCAGGCTGTACCGGGCGATATAGGGCCGTTCATTTTCCACAAAGGAGGCGACCAATCCGCCGAAGATGGCTGGGGCCAGGTTATCCGGGTGGCCCTCAATGTCATTGCACACGGCCAGCAGCTCCGCCCGGGTCAAGGGGGAGCCGTGGTTTGCATTGGCTCCGGCGGCACCGGCAGCGATAAGGGCGGCGCTGCTGCCCAGGCCCCGGCAGATGGGGATCTCCGCCTGCACGGAGATGCGCAGGCCCGGCATGGGCAGGCCCAGCTTGGAAAGCACGGCCTTGTAGGCGACCACGGCCAGGTTCTCCGCCGTAGCATATTCCGGGTCAACACCCTCGAAATACAGCCCCTCGGCCAGCTCCTCAAAGGTGAGGGTATTATAAAGGGCCAGGGCCAGACCCAGGGTATCAAAGCCGGGGCCCAAATTGGCAGTAGTAGCGGGAACGCGGACGGTTACCATTGTGCCTCACCTGCCTTCTGCAGAACATAGTCCAGCATGTCCTCCCGGTCGATAACGTCGGTATGCCGCACGGGCTTTTGCCGCAGAGAGGCGAGATTTTTAGGCACAGGCACGCCGGTGCAGGCGCGTAGATCTTCCATGACGGCAAATTCATCGTCTGCCACCCGCTGCCCCAGGGCAGATAGAACAGCGGTGGGGAATTTATAGGGGCTGGCGGTGGAGAGGACCACCACCGGCACACCGTCCCGATGCATGTGAATAAACTGGTCGGCCACAGTCCAGGCCACGGCAGTATGTGGATCACAGAGGTATTTTTCCCGGGCCCAGACCCTGCCTATGGTGCGAGCGGCGGCGTCATCATCGCAGCAGCCGCAGGAGAACTCCGCCTGGAGCTTCTGCAGCAGCTCATCTGTCACCTTATAGTGGCCCACCTCATTGAGGTCCTTCATAAGCCCCGAAACATAGGCATCGTCCCCGGTGAGGAGGCTCAAAAGCCGCTCTAAGTTGCTGGAAACCAGGATATCCATAGAAGGTGAGGTGGTCTTATAGAAGGTGCGGCGCTTGTCGTAGACGCCGGTGGAGAGAAAGTCCGTAAGGACGTCGTTGCGGTTGGAGGCACAGATGAGCCGGCCCACGGGCAGGCCCATACGTTTGGCAAAGTAGCCTGCTAAAATGTCGCCGAAGTTGCCGGTGGGTACGCAGAAATGCACCTTATCCCCCACACGGATGCGGCCGGAGCGCACCAGGTCGGCGTAGGCCTTGAAATAGTACACGATCTGCGGCGCCAGGCGGCCAATGTTAATGGAATTGGCGGAGGAGAGACGCACGCCGGGCAGGTCCTCCTCGTCACAGGAGGCGAAGATGCGCTTGACGCCGGTCTGGGTATCATCGAAATTGCCACGGACGGCGCAGACCTTCACATTGCCGCCCTCCTGGGTGACCATCTGCGCCTGCTGCACGGCGGATACGCCCCCATGGGGGTAGAAGACGATGATCTTAGTGCCGGGCACATCCCGAAAGCCCTCCAGCGCCGCCTTGCCGGTGTCACCGGAGGTGGCGGTGAGAATGAGCATCTCGTCCTCAATACCCTCCATGTCCCGGGCCTGACTAATCAGCTGGGGCAACAGGCTCAAGGCTACGTCCTTAAAGGCACTGGTAGGGCCCCGGAACAGCTCCAGCACATAGCGGTCGCCCACGGATACCAGGGGAGTCAAGTCCTCTGTCTCAAACTTTCCGGTGTAGCCCCGGCGCACCAAGGCGGGCATATCCTCGTAATCCGGCAGCAGGGCCGAAAGGATCCGGGCGGACATGGTGAGGGTGTCCTCTTTAATAAGAGATTGCCAATCCAGAACGGGGATAGCTTCGGGCATATAGAGTCCCCCATCCGGCGCAATGCCCCGAAGTACGGCGGCCGCAGGAGAGGCCGTGAGGGCGTGGTTGCGGGTGCTTTGATATTTCATACAAGTTTCTCCAATCTTTTTCTTGCAATTTGCATAATGATATGATACACTGTCCCCAAGAAAAAAGCAAGTGTTTTTTATATGCGGACAAAATCAACTTTTTTGTCAGCGTGATTGAAAACCTTGCATTAATTTCACAGGAAAGCGAGCTGAAAATATGTTAAAGGTGCTGAAATTCGGTGGCTCCTCCATGGCGGACGCCAAACAGTTTGAAAAGGTAAAGAGCATTGTGCAGGCAGACCCAGCCCGGCGGGTGGTCATCGTTTCCGCTGCGGGAAAACGGTTTTCCGACGACCACAAGCTGACAGATCTGCTGTATCTGTGCTACGCACATCTGAAATACGGCGTGTCCTGCGACAGCGTGTTTAACATGATCCGTTCCCGGTACATAGAGATCCGGGACCACCTGGAGCTGAAGACCGACCTGGAGACGGAATTTGACGCCCTGCGCAGGAAAATGGACGCGGGTATCAGCCAGGACGAGCTGGTAAGCCGGGGCGAATACTTCGCGGCAAAGCTTATGGCGGACTACCTGGGCTATGACTTCCTGGACAGTGAGCTGTGGCTGAAGTTTAACCTGGACGGCACGGTGGACCAGGAAAAGAGCTACGAGATCCTGGCCCGGATGGCCTCCGGGCGGCGAGTGGTGATCCCGGGCTTTTACGGCGCCATGCCCGATGGGAGCATCAAGACCTTTACCCGGGGCGGCAGCGACATCACCGGCGCCCTGGCGGCGGCGGCACTGGATGCGGATGTATATGAAAACTGGACGGATGTGTCGGGCTTCCTCATGGCAGATCCCCGCATCGTGAAGGACCCGCTGCCCATTGAGCGCATCACCTACTCGGAGCTGCGGGAGCTGAGCTATATCGGCGCCCAGGTGCTCCACGAGGGGACCATCTTCCCGGTGCGGGAGAAGAACATCCCCCTGAATATCCGCAACACCAACCAGCCCGACCATCCCGGCACTATGATCATGGAGTCCTTCGATGAGACGGAGGAGGCCAAGGACGGCAACTTCATCACCGGTATCGCCGGGCGAAAGAATTTCTCCGTTATCACCATCACCAAAAACGGAATGAGCAATGAGGTGGGTGTGCTGCGGCGGATATTGGAGGTGCTGGAGAAATATCAGCTGGTGCTGGAGTACCTGCCCTCGGGCATTGACAGCGTGTCTCTGGTGGTGGCAGCGGACAAGCTGCGGCCCTGTCAGTATCAGCTGCTGGGCGACATACAGAAAATGCTGAAGCCTGACAGCATCCATGTTACCGAGGACATGGCCATTGTGGCGGCGGTGGGCCGGAAGATGGCCTTTAAGCCCGGTACATCCGGCAAGATCTTCGCCGCCCTGGGTGAAAACGGCATCAACATCCGCATGATCACCCAAGGCCCCGACGAGCTGAACATCATCGTGGGCGTGGACAATAAGGACTTTGCCGGAGCCATCCGGGTGCTGTATGACAGCTTTGTGAAATAATTAAGGAGGATTTTATCATGAAAAAGTATAAAGTAGCGATTCTGGGCGCAACGGGCGCTGTGGGCCGGGAAATGATGAAAATTTTGGCAGAGCGGGATTTCCCTGTGGAGGAGCTGCACCTGCTGGCGTCAGAGCGGTCCGTGGGGCAGAAGATCGATTGGCAGGGCCGGGAGCTCACGGTGGAGCTGGCCTGCGACGAAGCCTTCCAGGGCATGGACATTGTCCTGGGTGCGGCGGAAAATGACATTGCCAAGAGGTTTGCACCGGCCATCGTAAAGGCGGGGGCGGTATTCGTGGACAACTCCAGCGCCTTCCGGCTGGACCCCGATGTACCCCTGGTCATCCCCGAGATCAATCCCCAGGACGCCAAGAAGCACAAGGGCATCATCGCAAACCCCAACTGCACCACCATCGTGTCCCTGGTGGCCATCAACGCCCTGAATCAGGACAGCCCCATCGAGAGCATTGTGGCAAGCAGCTACCAGGCAACCTCCGGCGCAGGCGCAGGCGGGCCTATTGAGCTGATGAACGAGGTGGAGGCCCTGCGGGAGGGCAAAAGCTACGAGCCCAAGGTGTTCCAGTATCAGATCGCCTACAATGTCATTCCCCAGATCGGCGGTGAGGCCTTCGAGGGCTACACCTCCGAGGAGATGAAGATGCAGAACGAGGGGCGCAAGATTATGCATCTGCCGGAGCTGAAGGTCAGCTGCACCTGTGTGCGGGTGCCGGTGGTGCGCAGCCACAGTGTGTCCATCGTGGTTCGGACCAAGGAGAAGATCTCCGTGGAGCGGGCCCGGGAGCTCATCGCCGCCGCTCCCGGCTGCCGGCTGGTGGACGACCTGAAGAATAAGAAATACCCCATGCCCCTGGATACCAGCGACCAGGATACGGTGTTCGTGGGGCGGATACGGGATGACCTAACCTCTGACAACGGCCTGAACATTTGGTGCTGCGGCGACCAGGTGCGCAAGGGCGCAGCCACCAACGCCGTGCAGATCGCGCAGCTGCTGACTGAATAACCGGCGAAAGGAATTGCAGCCTGCTGCACGCATAATTTTTGCGCCGGCAGCCTGAGCGGTATTTTTCCCCACGCACATGCAGCGGCAAAAATAATTATGTTTTTTCTCATCTGCGGGCACGTGCTCTGCGTGGCTTTTCATACTGGTAAAATAATGCACAGCACGCCGTAGAGTGTGCTGTGCATTATTTTTATTTAAAAATCCACGGTGCCGTCCAGCACCTTCAGGTCATAGGGCTCGAACACTACCTTGCGGTAGGCATCCACATCCATCCTTACGCCGGTCCAATCAGAATGGATCTCGCCGTTCTGCTTAATAAGGATGTCATAGAGAATGTCGTAGGTAACGCCATCCGCCCCCTTCTCCGTGATGGTGGAATAGGGCAGGGTCTTATGGTAGGTCATGTGGAGGCCCTTGTAGGCAAAATGGAAGCCGTTGCGCATACGGCAGCCGTCCAGCCCCATGTAGGTAAAGTACTTCTTCAGGTCCTGCAGAATGGGGTCATTCTTCTCCTCATACAGGTTCTCCGGCGTGGTCTCGGTATAGTCGTACCGGAACTGGATGGGGATCTTATAAGGCAGGAAGCGCTCCACATAATCCACCAGCTTAGCGGCGGGATAATTCTTATACAGCACGCAGTTGATGCGCGTGGGGCAGGCAATGCGGGCCACGATCTCGTCCGGCGACTCCTCCACATACTTCACCAAATGGCGGGAGATGTTCATGCAGGTGATCTTGTCCTTGTTTTTCTCGGTGAAGGCCAGCATTTTCTCCGCTGGGCAGTGGGGCTGCACAGGGAAGGTGGTGTTGATATAGATCTTATGGGTGGCGGGAATAGCATCCAGCATCTGCTGTAAGGCATTCAGATCCGCCAGGGGCTCGCCGCCGGTGAATACAAAGTCACACGCCGGAGTGATAGAGTCCATGATCCGGATGCTGCGCAGAATCGCCTCCAAGCTAAAGCCGCTGCAATCGGCGTATTCCTTTTTGTTGATGCAAAACGGGCAGTGGTTGGCGCAATCATACGGAACAAAAACCGTGACGGTGGCGCCGCCTGCCCGGGTCTTATAGGGATGGTCCATGGAACGAATCTACCTCTCCGAAAAAAATCTCCCATATATCTTACAACGAATAACACCGAAAAGCAAGGAAAACATCCAAAAATCGGTCGTTATTTTCTTGACAAGCCGCAAAAGCCGCTCTCAGTAGGTTTTGCAGGCGCGCAGCTCCCGGCGAATCTGGCGGAAGGCCGCCTCCTCCCCCTCCTCCTTCAGCAGCAGGAGCCAGCGGCCCAGGAGAGCGGAGGTCTCCTCATGGATCCAAAACCGCCCCTTGGTGCGCTGAAAATAATCATAGGCCGAGGCATCGGTATACTGATCGCCCTGATAGACCCGGCAGGCGGCGATACGGTCGCAAAACATCTCCGCCACGTATTTTTTCGGCATCTTGCAGCCGCCCATGGATACTGTGCCGTCCCGGGCGATACGGTAATCGATCCAGTATTCAAAGTGGTGGCGGTTGCGGCCCTTGTGGTGCAGCCAGGACAGGCTCACGCCGGTCTCGCTGCGCTCCTGGTCGTTGGGGCTGCGGAAGCCCTGATAATACTTGGCGCTGCGCCAAAACTCCGTAGGGCTGTACTTGCTCAGGTCGTGGGTCAGGCCCTGCCAATACAGACCCAGCTTAAAGCAGTAGCGCCGCACCAGCCGGCGATGGCGATTGACGGTTTTCAAATGCTCTCGAATATGCATCCTCGGCCCTCCCACGGAAAGATACTGCTATCATATCACAATTTGCGGCAAAAGGACAGGGGCAGCCAGCAGAAAAATAACAAAAGCCCGAGTCACGGCCTTTTCCGCGGAGACGCCCCCCACACAAGGGCATCGACAAACGGAAAAAAATCTGTTATACTGCGCATAAAGGAGTGTGAGTGCAATGGACAATCTGATCCGCGGCATACGGGTACTGCACCAAAATGCCATCCGTATAGAGGCAGACGGGAGAGTGCTGTACTTTGATCCCTACGGCGTGCAGGATGCGCCACACGATGCCGATTACATCTTCGTCACCCACGATCATTATGATCACTTTTCCCCGGGGGACATCGGACGGGTGTCCAAGGCAGGCACCACCTTGGTCGTTCCGGAGAGTGCCCGGGCCGCAGCGGAGGCTGTGGGCCTGGCCGTGCTGCCGGTGCAGGTGGGGCAATCCGCCGCCCTGCCGGGGGTAAGCTTCCGCACCGTGCCGGCCTACAACTTAAACAAAAAATTCCATCCCCGAGCCAAGGATTGGGTGGGATATGTAGCGGAGCTCGGCGGTGGCATCTACTATATCGCCGGGGATACAGACGCCACGCCGGAGGCCCGAGCCGTCCGCTGTGACGTGGCGCTTCTGCCCATCGGCGGCACCTACACTATGGACGCCGAGGAGGCGGCGGATCTGGCCCGCGCCATCCGCCCCCGGGTGGTCGTCCCCACCCACTACAGCCACGCTGCGGCCGCCCGGCAGTTCCGGCAGCTGCTGGAGGGGGTAGTCCCCTGTCAAATTCTACTGGAAAACCTGTAACGGAGTCTTTTCACTGAATCACCCAATGGAGGAAAAACCGAAATGAATCACAATTTTTTGAAAAACATGGCACTGGCGGCTCTGTTTCTGGCCATTGGGCTGGTACTCCCCTTCTTCACCGGCCAAATCCCCGCTGTTGGCAAAATGCTGCTGCCCATGCACATCCCTGTGCTGCTGTGCGGCCTGATCTGCGGCTGGCAGTGGGGCCTGGGCGTAGGCTTCGTGCTGCCGGTGCTGCGCTCGGTACTGTTCAGCATGCCCGTTATGTACCCCACGGCCACGGCTATGGCCTTTGAGCTGGCAGCGTATGGCGCGGTCATCGGGTATCTGTACGCCCGGAGCAAATGGCGGTGCGTCAAGGCGCTGTATAAGTGCCTGATCCCCGCCATGATCGCCGGGCGCATAGTGTGGGGCGCCGTGATGGTCGTGCTGATGGGGCTGGGCGGCAGCGCCTTTACCTGGGAGCTGTTCCTGGGCGGCGCCCTGCTCAATGCCCTGCCGGGCATCGCCCTGCAGCTGGTGCTGATCCCGGCGGTGATGGTGCTGCTGGATCGGACGAAGCTGGTGCGCTTTACAAAGCCGGATCCCGCCTGCCGGCAGGCGGGATGAGCGGGCGGAGCCATACCAACTCATGCAATGCCTCTATCCGCGGTCAGCAGTTCCTCTTTTGGGGTCTACGGGGCAAAAAAGTTCTAAAATTCGTCCATACCACTGAATCCTCAAGCGTTTTCTTGGTATGCAGGAACGGGACACAGGGCGCTACACCCTGTGTCCCGTTAATTTTATGCGCTGTTCTATCCGTCAGCGGTGAAATACCTCGTCCAAAACCAACTGGGTATTGTCACCAAAAATCGGCCCATTACAGAGCTGATGCAGATTCAGCTCTCCATAGCATAGATTAGCCTCCACCAGCATTGGTATGCCGTCCTCATCCATAGCCACATCCCAGGATACCAGGCGGAAGTCCGGTATATAGGGGTGCGTCTCAGTAACCATTTGAATTATTTTGTCAAAATTGGGAATAACCACATCGCTGAAATGTACTCCTGTGGTCGGATGAATATCAAACGACTCGCCTTTATAATTATAGGCAACAGGCTTCAGCCGCCCATCCGCATCAACACCGCAGCAAATACCGCCCTGACTGATATAATCAACTCTGCTGCCATTGACACCCATACGCAAAATGGCGGAGCAGATCCTAACACCGTCCTGCCGGAGCAGCGTCATCACGCGGATCGTATTGATCGAGGTGGGGTTTACTGCGCTCAAGGCAGCATTCTGCTTGATGGATGCCTGCACGACGATGTCCTTCTTTATACTGGCAGCTGCACGCTTGAACTGTTCATCCATATCTGCTCCATGGATGAAGAACACGCCATGTCCACCTTCGGATTCATTGGCCTGCTTCATGACCAACTCCGGGTACTTCCAAATCCTACGGAGGATCTCTTCCTCACTTACTAAATGCTTATTTGCATCCGTCCATATGTTGTTCATACGGAAAAAGACGCCTTCCGGCTGCTTGGCATCCTTGAACAGCTGATAATACAGGCACTTATTGTCAATGACCGGAGCGATTTTCCAGTTGTTATAATAAGGGTCGATGAAGCTGTAATATATGTCCACAGGCATATACCGAACATCAAATTTACCGGTCTTACTCAAATAAAAGCTGTGGAAAACCGTCTCCACGTCGAACAGATCCTGATAACCGCCCCAATACGCGCAGACAGCGGCCTTCTGCTCCTCCGTGAGCATATTCACATTCTGCGTGCGTCGATCATACGACCTCTGCCAATACCCTGCTCTTTCGATGAGACGCTTCTCCTCTGCCGTATACTGCCGCGGTTTGGCTATGCTCACAACAGGCTGATGGGGCTCTGTTTTCGCTTCTGCGGTGCGCATCCCCCTCTCTTTTGCATATTGTTCGGCATAGGAGCCTTTCTCGCAGATAATCGTACACTTACCAGCACCCGGGTGGCTTCCGCCGAACACATCTTCACCGAAGAATCCGACTGTGTTGGGGATGAATATCTCCTGCAACGCATCGCAGTCATAGAAAGCATGGCGGTCAATGTGGATCGTTCCGGTGGGAACGATCACCGATTTCAGCGCTCTGCAGTAATTAAACGCATTTTTCCCGATGATCTCCAGCCTTGCGGGCAGCTTCACCTGCTGCAGGCTCGGGCAGATGTAAAAAGCCTCCTGTCCGATGCTGTCCACGGTGTCCGGAATGCTGACCGCCGTGATCCGCCGCTGTCTGGAAAACGCAAAGGGCGCAACTCTGGTCACAACATGCCCCTGCACTGTCTCAGGAATATCCAGCTCCTTGCCGCTGCCGGAATAGCCGATCACCTCGGCAATGTCATCCTGGCGCAGGCGGAAGCGGAAGCCGTCCTGCGTGACCACGCGGCCCTCGTTGAACTGCTGCTCATTCTGGAAGCTGGTGCCAAACAGATGGTCCACCGTCTTGGCAAGTGCCGCCTTAAACTGTCCGCTTCTGAAAAACACCACGTCCTCGTGGTGAATGTGCTTCCGCAACCACTTTTCAAGCATCTCCCGGTCATCGGTATGGATGACATTGGTGCAGCCGTCCTCCAGCATTGCCTTATAGGTGCAGGCACTGTCCCCCGCAAAAAGCACTATCTGATCCAGGTGAAGCTTTGCCAGGTCATGGCCCAGCTTCTCGTGCATCTGCGGAGACTCCTCCCCCAGCTTGTCGATGTGGCCGGTCACGAAAATCTTTCTGCCGCCGTTTTTGACCGCGATCTGCTCCAGAGTCTTCGCCGCACCCAGGATGGTCAGCGGCTCGGCGTTGAAGGTATCCACAAAGAGATGGTATCCGCCGACCTCCACAAAGTTCTGCCGCATCCCGCTGGGCCGGTAGGTCTCCAAAAATGCGGGGATCTTCTCCATGGGGACGTCCGCCAGACGTCCCACAGCGAGGGCAAAAAGCGCATTATAAACATTATGCTCGCCGTAGAGATTCAGATGGATCTCCAGTGTCCCCTCCTTGCTCACTGCGGTAAAGTGGGTGCCGTCCAGCTCCGTGCGAATGTTTTGGGCATAGTAATCCGCCCGAGGGTCGCTCTTAGAGCAGGTGACCACCCGATGCGTGTAGGCCGCCTTGCGCAACATATCGTCATCGTAATTGATAACCACCACACCGTCCGGCTGGGCATACCGCTCCAGGCTGGATTTATCATAGAAGATATTTTCCTTGGTGTGATACAGATTCAGATGAGACTCGCCGATATTGGTCAGCACCACGATGTCCGGAGCGAGGAACTTCGCCAAGCTCTCCACATAACCTGGCTGCACGCCGCCCACCTCCTGTACCCAGTATTCATAGGACGGATCCACCTGCTGGACATTGCGCAGAATAGCGCCATGGCTGTTGGCCATGGTGTGATGTGTGAAGGTGCGGTAAGAATTTGTCATTATGGCATTAATTAGGCTTGTGGTCGTCGTTTTTCCGACGCTGCCGGTGATGGCAATGCGCTTGGCGTGACAGGGCTCCGCCCGCCACCGCTCAAAGCGGGTCACGCAGGCCATAGGATCCTCCACCGGGATCACATTGTCCTGAGGATAATCTTTCTTTGTCTCCGGGTCGCAGAATACCGCTATTACATTCCTCTTCAGCGCCTCAGGAATGATTTCGGAGTGCGGATACCATCCCGCGCTGATAACCACATCATCGTCCGTGGCATACACAGATTGGGTCAGCACGCGCCGGCAACTCCGGTTAGGGTCCATCCCCTCGGGCAGCACAGCCCCGATGACCTCCGCAATGGTCCCCAGCGTCAGATTTATCCGTTTTTCGCCGCTTTCCCAAACGCTCTTGTCTGTTGTCTTCATCTTTCAGATCATCTCCACTCATTTGTTAAATTGTAGTCGTATTATTTGGAAAATGCTATATCTGTATTCCTGCCCATCCGCGTGAAAACGCACATCCGCAGCCATCCGGCGTATCACTTCCGCAAGCGACTTTAAAAAGGGTCGGAATCCGTCAGCAGTTCGTCGCATGTAACACCCAAAACCTTAGCGATCACCTTCAGCTCTATATCCGTCACAAACCGCTGTCTGCACTCTATACGCTGGATTGCGTTTTTGTCCACATCCAGGCCCGCACGCTGCAGCATATCCGCAAACGCCCGTTGGGAGGGGTGTCCCTCCATCTTTTTCCGTAATTTCCTTATCCTTGCCTCGCAAATGTTATTCAATCCGTCAGCGGCTTTGTTTTTATACATTTTGCAATGCTCCCGATATTATTTGACATTTTTATTATACGGTAAAGCCATTATACAAATGACATTTACAGAATGTCAGATAAGGCCGCGCAATAAAAAATTTGATCTTTTCGCACATCGCAGGCTCCAATTAAAAAGCCAGTATGGGCGGTGCCCTATATAGCATGTGCATAATTAAGCAAAAGCTACATAAAGGGGCACTTTTTTCCAGCAGAAAAAACGCATAATCGGTACTTATTCGCCCAAACTATGCTTGCGATACCCAAACAGGCGAAAGCCGAGTACCCAAAGAAAGGAGATCGTGACTATGTCCAGTAAGAATACCAACAAGCTGAACGTGCCCCAGGCTCGTGCCGCTATGGATAAGTTCAAGATGGAAGCTGCCAACGAGGTTGGCGTCAACCTGAAGGACGGCTACAACGGCGACCTGACCTCTCGTGAGGCCGGCAGCGTAGGCGGCCAGATGGTCAAGAAGATGATCGAGTCCTACGAGAAGAATCTGTAATCCCGCAGGAACGCATAAGAGCGCTTTGGAGCACATGCTCCAAAGCGCTCTTTTCCACGTTCTATATTCGCTCCACATTAATCAATGCAAACGTGATGGGATTTGTATGGAATTTTCTTTTTTACTTCGGCAATAATGCCTATTGGGGGAATACACCCATATGACAGTAAAAGCCCACGGCCCTTCGCAAACAAAAGGCCGTGGGCTTTACCATTCTTCAGCTGTGGCCGATGGGCTTATGCCTCCCGCTCCTTACACTTCAGCTCGAAGGCTGCGGTGAAAAGCACCGCGGCCAGGGCGCCCAAAGCAGTGGAGCCTTTCTTCACAAAGTCGCTGTCTGTGGCAAGGTCAATGCCTGGAGCCGTCAGGGCCACGATGGCCTGGGCGCAGCTTTCGCCGTTCACAGTGCCCCAGCTGCCAAAGCCGTCGTCCGGGCGCTGCACGGCGGAAAAGGCCTCCAGGGTCTTATCCACAGCAGCCTTAACGGTATCGGAATCACTCCCAAGACGGCGCTTTTCCGTTGTGGATCAGAGCGAACACCTCACGGCGAAGCCGCCGCTGAAGAAATAGGTGTTCGTCCAAACCTTATTGGGTGTAGATAAGCGAGATTGATCCGCTGCCCAAAATTCAAGTGCAAGAGGCCAGCGGTTCGCCTATGTACTGCGCAAAATAAAAAACACCGGGGAATTTCCCTCGGTGTTTTCACTTGGTGGAGATAAGCGGGATCGAACCGCTGACCTCTTGAATGCCATTCAAGCGCTCTCCCGGTTAGTGCGGTTACATACCCCCTAAACCGGGTCAAAAGAGCGCTTCAATACGCGGGATAACATGATATTTGAATGAGCAAGTCTACATTATATTAGAAAGCTGTATATCTTTCTTTAAGATAAGCGATGAGTTCATCCTTATTATTCATAGAACTCTTTTCTATTATTTCTATGAGCTCATTATAGAACTCACGAGATGCCTGTTTGTCTCCGCCAAGAAGCTTTGAAACCAAAAAATTCAATTGAACCTCAATAGCTACAACAGATATGTCTTTTTTCGCTTTTAAGGCACTATCTAAAACACACTTAATTCTGGCCATCTTAATAAAGTTTCCAATTAGCGCACATCCGTAAAATAGCAAATATAAAAACCCGTATATTAAGCAGAAGGTTAATATATAAAATAGCCAAATAGGGGCAATAGGGTATGGACTCTTAATCACAAAAATAGTAGCGATAAAAATAACGGCTTCTACGGCAGATACTAATGCAAACCACTTAAAATCATACAACAATTGATCAAAAGACCCTTCTTTCAGATCATCAATCAATTTGATTTGATCAGCAGTAAATAAAGCTATTACGATTGCGATACCTGCGATAGCTACCCCAATAAAGCCTATGAGCCCCGCAAGAATACATTGTATTATGTTGCATATATCAGATTCATATATAGTGAAATTTGAGTGTAATGACAATGCGACAAAAAGGCACTCCATTAAAAGTGACATAACAACGGTCCATTTAACTTCGGGTTGCTTTTTATCGATAAATCTATATAGACCCCACAGCCCCCGTGCTGTATTATTTTCAGTCGGTTGTTGGCCCATACTAATATCTCCTTATCTCAACTGCTGAAATGCATCAATACAAGAATCAAAGAAATCTTCTATACCTTCAATAATTCGCTTAATAGGTTTTGACTCTCCTGATGCATACTTCCGGCCTGTTGTTGATGTAGCTTCAACAGATACATACCCTTTCTTTGTGGATTCTTCAACTGGCAATCCACTATAAAGCCCTTGAATATCATTAATTTTCTCATTGATCAACGGAGCTGTCAAGTCAATGCCAGATGACCCCTTGGTTGAGTAAAAAAGCCCAAGTTCAGTAACATTAGCATCCTTGAAATCTTTCACTAATCCATCACAGCGCCGTTGTAGATCATCCAAAAGGTCATCGCTTGGATTCGGTGCCTGCATCCGAATCCTTAATTCCTTAATCTTTCCGATACTCTTGAGTTCTTCTTTTATCTCATCCAAATTAATTCCACTAACACAAAGGCTCATGTTGTACCGATAGTCAAATCCGAGTGCTTCTTCTCCTAAATTGACAACATTTACGAATGATTCAACAAACTCCTTATAACCAAAACGCGCAGATGTATTGTACCCAACATATCCATGTTCTAAATCAAGCGTGAATCGGTTTCCCTCGGTGTTTTCTGTTGACTGTTGCACGAGAGTATTTGTTGTATTATCTAAAGTTTTATAATAGAGTTTACTTTTTTTGTAGAGCCATCCTTCTATATGAGAATAAGTATCATCAACTCGTAGTATGTGAGTAGAATATTCTATAACCGTGCTGCGCTGTTCACCAACAGCATCAATAAAAAAATTTTCTTTTTTCCATGTTTTGTTTGCCTTAATAGCTTCATATAGTGCATGGGCGATTGTCTTTCTTTGCTTTGGGTCATCATAGAGCTCGAAAATATCATCACTGACAAGATTTAGCTTTGCAAAATATAACGTCATGCTCATAATCGCTATCTTCCTTCTCTATATAGTTAAAGGTTAACCATTTGTGAGAATTATACCAAAAGAAGTTATTATTGGCAACACAATTCTGAAATTCTTGTAGTTTAACTATGAAAATAAATGTGTAAATTCTTTGACAACATCATAACGCCGTCAATAGAGACTCGTAGACAGCGCTATATACAACATAATTAGAAAGGAGGTTTTTTTTCCGGCCAGTCTGTGGACTGGCTTTTTTTCATGCCACAAAAAGGAGGTTTGTAAATGGCAGATGATAAGAAAAACATTCCCGAAGCAGCCCCGCCCGCCGAGGCTCCCGCTCCTGCGGTAGAAAATACCGCCGTGCCGGAGCAGCCCGCTCCCGAGCCTGTGCTGACCGACGCGGAGGCGGTCATGCTGGAACATGAGGGACAGGCGGCGCTTTTTGAAATGGGCGAGGCCGTGCCTGATCCCGCCGACGCTGTTATCCACGCCGAGATGGAGGAGCCTGCCGCTCCCGAAGCTCCCAAGGCTGAAATGGAGCAGGCGCAGCTACCTGATCCCGGCAAGGATGCACCCGCCCCGGCACGTTCCGGCAAGGTAGTGGATTTTGCCGCCGCCCGTGACGAGGCGGCCAAGGAGGAGA
>ULRK01028734.1_pt1 | contig 40413 bp, 36 predicted proteins | sample 1955341 | NCBI WGS metagenome assembly ULRK01 (sample SAMEA4835680, study PRJEB28245) | human gut metagenome | biome: gut microbiome; material: fecal sample | place: Denmark | collected 2008
GTCTGAGGTTATTATATCACAAATCAAATCGGCGTAAGCCGACACGGCGGTACGCCGTGCTTTTGCCTGTGGCAAAAGGATTTGGTGATAAAATGTTCTCAGACAGGCGGGTAACCGCCTACCGTGCTTATGCACGGGATAATCCGCTTATGCGGTTTATCTGTCTGAGGTTATTATATCACAAATCAAATCGGCGCAAGCCGACACGGCGGTACGCCGTGCTTTTGTCTTTTGACAAAAGGATTTGATGATAAAATGTCCTCAGACAGGCGGGTAACCGCCAACCGTGCTTATGCACGGGATAATCCGCTTATGCGGTTTATCTGTCTGAGGTTATTATACCATACCGTTCCAATTAAACCATTACCCAAATGGGTAAAATAAAAGCAAATGCAAGAAATTTCTGTCAAAATCCGTTAACTATCAGTTTTTTTGATGTTACAACTGCGGCGAGCTTTGTTTTTGATGAATAACCGGTTTTGGAAAGCATACTGCTGACGTGTGCCTTTACGCAATCGGGAGTAACGCAAAGCTCCTGTGCCATCTCCTTATACGTCATACCTTCGACCAGCAGTCGCAGAACTCTGATTTCCGCATCGGAAAACTCATAGCTGGTAGCGTTTCCTACGGGTATTTCGGGCATTTTATCGGGATATACGCTTTCTCCGTCTATTGTCCTCTTTATAACGCTGAGTAACTCCTCTGCGCTTACATCCTTGAACCAGATGCTCTCCGCACCTGCTTTTCTCGCCTTATCAAGATAGCTGTAATCAAGCATTGAGGTTATGATGATAATTTTTATCGAGGGGAAGCGTTTTTTTATTTTTTCCGCAGCGACAAATCCGCTCTCATCATTTTCCGTACATACGTCCATTAATATCAGGTCGATATTGCCACGCATACAATATTGCTCGGCAAGCGCCGCACATGAAAGCGAGCCTGCCGGAGAAAGATCGTCTGCCTGGGCTACAAGATTTTCAAGGCTTTCCCTTATCATTTTCTGGTCTTCTACAATCAGTACCTGTGTCATAGTGTTACCTCCTTGTTGAGCGGAAATGAAATTACAAGCTCGAAATACGGATATGAATTAATACTCATAGTTCCGCCGCTTTTTTCTACTCTGTCGTGCAGTGACGAAAGACCGCCGCCTTCAGTGACGGCGCTGACCGGTGCCTTTCCGTCATTAGACAAGGCTATCCATTGTCTGCCGCCGCTTTTACTGCATTTAACGTTCAATTTTGTCGCCCCTGCGTGACGTACCGCATTCGTAGCGCACTCTCTGACAGCCGTTATGAATATTTTATAATAAAACGGGTCGGGAATATCTCCTTCAACGTTTATTTTGATTCCGAGAACGGAAGATGTTTCCTTTAACTGACCGGATATATCATAGCTGTTTGCTCCGTAGCTTTTTTCGTTGTCCCTCACAAGAAGTCTTACAGCATTCTTCCACGCTGTAAGATCCAGCTCGCTTGTCGGTCTGTTATTTGACAGCAGATTACGGGTCGCAATTACGCTCCTGCCTATATCATCGTGTACACGAATCTTCATACTGAGTATTTCTTCTTCACGGATAACCGTTCTTATATTCTCTGTCAGCTTTCGCATTCGTCTGCCTGCACGCTCGAGTTTTCTGCTGCTTTCTTCAAGCTGAAGCTGACGTTTGTACAGCTCATCTACATCCGTTGCAGTTACCTGCGTATAGTAGCCGACACCGTTAAGAAAAACCACATCAAGTCTGAAGCGCCATGCTTTTCCCTTTACAAGTACGACCGAGCCGCTGTTATGCTCCGAAAATATATCCTGCAGTTCGCTGAGGCACTGTACGTCAAAGCCTTTCAATTCATATATCAGCCTGTCCATTTGCTTGTTGCACAGGACTGCTATTCCGTTGCTGTCGAAAAAGCATATACCCGACGGGAGATTATCAAATGCGTCTTTTACCGTCCTGCGTAACAGATAACGTCTGCCTAAGCCTTGCATCTTCCAGCCTCCCTTCTGTATACGATCTGCCATTCGCCGTCATCATCACATGCCGCCGTTACAAAATCACCGTTCATTACATTAAAATCCGTACTGCTTTCAGCAGTGACCGTCATTGTGAATATACCGCCGTTTAGCGTCACGGATATATTCACAGCCGATAAATTATCCAGTGACAGCTCAATCATTTTTTCGAATGTATCGAACATCTCCATTACTGCCACAGCCGGCACGGACTTATTTAATCTGATATTAAGTCCGCAGGTCACGCCGTACAGTTCAAGATTATCCGTAAGCTCGAGAAACGCAAGGTACAGCTCTTTTTCGCTTATCATACTGCTTCTTTCCGATATGAATATGAGATTGTTCCTGCGCTTTAGATAAGCGCCGATTACCACCATCTTACCCAATAGCTTTCTGCGCTCATCTTCATTCTCCGACATCTCGAAGCGGTCTGTAAGGCTGTTCAATACAGCTATCTGACCTGATGTTTCACGGCTGATCCTGTCATATATCCTGTCACGCTCAAGTATGTGAGCCTCTCTGTTTCTGAGATCGTATTCTTCGCAAATCAGATCGTAATCATCCTTAAGATCGTCCTTAGCCTCTGCCAGCTTGTCGTTTATCTCAATAAGCTCAGAAAGATCGTCAAGCCACAAGACATAGCCTCCTTTTATCTTGGCGGAGGAAAGACGTTTTCCGCTACTGAGCATTACGGGAGAGGACTTTGCCATCTGCATTATTTCACGGTCTATCTTTTCGGCACAATCGGACGAGAGAAGTATATTGTAATCATTATCGGTAATCAAAGCAGGAACTGTACACGGCTGCAAAAGCTGTATGTAATAAGTATTCGAGCGTATAAGTCCGCATTGTATGCAGCATTCAAAAGAAAGCGCAGTAAGAAGGCTTACGGTAACGGTCATATCGCCTGCCAGCCTGTGAATGAACGTACCGCCCGTGATTTCTCCTGACACATAGAGCAACGTGTAGATAACCATTGCGACAACAGGCAGTAACGGCATAATGAACGTTTTTCTTGCCTTTGGTATACGGCACTTGGATATTAAAGCCACAAATGCGCCGATTGTGCATAAAAGCATATATCCTGCCACTATGTAATATCCGCCTGCATAGCTGTAATCTCTGTCGTCCCACATTTCCCTTTCTCCCGGAAATCTGAACACAAGGCAATGCAGATCGTTTGTAAGCACGAATATTACCATCAGGACAGAAGCGACATACAGTAAGGATGTAACTCCGGGAAGGCGGTAGTTTTCGGGCTTTCCGAGTGAAAGAGCGACTAACAGTGCAAACATAGGGATAAATATCATCGGGATATAATACATATACCACAGCATTCGGACAGCGAACGGACTCTGGGCTATAACGAACTTCACCGAACGGATAGCTACCCAGAACACAATAAGCCCTGCTATAGATGTCATAAAGCGTTTTGCCTGTATCTGTACTATCCTGTTTCTAAGGGTGATTCCCCATATCAGAAACATAAAAATATATATCAGACTTCTGATAATGCCGAATATTTGCATAGTACCGATCCTGTCAAGCTGTCTGCAAAGCATTGCGGCGGCTATGGCGGTTATTATCAATATTATATGTAAAACGGACGACCGTGCTATTCTTTTTTTCATCTGCTCACCCCTTTTATTCCAGTATAACATGGCTGAAAACGTTTTGCAATAAGTGTAAAAAATAAAGCTGTGGGTCAATGCCCACAGCTCAGACGGTTCGTTATATATTATCTATTTTATCGCATTGCTCAAGCGCACGTTTTAACGCCTGATCCATATTGTAATATCTGAAATCGGCAAGTCTTCCGCAACAGATAAGATTATCAATCTGCGACGCCAGAGCCTCATACTTTGCGTATTGCTCCATGCTCTCCTTTGTGAGAACAGGATAATACGGCTCGAGCTTTTCGCCCGACTTATACGGGAGAGGATATTCTAACGCATAGGTACTGCCTTTTACATCCTGGACGGGAATTTTCTTGTACTCGGTGATTCTGGTAAAGCCCTTTTCCTGAGGATATGCGACAACAGGAGCGTCCTGAAAGCTGTCCTTGTCGGTATACTTATACTCAAAACGCAGTGAACGGTAAGGAAGTCTGCCGTACTTTTCACCGAATAACTCATCCAGCGCACCTGTATATACAAGAATGTTATTATACGGCTCACCGTCAACATACAGCTTATTATCTTTTACGGTAATCCGCTCAAGCGCCTCGACACCGGTCCTGACCGTAATATTCTCGTGATTCAGCAGATTTCTGAAGAACTCCGTGAATGAATGTACCGGCATTACCTGATAAGCGTCATCGAAATATCCCTCGTCATACGAAAAACGCAGAGGTACTCTTTTAAGCACGGACGGGTCGATCTCAGAGGGAGATACGCCCCACTGCTTAGCTGTGTACGGCGCATAGTCGTTATCGAAAAGATACTGAGCGTATGCTCTTATATCATCGTCCTCGTTTTCGAGAACTTCAACCACGGTAGCGGTCGGTCTGCCCTCGTAAGCCTTAGTCAGCTTTGCCTTGAGCGTTTCTGCCTTTTGCTTATCAAAGAACTTATCAATCGTGGTAAAGTTGAAGGGAGTGGGTGTATATGTATCGTTCCATATCGTACCGCAGGTCAGCTTGTAATCCGACCACTGCTCATAGCGGCACATATAATCAAAAAGATATTTCTCTTTCGTGTGGAATGTGTGCGGACCGTAATCCTGAACGAGTATTCCGTGATCGTCAACGTGGTCGTACATATTGCCGCCGATATGATCCCTGCGTTCCCATATCTCGACCTTCTCGCCTTTTTCCGCTAAATGACGGGCGATTACCGCTCCGGAAAGTCCACAGCCGACTATAAGGGTGTCAAAATCAAAACTGCTCATCAAAAGCCACCGTACTTGCTCATGAATTCTTTAAAGGTCTGCAGATTCTTGTCCTTGTCGGCAAGTATGACCTTATCAATTCCGCCTACTCTGTCGAGCTTCCAGTCTACTGCAATGTCGGGATCGTTCCACATAATGCCGTCATCATATTCGCCGTAGAATTTTTCTCCGCACTTGTAGGATACTATGCTGTCCTCAAGTACAAGATAACCGTGAGCGCAACCTGCGGGAACGAGTATTTCGTTGTGCTTTTCACCGATAAGCTCAAATGCAAGCCACTTCTTGAACGTGGGGCTGTCCTTGCGTAAATCGACTACTACATCGTAAACGTGTCCGTGTATGCAACGTACCAGCTTGGGCTGCTGTTTCTCACGCTGAAAATGAAGCGCACGGATAACGCCCTTGTAGCTTGTCGTATAGAAAACCTCGGCAAGATCGTGCTTTATGCCGTTTGCCTCGAACACTTCCTTCGAGTAATCCTTTGTGAAACAGCCTCTTATATCATCGGCATTGAATGGAGTTACTTCTATAAGTCCCTTAATCTCTGTTTCCTTGAATTCAAACTTCTGTATCATTTCTGCTCCTTAATCCAATCCATTGTTTTTTTGACGCCTTCTCCGAAGGGTATTGTAGCTCTGAAGCCTGTATCCTTTTCCGTAATCGAACAGTCAAAATCCGACAGCGGCATATTTACGCCTGTGAACGGAACATCTCCGAACACGAACTCCTTGTCGGGAGCCAGCGCAGCCTTCATCTCAAGAACAAATTCTCTGAGCGGCTTTGCATCCGAGCTGCCTATAAGATAATGGCAGAAAGGCTTGCCGTTCTCTCCAATGAGATAGAACGCTCTTGCAACATCGTCTATATATACAAAGTCATAATTCTGTGTGCCGCTTGTGAACTGTAAAGGCTCATCGTTTATAATCTTTCTGATGGTCGTATTTACAAAACGGGGTGAAAGCTCACCTGCACCGTATGCGTTGGTTATCTTTGCCCAGCAAAGATCTATACCTATCTGTGCGGCAACGCTCATACACATTGTATGAGCAACAAGTTTACCGCTTCCGTATATGTAGCCGGCACCGGGCTTATTACCCTGTCTGAATGCGGCTGATATTGTTTCATGCTCCATTATAGAGCCGGCACATACAAACTTCTTGCAGTCCATATCCTTTGCCACACGCAGACAATCTACTGTCCACTGAGCATTATTGAGCTGTAAAGCGGTGTCTGCTCTCGCAGGGCCTGCCGAGCCTACCCATGCAAAGTGATAGAATACATCAATATCACGGTCAGGGATAATATCGGCGAGCTTTGACGATTCGGAAAGCTCGTGAGCCACAAATCTTACATTTTTGGGTATGTTGTTATTGCAACCGTCACGGTCAAGTGCGATTACCTCAACATTATTCTTTACCAATTCACGCACAAGTGCACTTCCGACAAAGCCGTTTGCACCTGTAACAAGAGCTTTTTTCATTACTTTACCTCCAGATATTCGTTTATCTGCTTTTCCATAACGGCGCTAATGTCGCCGCCTGAAAGATATACCTTGCTCCACTCGGTCACCTTTTCGATAGCATCGGAAATATGCCAGCGGGGACTCCATCCGAGTACACGCTTTATTCTTGAGCAATCGAGCTTGAGGAAATTTGCCTCGTGGGGAGCGTTCTTATCCGCAACGTTTTTCCACGAAGCGCCGTCGCCCCAGTGTGAACAGAACAGATCGACAAGCTCGCCTGTAGCGGCGCAGTCGCAATCATCCGGACCGATATTATAATTACCGGCAAGGCTCTTGTCCTCGTACTGCTTCATTGCAAGTACAAGATATGTAACGACAGGCTCGAGAACGTGCTGATAGGGACGTGTCGAATAAGGATTTCTTACTGTTATCTCCTGCTTAGCCTCCATTGCTCTTACGCAATCGGGGATGATTCTGTCCTTTGCAAAGTCGCCGCCTCCGATAACGTTACCTGCACGGCAGGTCGAAACCGCAATGTCACGGTTATAGAAGAACGACTTTATATAAGAGCTTGTTACAAGCTCCGAGCAGCTCTTTGAGTTGGAATAAGGATCATAGCCGTCAAGTGCGTCATTTTCACGGTATCCCCACTCCCATTCGTTGTTCTTGTAAACCTTATCGGTGGTTACGTTTACGAATGATTTTACGCTGTCGCACAGCCTTACAGCCTCGCATATATTGACAGTACCCATAACATTTGTTTCGTATGTGTAGACAGGCTCTGCGTAGCTTTCTCTTACTATGGGCTGTGCCGCCATATGAATTACTATTTCGGGGCGGTACTTCTGCATTGTTTCGTTCAGCTTTGCAAGATCCCTTATATCGCCGATAACCGAAACTATTTCCTTTTCTACTCCGGAAAGCTCAAAAAGAGAGGGTGTTGTGGGGGGATTGAGAGAATAACCGATAACTTTTGCTCCTGCCATAGAAAGCAGTTTACACATCCAGCTTCCCTTGAAGCCTGTGTGACCTGTTATCAGTACAGTTTTACCCTTGTAAAATGACATATCCATATTGATTTTTCCTTTACGAATTAATGATATTTTCGCCGCTTTCATCTCTGACCTCAGCTAACAGTATTGTTTCAATAACAATAGCCGAATTGGCGGGTTTAATTATTCTGAAGGTGTATTTGTCGCACATTTTCTCTATCATAGGCTTAATCTCAAAGAAATCGTTTGCCGAATGATAGATGCTGATGAGAAGTATCGGGTGCTGAGTGCGGATAGTTTCGACAGCGCCCTTGAGCAGCAGCTGCTCACCTCCCTCGATGTCAACCTTTATAAGACCGACCTCGAGATCGTTTTCCCGTACATAATCATCAAGAGTAATAACGGGAACTTCGATATGATTCGGATAATTATAACCGGGACGTTCAACAAGGGAATTGCAGGAATTGCGCTCGCCCAGACTGAATGTTGCCGTGCCGCTTTTCTCGCCCAGCGCCTTGCTTACAGGCACTATGTTCTCTAACTGATTCAGCCTTATCGTCTCACGGATAATATCCATATTTGAGGGAGAAGCCTCAAATACATGAATGCTCTTATCCGTATATGACGAGAACAGAAGCGCCGTGTCACCAACATATCCGCCTGCGTCGATTATATCCTTATTTCTCACACTGTCCAGTGTGGTCAGCTCGTCAATAGCGTATTTTGAATAGAAAACACTGCTGTCAAACTGATTCACAGGAAGATAATAACCATTGTAGTAATACAGATTATCGTTTAGCTTTACTATCTTTGAGCTGAATTCATCATTCATACGGACAAACTCATCCTGCTCACGCTGAGAAAAAATATCTCTAAGGGCTTTATCGCCGTCGGATATTACTTCCATTCGATGAATTATATCAGAAACGGTATTTTTGCTCTCGTTGTCAAGTCCGCTTATAAGCGCATTAAATCTTTGTGCACTGTCCTCCCTGCTCATAGCATCACTGAACAATTTTGCCAGAGCTTCACGTTCACCGGGATGAAAATACAATTTTCTGAGATATGACTGCCTTTTGAACAGATTCATCTCACGGCGAATTGTATTTGCCGTATTCTCTGCATCAAGCAGAGATCGTGCATACTCGCCCGTCTTTGAGGTTTTATCAAAGCCTGCGGCAACGCTGTCCGAAAGTGACTTAATATCAGCCGAAATGCTTTCGTTATCTGACGATAAGCCGTTAAGCGCATCTGCATACTCGCCCGTCTTTGAGGTCTTGTCGAAGCCTGCGGTAACGCTGTCGGAAAGCGACTTAATCTCAGCCGAGATGCTTTTGTTATCTGACGATAAGCCGTTAAGCACAGACACATATTCGCCCGTCTTTGAGGTCTTGTCAAAGCCTGCGGCAACGCTGTCCGAAAGCGACTTAATCTCAGCCGAGATGCTTTCGTTATCTGACGATAAGCCGTTAAGCGCATCCGCATACTCGCCTGTTTTCGAGGTCTTGTCAAAGCCTGCTGTAACGCTGTCCGAAAGCGACTTAATATCAGCCGAGATGCTTTCGTTATCTGACGATAAGCCGTTAAGCGCATCTGCATACTCGCCCGTCTTTGAGGTCTTGTCGAAGCCTGCGGTAACTCTGTCCGAAAGCGACTTAATATCACCGGAAAGCGAGTTGTTGAACGCTTTTATTTCTCCTGCGTGCTTATTGTTTTCAGATATGCCATTTTCAATAAGTTCGACAATGTGCTTATCGCTATCGGAAAAACGCTTGTCGCTGTCGGTTATACAACCGAGTATTTCCTCTGTGTGATGTGAAATACAGCCGATAAGTTCACCGGATATTCCAGCAGATTTCTCTGATATTTCGTTACTCAGTTTTTCGCCGATACACTCATTTTGCTTTTTCAGATTTTCAATATCAAATTTTATTTCTTTGAGCTTTGATGCGGTAGACTCACCGAATTTAACCTGATTATCTTCCAATGTACGCAACGATTGACGGCACAGTTTTATCTGCTCCGCATTATCACGGCATATATCCGTGCAAGTATTCAGGCTGTTTTCAAGAAAACCGAGCATTTCACAAAGCTGTGCAAAATGCTCGCTTTCTGTCTGCCTTATCTCGTTGTTGAGCTTTATTGTCTTGTTGCGTGACATCGGAAATAATCTTCCGAAAAATCCCGCAAGTTTATCGGATAATTTACTCATTATTTCCAGATCTTCCAGGGAGCATTGTTGTTGTTCCACATTTTCTCAAGCTGTTCTTTTTCTCTTACAGTATCCATGCACTGCCAGAAGCCTGTATGTTTATATGCCATAAGCTCACCAAGCTTTGCTACTGTTTCAAGGGGCTTCTTTTCAAGAACGGTTTCGTCGCCGTCTATGTAATCGATGAATTCGGGCTGACATACCATATAGCCGATATTGATAAGGCTTCCGTCGCCGGATGTCTTTTCACGGAATTCATTTATTCTTCCGCTTTCATCAATATCAAGAACGCCGAATCTCTGTCCGGGGTTGTAAGCCGACATTGTTACCAGCTTTCCGTGTTTTTTATGGAACTCGACAAGCTCGGCTATATTTACATCGGACACACCATCGCCGTATGTCAGCATAAAAGGCTCGTTGCCGACATATTCCTTTATACGCTTTACACGTCCGCCGGTCATTGTGTTAAGACCTGTGTCCACTACGGTAACCTTCCAGTGTTCCGAGCTGTTGCGGTGAACAATCATCTCGTTTTTACCGCTTGTGAAGTCAAATGTAATATCGGATGTATGCAGGAAGTAGTCTGCAAAATATTCCTTTATAACGTGCTGTTTGTAGCCTGCGCAGATAATGAACTCATTGAAGCCGTAAGAAGAATAGAGCTTCATTATATGCCATATTATCGGCATACCGCCAAGCTCAACCATAGGCTTTGGCTTGAACTGGCTTTCTTCGCTGATTCTTGTGCCGAAACCTCCGGCGAGTATTACAACTTTCATTTTTCCTCCTGTGTGCTGTTAAGACGTGTTACTTTACTGCTATCTATTTCAGGATGATCTGCTATGAAGTCATCCGTATAAACGTCTGAATAAAGTCCTCTGAGACCCATAGGATTAACGGATATAATCTCTGTATCCGGATAGAAGCGTTCAACAAACGCCTTGACCTTCTGATAACCATCTAACCAGTGTGGAACACTTGTCTTTGCTACAAGATCCGACAATCTCTGCTTGCTGCCGTCAAAATATCCCGCATTGGTGCAGTCACAACCAACAAGATAAATTCTTTTTGCATTGGTAAAGAGTGCAAAGTGGATAGCCTGGAACGCAATTGAATAGAATGCCATAAGGGGATAGAATTCTATATTAATATGTATATCCTCGCTGGGAGCCGCCTGGAAGAATCTTCTGCCGTTATTCTCTCTGATGATCTTCTCGGATACCTGGAATTTATCTCTGTATTCACCGGTAGAATACTGACCGAAGAACTTGACAAAATCGTATTCCTTCAGCTTTTCAAACCACGGAGCACGGCTTTCGTAATCGGTGGTAAAATAATAATCAATATCAACATCAGGATTTAAGAATGAAGCATTCATACCTATATGTACAGCACCGGGAATGGGCTTGTAGTATTTCATCGAAGGTCCTGATGCCATTACAACAACATCTCTGCCGGTATTGATATTTCTGAACTCGCCGAATGACTTCTTGTGAGTTTCGTGTATCTCATTTGCAAGGCAGGCAATATTGAGATTGATATTTGAGGTGAGTGTTTTTGCATCCCATATATCCTTGCGAAGACTGGTAGCGATGATAGGAGACTTAGCAACTGCTGCCTGTACGCTCTTGGGCGCAGTACTCTGACAAATCTTTACGGTTCTTGCAAGCAGCGCACTGTGCTCTGATGATTTTTTCTGAAGATCATTAACAGAAGCAACCAGTGCGCCGAGTCTTTCCTCGTTTCGTAAAGCAACACGATATGCAGGGAAGGTGTTTCTCATTATCTTCTTTAAAACGCTTTCGACTTTTTGGGGCTTTTTGGGCTTTTGGGGAGCAGCCGCTGTTTTTGCAGGAGCAAGCTTGCACTTTGCGGCATTGGTTTCTCTGAAGAATACAAGCTGATTTTCCTTTACCTTGTACTTTCTCTGCTTTAATACCCAGTATATGAAGATACCGTAAAGAACCTCAGACATATAGCCGGGCGTTCTCATTTTGGTACCCTGATATTTTGACAAATCAAATCTTTTTATGAATTCGAACAGTACGCCGAATTCAAATGTACAGAATCGGTTGAACAGTTCTTTTGACATTACAAAGCAGTTATACGCATAGTACTTCTTTGAAGCCATATATTCCTCGGCAGCCTTAGAATATTCGGGGTAAAGCTCATCAACCAGCTTAAGCGTAAGCTCAGGTGCGCTTTTATCAAATAAATGCTCCTGAATCATGAATATATCTTTGATGCAATGTGCACGTTTTCCGCCAAAAAGGAAATCCATCTCATCAACATCCATGCTTCCGCCTGTGATAAGATCGTATTTCTTTATCTGCTTTGCCATACCGTCATAGTCTTTAAGACCGTACTTTTCGATGCTCTCGTCATTGAGCATATTCTCGATTATGTAGCCTCTTGAGCATTGGTCAAACTTCTTATTGCTGAATGAAAGATAACGTCTGTAGTGGCAAAGGCCGTAGTAGTTTACATCGGCATTCTTCCACGCCCAATACTGAACACTCAGCTCCGAGAAATACTTTGCAAGATCGGAGATATTGTCGCCGGTGTCATCGCCGTTCATCTTAAGGAAGCATCTTGCCGAGCCTGCATTACACTTATAGTTTTCGAATATACGGTTACCTATCACAGCGCTGTCAAGATCCATCCTGTGCGAAACGAAAATCTTGATGTCATCATTGGGTTTCTTGTATGACAGGGTACGTTGTGCAAGGGTATTTGCATCGGGATCTGCTTCGGTGTTCTTGAAGTATACAATCTGGCGCTCAAGGAACTTGCAGTCGGTGTGATGCTGAAGATACCACATATAAACGCCGTATACAATCTCACCCATATAACCTGTGGCTCTGAGCTTGTTACCCTCATAGCCGGTGGTGTCAAACTGTTTATCAAACTCAAATAGTATGTCAAAAAGCACCTTGTTGTATTCGTTGAATATCTTCTTTGACATTACAAAGCAGTTATAGCCTCTGTAATACTTTGAGGCAAAATACTCATTCATAGATTCAACAAGCTCGGGGTGCCTGTCTTCTATTATCTTTATCAATGTATCAATAGCTATAGGATCGACAAGATTTCTTGATGCGTACCATAACTCCTTTACACTGTTTCTGGGACGTACTCTGGTGATCTTTGTCGTATCGAAAGCCTTGCCGACAATAACGTCATAGGATGAGATCTCCTTCTCCATCTTTGACTTATTAAAAAGCTGATATAACTCTGCGGTGCGTACCGAAAGGTTGTTTTCCATTCGTACATCGTAGTCATTGCCCGGCATAAAGGAATCCATAAACGAAAGATACCTTCTGTAGTGGCAAAGTCCGTAATAATCCGCATCATAATTTTTCCACGCCCAGTACTGAACTGTGTACTCACAAAAAGAAATTCTTTTCTCGGATATGTTATTGCCTGTATTGTCGCCCATTATGACATTGCCTTCATCGTTCTCGTCAAGTGCCGCACCGCATCTTACGGGTATATATAAAGGATTGTCAACCACCATACTTTTAAGATCGATTCTGTGTGAAACGAAAATTGCGATTTTTTTGCTGTTGTTTTCACCGCTGTTCATTGAAAATAAAATCCCTTTCTTTTATCTCTTTACCCTGCCTGACGAATCGCCGTTAGCAAGGTCTAATACTTCATTTATACCAAACAGGCAGAAATCGCCTTCAAGCGTCTGATCAAGACAGCCTGCCGCCGCAGCTGTTTCTATAGCGTTTTCAAGCGATATATTGTTATGCAGAGCATAAATAAGTCCTGACGCAAATGCATCGCCGCCGCCTATTCTGTCTGTAATTCTTATATCATATTGTGCAGATGTATAAACCTGCTTTTTTTCGTCATCATAAATGATTCCCGACCAGCCGTTATCACTTGCGGAATAACTCTTTCTCTGTGAGTATGCAACTATTTTACAGCCGAATGTTTCCGCAACGGTCTGAAGGCTCTTTTTATAGCCATCTGTATCAAGCTGTCCCTTTGTGACATCCGTAGCGCCTGCTTTTATTCCGAACACTATATCAGCGTCCTCTTCATTTCCTATGCAGACATCAACATATTGCATTATCTCGGTCATTACGGGACGTGCCTTTTCTGCACTCCACAGCTTGCTTCTGTAGTTTATATCGCAGCTAACGGTAAGCCCGGCTTTTTTGGCGGCTTTTACGGCATCGACAGAAATTCTTGCAAGGCTGTCGGAAAGCGCCGGAGTGATTCCCGTAATATGAAACCAATCCGCACCGTCAAATATCTTTTCCCAGTCAAACGACGAAGGGTCAGCCGACGCTATCGCACTGTTCTTTCTGTCATATATCACCTTTGACGGACGCTGACTTGCGCCTTTTTCGGCAAAGAATATCCCGAGCCTGTCGCCCGTATAAACTATATTATCCGTCTTTACGCCGTATCTCATAAGCTCTCTGCAAGCCGCTCTGCCTATATCATTATCGGGAAGTGCGGTCACGAATTCAGCCTCATCTCCGAAATTACTGAGGGCAACGGCTACATTAGCTTCAGCACCGCAAAACGATGTATTAAGCTCCGGCTTCTGAAACAATTTGTAATATCCGTCGGGTGATAGTCTGAGCATTATTTCTCCAAAAGAAACTACCTTCATTATGAACGGTTTTCCTCTCTTTCAAGAAGTGATTTTGTTATAAATGAAACGGGTATCCGCTGTGAAAGCTGAGCGATTGCGGCTGATATACCGTTGTTCTGTTCTTTGGCTACTTGCTCGTCTTCATACGTTTCCATATCTCTGTACGCAAAGTTGCGTTCCTTGAATGAATATCCGTCAACTCCGGCAAGATAAACGGAACTTGCTCCGGATTTTATAAGCAGTGCTATAAGCATAAGTGTAACATTGTCACGGACAGCTTCTATAGAACACAGCAAAGGCTCGTAGCCTACTGTGTAGCCCGCTTGTGCGTTTATATTAGATGTTATTATCAGCTTGTCGGTTTCTACTCCGCTCAGTTTTTCGTAACGTCTTATATTGCTTACAAACACATAATCGCATTTGATCCATTCGGGGCAGTGATTTACGGAAATCACTATCGCATCGGTAGCTTTGACCTTATCAAAAACCTTCTGCCTTTCAGATTCTACCGATGTTGTCCTGCCGGGTGCGATAATAACAACATTACGTCCTTCGAAAAGTCTGCTGAGATCTGCCTCGGGCGTTTTTTCGCCGCCTGCAGACATATGAGCAGTATACAGCTTATCTATATATTCTCGGTCATAATTGTCACGCTTTTCAGGCTCTATTTTTGAGAAAATAGCGTTCATACCTTCGTATGTGAGGGTGTTTTTGTTACTGAGGAATCGTGCGTAATTCTGGTGGCATCTGTATTTTGCGGACAGATAGCCGGATAAGGAATAACCCCACGATGTAGTCAAATAAATAGGTGCTATGGTATTGTCAATCGAACAGAGTATAGGCTCTGTACTGTAATCGGCGTCTGCGGTTTCGTTCAGATATTCCACAAACAGCTCGGTATTGAGATTTCCCGCACCTCTGCCCATACCCATAATGCTGCTGTCTATTATCAGATTATGATCGGTATGCAAAGCGGCTAAATACTGAGCGTTTGAGTACGAAAGCTGAAGGTTGTTATGGGAGTGGAAGCCGACAGCTATCTCCTTATCGAGATTATTCTCTATAAGATAAAAGAAACGTGCAACATCCTTCTGTTTCATAGAGCCGTGAGAATCAACGATATAAAAAACGTCGGGGCGGAATTTGTTTGCCATACCTATAAGACCGAGGTATTCGGCATCGGAATAGCTGAGAGCTACCATAGGCTGAAAATATACCTTATAGCCCTTGTCCTTAATCTTTCTGCAAAGCTCAACCGCCTGTAATGCCTGCGACTTGTGGAAGCAAACCCTTATGCAGTCCGGTCCTGCGCCGTCATACTGCGGCAGCAGTTCTGCATCATAATCGCCGCAGTTTATCATTACGGCAATCAGAGTATTTTTTCTGTCAGCAGGAAGGATTCTTTTTATAGCGTCAACCGAGGAATACTGCGACTCATCCGCAGAAAAATCTCCCTTTGACGATAAATAGCCCACCTCGATTATATCAATACCTGCCTGTATAAGACGTTTTACGGTATCTTTTATGTTTTCGAAACCGAATTTCCAGTTATTTACATATCCGCCGTCACGCAGAGTGCAATCAAGTATCCGTATTTTTTTCATACCCACCTGTAATAATTAATTCTTTTCCCGTTCGAGCTTCGCCGCTATCAGCCTGTTAACCTTTTCAAGATCGTTCTGTGTGTCAACGGCTACTGTTTCGGAATCAACCTCTATGTACTGAACTCTGTAGCCGGCTTCGATAAATCTGAGTATTTCAATATCCTCTATGGATTCTATTTTTCCTCTGGGAGAAGAACAATAGAACTGAAGCGCCTCAGGCTTGAAGCCGTATACGCACACCTGCTTATAATAGCTGTAGTCTATGCTTCCCTTAGGATAAGGAGCGGTGCTTCTGGTAAGATATACGCCTATATTGTCGGCATTCGTTATGACTTTAGGCACTGTGAAGTTTACTACATCGACAGGATCCTTTATCTTAGTCATAAGATTCGTGATCTGCAGATCGGGATTCTCGAAGAAAGGATATACCGCCTTGTTTATTGTTTCCGGCTCGATCATAGGCTCATCGCCCTGTATATTGACATATAAATCCGCAGGAATTTTTCTTGCGACCTCACCTATTCGGTCTGTTCCTGTCTTGTGAGTATCGGAAGTCATTATTACATTAATGTCGTTTTCCTTGCAGGCATTGTAAATGCGTTCATCATCGGTGGCAACATACACCTCTGTCAGAGTTTCGGCTTTTATGGCTCTGTTGTATACCCACCATATCATCGGCTTTCCGCATATATCCGCAAGGGGCTTGCCGGGGAAACGGCTCGACTTGTATCTTGCGGGAATTATTCCTAACACTTTCATTCCTATTTATCCTTTCATTTCCTACTGATGTTGAAAAATGTCAAAACTCGGGCATTTTTCATACTAATATCAAAATAATTATAACACAAAAAGCATTTTTGTCAATGCGAACAGATTCAATTGGTTAATTTTTTACAAAAAACAGCTAAAACCACGCACCTCTTTAACTAAATCATTAGCTAAATTATTAAAGCGCTATTTTAGTCTTAACAGCTTTTTAACCTTTTCACGTCGTGGCGAGTACATCGGGAGTATCTTATCGGCAACGCTCCGCACTGCTTTATCGGCAACGGAATGAATTCTGTACTTATAATACTCTTTTGCGGAATTTATCTTTTCCGTATTTACAAAAAACACAAGCTGTGTTTCCTTGGCCGACCTGTTTTCAACCGTCAGCATATGGTGGATGAAAATACCGTTTAGTATTTCGCCTATGTACCCGGGAGCACGTTCATAGGTTTTGCAATCGGTGATTTCCGTAATTCTTTTCATAATAGGAAACTGGAACTCGCACATACGGACAAACAGCTCTTTTTTCATTATATAGCAATTGAACGCCCTGTGATATTTTCCGGAAAAGTATTCGCAGGCAGAATTGTAATATTCGGGCGAATACTCTTTTATAAGGGAGAACATCTTGTCTATTATCCCCTGCTCAAAATACACGCCGTTATAGCTTTCCCACATTTCACGAAGCGTTTTGACCTCTGCCCTGTTATAACTCATTTCGGACGCTTTTGCAAGTTCGGGAATTATCATATCGTATTTTTGAACAACGATGTTGATTTTTTTGGTATCGTCAAGATGATATTTCTTTTTTTCGTGCGCTGTAAGCCTAAGCTCACGCACCATATTGAAGGCTGTGTTTTTATAACGCTTATCGGAAAAGGAAAGATAACGACGGTAATGACACAGTCCGTAATAATCGGCATCAACATTCTTCCAAGCCCAATACTGAACGGTAAACTCACAAAACGACATACGGAGCTTTGAAATATTGTCGCCCGTGTCATCGCCCTGAATCTCACTGTTGCCTTCTTCATCATAAACCGCACCGCATCTGACCGGAAAATAAACAGGAGTGTCTACTGTTTCACTGTCAATATCTATCCTGTGCGATACAAAAATACGGATATTACTCATCTTTTCCCCTGCCTTAAATGTTTTATCACCAATCCGAACTATTATTTAATTATAGTACAGTGCAATTTTTTTGTCAACCAAAAAGACAAATCGTAATAAGGCAAAGAAAGAAAAATGTGTCAACCTTCGCAGATTGACACGTTTTTGCTACAGTGCTTTTTTAATTTTTCCCGGAGCGCCTTTTTCAAGCCGTGATACCTGTGCCTGACTAATTCCTATTTCCTGTGCGACTTCTACCTGAGTTTTTCCTCTGAAAAAGCGCAGCTTGAGAATATTCTTCTCTTTGTTGTCAAGTCCGATTATCGCCTTTTCAAAGCTATTTCATCAAGCCGGTTTCTGTCATCGTTTTTATTGCCAATCTGATCCATCTTCAGTTTTTAAAAAAAGTATGTTTTTTCAAAAAAGTGCGCTTTTGTTGCCTAGAAATAACCTTCTTTATATAAAACTCATTTGCTGTATGCCTATATCGCTTTATTCTGCGAATTTCAATAGTTATAATCAGCATTTTTTGGCAGCATAAAAAAGTGTGCCAACCACAACAAGTCAACACACTGAATTATAGCATTTTGTTCGATATAATTTTACTGCACAGGCTCTTTTCTTGAACATATATAAACAATAACAGCGCTTATAACATCTATACAAAAAACAAACTGACATACAGAATTCAAAGCCGCAAAGCTTCCGGAACACTTACGTTCCTTATAGAGCCTGAGATTTGCCGTTAATCCGACAAGTCCTGTAAGGAATATCGTTATACAATCGAACAGCACGAAAAAAACAGAAAAAGCATAAGTGAAAATTGTAAGGAAAAATAATACACCAAGCACAAATATAGCAAGATATGCCGGTATCTGAACAAGCTTTATAAGCATATTGAAAAAGGCTGTCTGTCTTGCTCCCCACCCCTTTGCAAGGCAAAACGGCATATACACAAGCGTGCATATAAACGAAATGACAATTGTCACAAATATCACAAATAACAGCCAAAGCCCATTACCGCCGAAAAAACGCTCTACAATATATTGATTTATAAATATGGAGTAAAGAGCAAACAGTAAAATATATGGCTGAATCATCAACGGTATGAGTAAAAGAAAGCGTTTCATATTTCTACTATTATCATTAATTTAATATTTGCAGTAAGTATACCACAATATACTGTATAAGTCAAGCAGAAATATGTGATTGCAATGTTATAACGCCTTTTTTATCTTACCGAGAGCGCCTTTTTCGAGCCGTGACACCTGTGCCTGACTAATCCCTATTTCCTGTGCGACTTCTACCTGAGTTTTGCCTCTGAAAAAACGCAGCTTGAGAATATTCTTCTCTCTGTCATCAAGTCCGATTATCGCCTCTTTCAAAGCTATTTCATCGAGCCAGTTTCTGTCATCGTTATTATCGCCAATCTGATCCATCATATATATGGTATCACCCGACTCAGAAAACACCGGTTCGTACAGCGAAATAGGGTCGCTGACTGCCTCAAGCGCTATTACCACATCCTCACGTTTTGCGTCTATTTCTTTTGCTATCTGCTCAATTGTAGGCTCTTTAGAATTGTCATTGGTAAGTTTTTCTCTTGCCTGCATAGCTTTATAAGCCAGATCACGCATAGAACGGCTGACACGGATCGAACCTGAGTCCCTCAGGTAGCGCCGCAATTCGCCCATTATCATAGGCACGGCATAAGTGCTGAATCTCACATTAAAATCCGTAGAAAAATTGTCGATAGCTTTCATCAGGCCGATACATCCGACTTGAAAAAGATCGTCGGGGTTTTCTCCCCTGCCCGAAAAACGCTGTATCACACTGAGAACAAGACGCAGATTGCCGTTTATCAGCTTCTCTCTGGCTGTAGGGTCGCCGCTGCGCATTTGCCTTAGTAATTCGGTTTTTTCCGACTCCTTAAGGACCTTCAGCTTTGCTGTGTTGACACCGCTTATTTCAACCTTATTGTAATACAAAAAAACACCGCCCATACTTTCATTTTCCAATAAAAGTATGGACGGAATAACGTTTTTTATTCTGTCAATTTACTGTCAACGACAAATCAAGCCGTAACATAAATATCGTCTTCGACATCGGGCGCTATGCTGTGCTTTACTCTGTCTTCAACCTCAGCCTTTTTCGCATTATTGAATCTGTCAAGCGTACCTACAAGGTAACCTGTGATACGGCGTATACGGTCAAACGGTATCTCGCCGAAATGATAGGTGAGATTTGCAAAATCTCCGTCAATGTCTATATCAAGCTCGGTGACCAGTTTTCCGGGGTTAGCTTCGATAGCATACTGAACGTAAGCGTCGATCTCTTTCTGATCGAGTGTGCCGTTTTTTACATTTACTTTTACCATAACAATCTTCCTTTCAATTTACTGTATATAAAAGCAGTAAGTACATTTCGTTGTTTTCTCATTGTACCACAACATATTGTGCTTGTCAAGAGGATTGGACACAATTTTTCAAAAAATTAAAGCCAACGCATGAAGGAATAAGAAAACATTTGAAAAAAGTTCTTGACAATTCTTCGGGGATATGATAAAATATTAAAGTCGTGGAAAGATGGCTGAGCTGGTCTAAGGCGCACGATTGGAAATCGTGTAACGGCTAATACCCGTTCGAGGGTTCGAATCCCTCTCTTTCCGCCAAACGACGCTGAGTTTTCAGCGTCGTTTTTATATACGGGTATGGTGGAATTGGCAGACACGCCAGATTTAGGTTCTGGTGCGAAAGCGTGCAGGTTCAAGTCCTGTTACCCGTACCAACTACAAACCGCACAACAATGCGGTTTGTTTGATTTTTATGACATATTGACCGTTGATAAAACCGTTACGGTATATCGAAGTTAAAAATTCGAAAATTTTCCTTGACAAAGTTGATATGGTATGATATAATTAATAACCGTCAGGAGTTTGCTAATATGGCTCAGTCGGCAGAGCACATCCTTGGTAAGGATGAGGTCCCCGGTTCGAATCCGGGTATTAGCTCCAGATAAAACAACCTCGTTGCATTTATTTGTGACGAGGTTGTTTTTATGTTCAAAAAAATCTTGATACAAGACCGTACCCGTCGGCACAGCTTTGCAATTTCGCTATCAGAAAAAGAAAATCACGGCGATAGCCGGTTTTCTATCGTCGTGATTTAATTTCTGTTTTATGATTTTAAAAAGTGCGGTATTATCGGTTATGCGGTTACGATGACACACCGAATATCCCTTCCAGCTTATCCATTATGCCCGGCTTGCCAAGGCAGTCTTTGTAATTAATCTCAACAACCTTATCATTTACTATCACCGAATAGCTCTTACGCAACTGCGGAATAAGGAGAGTTTCCGACAAGTACGAGAAATATTCATAATGAATATTCTTATATTCCGAAACAATTTCTGCTTTATCATAAGAAGTCGCATCAGCAACGTGAATGCTGAATTTATCATCATCTGTGTATGTACCTGTTTCACCGTGACAGTCAAAACCTTTTGATTTTAACAAGTCGCTGTCATGCCAATCGAGTTCACTGATATAATCCAATATTCTGTCATTCTGAGGCTCTGAACGAACAAAAAATTCAAAAGCCGGAATAAAAATGTTTGCGCAAATAGCCACAATCAAAGCAAATACAAATAAAGCCCGTTTTTTAAAGTGCTTCCGGAATGCAATAACAGCACAAAGCAACATTAGAACAATTATTTTGATTATCATTTATTTTTCTCCTTATTTTTTAAGTCGTGATGAATCAGTCACGAATGTTTTTCTTTGCCTTATTTGATAGACAGGACTTATATAATCCAAGTGAACTGTAGATACTTAGATTAGCAGGCTTTAACCGCAAGTTCCATATTGCCTGTCATTGACATAAGCTTGCCCCAGGCATTGTAGGTGTAGGTTACTACCTTTGCTCCTGTGCTGTCGGTAATATTTATTATATCCCCTTGGAGATTTTTGCGGTAATAATATGTTGTTCCCTTGTAAGTAAGTCCTACAGGTGAACCGCTTTCGTCATAGAGATAGTAGGCAGTGTTGCTTCCGTTATTCTCGCTGAGTATCTGCGTACCGCAAACGGTATATGCTGCGGTTTTTGCTCCGCTCTTGCCTATCCTTACTCCATCGGCATTATAGGTATAGTTTATCACACTGCTGCCGTTTTGTAAAGAGGTAAGCTGTCTGCCGTTCTTCCATGTGAACGACAGCGAATCACGGTAGGTCAGCGGATTGCTAATAGATTATAATGTATCAGTTTAATTGTATCACTTGAACATCAATGCTTTTGCATACTATATGATATTCTTTTCCCGAAAACAGTTGTAACACAAAATATAACGATTTGTCACAAGAAATATTATTATCTTTGACAATCTTTTTAAATGCTTCCTTACTTCTTTCATGATATAACGTTATTACATCGTCACCTTGATCATAATCTCCGCTGATTGCAGTTTTAAAAATGTCAACACAACCAAAAAGCAATTCTATCTTTTTATTTTCATAAAGATTACTAAGATGAATTAATAATTCTTTATTACCAACCTCATTCTCTATGCTCGTAATGCTGGAATCGTGTATTGGAAGCTCATGCAAGGCTTCATCTAATTGAAGAACATTTTTAACATTGAAATGCATAAACACACCTCTCAATTTCAATTGTGATACTGCAACTAATTTCGTTTACAATTATTTATTATTGCCTCTTACTTAACAACATAAATTCCGCATTCTACCGGAACGTCCAGATCTACCTCTAACATTATATCGGGATGTGTTGCTTTATCCGCAACTCTAAGAGTGGTTATTCCTTGATTTTGGGGTTCTGCAGAATTGAGAATGCAGTATTCCATAAAAAATTCACAGATTTTGTTCTGACAAATCAACTCTACCTGCGAAGCGATAAAAAATTTGTCGCTATCATAGTACGGTCTCGGTTTCATATCGGTCAATCCGACATTATGGCTATCAAAACCAAACTTTATACTTTTCGCATTTTCACAAAATTCAAAAAGATCCTGTGCGGCTTCGTCAAAATCAGAGCTTTGCTTAAGATCTTCTGCGGAAAACAGAGATTTAAGCTCGTCAACATTCTTATCATTGATAATCTTTATAACTTTATTTGAAATATCTAAAAACGCTTTCTCACTTGTATCCGTTTTATCAATATTGATTCCGGGTGTTTCAAATCCATCACCTGAATAGAAAACGTCTTTATTATCGTACCTACTTTGCTCGATAACATACAGCGAATATATTCCGATATTATCTGCATTCACAGTATCTCTTGTGACTATTTTCAAATAAAAATAATAATCTGATCTGTCTGTTTTGACTGAGTAACTGCAATAAATATACTCACACGTTCTTTCAGGAGTATAAACGCCTGAAGAATAAGGCTCATACGCAGAATTGCAAGAAACCATATTGCCGGTATAATAATCAATTAATGCTGAAATGCTTTCTTCAAACTCTTCAGTATTTACACTGACAGTTTTTGCAAATAGATTTGCTATGTTATTTTCCTCTTTATTCTCAATTGAGGAAATTAATTCATTAACAAGCTGATTTGCTTTCTTTTCATCATTCATGTTTATTACCAAACTATTTCCTTCAAATTCACAAGCAGTAAAAATCAAAATAACGATTCCCAAAAATATCATGCTGAATTTTTTCATAAATACCCCCTTAAAATGATATTCGTATTGAATTTTGCCCGGCACGAGAAAATCTTTTATTAAAGCATGTATTGATAAATGCGTTGTACATTACAGCAACTATATTTCTCATCACGCCACATCCTCGCTGTACCATTGTATCCAAACTGTTTTGGTTTCTTTTATTATACCGGGGTATACGCTCTCCGTCAATGCGGCAGCATTTGACAAAAATACTGACGCAAAGACATCTTCTGGATTTTGCTTGCCTTCGAAACACTCGTGAACAATCAGCTTGACCTTTTCCATAGTTGCCTCCTTTACCGTGAGAGTAACAGTCGGAGGGAGAGAAAGCCCTCCAACTGTTTCCTCACTTAAAGGCAAAAATGCAAGTCTCAATTATGAATGTTCACAAAATGTTTACATATTACGAGTGTTCTACTATCTACCAGCAAGCATCGCCTTTGTGATACCATGGCAATCGTCAGGAATATTCCTGAAACCTTTAAGGGCTTGGGAACATCCCAACAATTTGCCTTTTGTCCCCAAAAGGCGATGCTTGCTGGGATGGTATTACAAGCTCCATAACAGCTGATATGAAGATGCATATAGCACATTCTATTGACCATCAGCTAACAATTGAAGTAATTCATTCATATCATCTTCAATATCATCAGTAGCTGAACACAGTGATACATTAATTTTAAAAAAACTCCTCTCAATTGATGATATTATCCATGAAGCTGATAACGCATAATAATCTGCTTCTCCATCATTGCTTTCTATATGTACTTCTTTACCATCTTTCTGTACTTCACAATAAATATAGCACTCATACCCATTTTTAAAAGGCAGCCTACTTGCTGAATGTTCTTTTTTTAAGAAATTTGTCCATCTACGTCCTATTTTTAATGAATAGTTATACTGTTCGAATATTATCCTATATCGGTCAAGAATATCTGAGTATTTTTCTAACATTATTTTTTCATGCCTTATTATTTTCTCATCTTCATCAGATGTATAAATAAATTTCATTAAAATCGCCTCCCAAATAGTGTCCAATGCTTACTTGGGTTGGCGTAGGACAGAGGACCATTTAATATTCCATTGTTATGCCAAGTGTTTTGTTGCCAATGCCATATGTTATGAGGGCCACTGCTATGAGGAGAATGTAGTTCAAATGATCGGGTTGTTAATTTACCATTCGCTTTGGGGACTTGATATTTAACACCTTGATAACCATTTCCAGCTTTATTAGTAGGTTTTAATCTTCCTATCTGTTGTATTTTTACTCCTTTCGCAGCAACTGTAGTAAATGTAGCACCTGCTGAAATACCGCCCCACATAAATCCATCACAAGCACCATCTATAGCCCCTCTTACAGCAGCTTTTCCTGCACCTTTCCAGCTTCCCGTAGCCATACGATGACTTACGGCATTAATACCTGCACCACTAACAGCTCCAATCGCAGCACTTGTTGCAGCAATTTTAAGCGATGCGACTAAAACTGGCGCCGCAGCGCCTCCTGTAGCAGCCGTAGCAATAACACCAACTGCAATAGCTGCTGCTCCAATTGCAATTTTTGCCCAATTAGGCAAAGACCAGTTACCACTATCGTCAAAACGATTAACTGGGTCGTTAAAGCAATATGCAAAAAGATTATTCTCTAACAGATGATCATTTCCACCATCAAGAATTTCAGGTGCATCCGCATTAATAAACCTACCTGTCTGAGGGTCATAATACCTGCTGTTGAGATAATACAATCCGCTCTCTACATCGTAGTAATATCCCCTGTATCTGAACGGGTTATTTACTGCAAGCTCCATATTGCCTGTCATTGACATAATCTTGCCCCAGGCATTGTAGGTGTATGTTACTACCTTTGCTCCTGTGCTGTCGGTTATGTTTATTATATCCCCTTGGAGATTTTTACGGTAATAATATGTTTTTCCCTTGTAAGTAAGTCCTATCGGCGAACCGTTTTCGTCATAGAGATAATCTATGGTCGCTACACTGTTTATTTCACGCAGTATCTGTGTACCTGAAACTATAAAAGTTCCGGCTCTTGAGCCGCTTTTTCCTATTCTTACTCCGTCGGCATTGTATGTATAGTTTATCACACTGCTACCGTTTTGTAAAGAGGCAAGCTGTCTGCCGTTCTTCCAGGTAAATGACAGCGAGTCACGGTAAGTCAGCGGATTTCCTATTTCATCATACGTTATCGCTTCACCATTGTATGAAGTCAACTTATCTTTCCAGTGAATATCTTCGTAAGTATAAGTATAAGTTTTCTTTACAGCACCAAGCTCTGCGGCTGTTGTATACGCATATTCTTTTGCCGAGGTAATATTTCCGCCTTTGTCGTAAGAATATACTGTTGTAAGGTTGGTATAAGGGTTATTTTCCCTTATAAGCTGACCCATGCCGTCATACTTATATGAAATGCGTTTGCCGTTTCCATCGGTTACGGCTATAATGTTATTATTAGAGTTATAGGTATAACTCAGCGTACTGTTATCTGCATAAGTTATCTTATTGACAAGATTTGTTGCAAATATCTATCAATATATCGAATATTTATATAAATTAGATACAAACTATATATTATAAATAATATTTCTATTTTTGTATTGGTATCCTTTTAGCCCAGTTCAAGCACATATTATATAAGTCATTTTCATTTTGTGAATTATCAAATAAATTAGAAGCTTGCATTTCGGTATAATGTATAGGTTCAAATTGTTCCTCAAATGGTGGGTAGTACGCCGTATTCACAAATCCGAAAACCTGAGGTATGTTAGCAAATGAATCTTTTTTTTTATCAGTATGATAATCCCATCTCAGTGTGCTATGATTTGTTACAAACATTTTCCCAATATACATACCAATATCGCGAATTACATAACGTGAAAAAACACTTAATTCAACGCTATTTTCACGAACTATATCATCAATAAATTCTTTTTTTTCGCCGTTTGCTTTTAACTCATTTCGAATTATATCTAACGCAATCTTTGGCGTTCTATTTAATTCAACGATATTTAAAAACCATCGCCAAATATAAATCAAAGACTCAAAAGAAAAATCGATTAGTTCAACAGATATATTCAAATCTTTTGAGACCTTTTGTCTAATGTATTCCGAGCGTTCATCTACATGTCCGATAAACCAATCAAAATACGCCTTTGCCTCAGACTTGCTTAACCTTTCAAATGGTTTATCGACAGGAATAATCAAAGGAATATAGTTTTTTTGATTTTTTGAAATTCTCATGAGTTACCTCCTAAAATGCTCGACAATTTTAATTCCTGCTTCTTCTAAAGCTCTTCTTAATGGTCTAGACGGGCCACCACTATTAGAAGCTTGACTCCAATAGAAGTGCCATTCAATACTTTTTACGGAAGTATTATTTAATATCCAAACATCTTTGTTAATTTCATTTTGAATAAATTTTGATAAACTTTGATAACCGTATTTTGCTTCTCGAATTACGTTTTTACTGTATGAATCAACTATTCTCTTAGCCGTATGCTTCAAGAAAAGAAGTGCCGTCAAGGTATCCTAAAGCCCGGTACAATTCTGTAACAGTTTCGGCCCATTTTTTATGATCTTTGTATAATCCCGATATTTTCTTATCCGGATAAGCCTGATTCAACTTTGGAAAGAAAATATCCCGCCTTTTCTTGATACTCGCAGGTTCTTTGCCTTTTGGGATAATAGCCATAATTTTCACCTCATTCTTTAAATAACAGATTTCAAAATTTAATACTTTTGTTATAATAGCACATCGTTTAGTAAATTTCAACAATTTTCTTGAATAATCATAAAAATACTATATCAAATTTGCAAAAATCGACGGAAAGTGCTATAATTAACAATAATATTGATGAATTACTTGAATATGCCACTGAGAAAAGGCTGTTCAGTTTACCGCATATTTGCTTGAGTACAAGGAAAGTCATTTCAAAAAAGGTAAGAATGCGTTGGACAGCCTGAAGCTGTGATTTCTGTCCGTTTTTGTGTACTGATTTTGTGATATAATTACGGTATGACAAAAGCAGAAAAGATGCTCATTACAGCAGAGCTATCAGAAAATCTTTGAATCTGAAATGAATATTATAGTGATATGGGGGAAATATGGGATTTCAAATCAGCAACGGCGTACTGAAGAAATACACCGAAGAGAAAGGTATGACCGAGATAGTTATACCTGACAGCGTACAAAGAATCGGTGAGCGGGCATTTTCGGGCTGCTACAATATTACAAACGTGACCATTCCCGATTCGGTTACGAGTATCGGCGGGTCGGCTTTTGCCGGCTGTAGCAACCTTGAAAATATAACTATTCCGAATTCTGTTACAAAAATCTGCGTATGTACATTTGAATGGTGTGACAAACTTATAAGCATAACTATTCCCCGTTCGGTCACAAGTATCAGCGACGGTGCATTCAGTAACTGTACCTGCCTTAAAAACGTAACTATTCCGGATTCGGTGACGAGTATCGGCAATTATGCTTTTGGAGGTTGTCGTAGTCTTAATAGCCTGACTATACCGGATTCGGTCACAAGTATCGGCAAAGGTGCGTTTCAAGAATGCATCAATCTTGCAAGCGTAACTATTCCCGTTTCGATTACAAGTATCAGTGACCATGCTTTTTTTGAATGCAACAGCCTTACAGCCGTTAGCATTCCGGATTCCGTTACAAGCATAGACGCCGGTGCATTCTGCAAATGCGACAGCCTTAAAAATATAGCAATTCCAGATTCGGTTACAAGTATCGGCGAAGCCGCTTTTTCCGACTGCAACAGTCTTGAAAGCATAGCTATTCCTGATTCCGTGACAAATATCAGTAATCATACATTTGTAAGTTGCAGTAATCTTACAAGTATAACCATTCCGGGTTCAGTTACCGATATCGGCAACTGTGCATTTTACGAGTGTACTAACCTTACAAGTATAACAATCCCCAATTCGGTTACGAGCATAGGTAACTTAGCATTTTACAAATGCGAAAATCTTAAAGACGTGACCATTCCCGAATCTGTTACCGATATAGGTGAATATGCGTTTAAAGGAACAAAGTGGCTTTCGGAATATCCTGATGATTTTGTTGTGCTGAAAAACGGAATCCTTATTGCGTACAAAGGAAAGGACAGCGTAATATCAATTCCCGATTCGGTCACAAGTATCTGCAACAGTGTATTTGCAAAATGCAACAATCTTACAAGCGTAACTATACCCGATTCTGTTACAAGTATAAGCGACAGCGCATTTGAAAGTTGCAGTAATCTTACAAGTGTAACAATTCCAAATTCGGTCACAAGTATCGGCAAACGTGCATTTCTGGAATGCAGAAGCCTTACAAGCATAGTCATTCCCGATTCAGTCATAAGTATCGGCGACAGTGCATTTGAAGGCTGTAATTTTTCTTCTTTTACCGTCCCTAAGACTGTAAAGAAAGTCGGAAAAGAAAGTTTCCATGGATGCAAAGAGATTACGGTTTATGATTCTATTGATCCCGACGCAAAGCCGTGTAAAAGTCATTCAGATAAATATGGCGGCTCTCCCAACTCATTGTTAGGATCTGTTGTCAACTATAAAACTCATGATAACTGGCTCGATTATGAGGTGACTGTGCGCTCTGCACAAACTGATGAGATAAAGTACAAAGTATGGATGGGCGGCGACTGCACTCAAGGCGAATACTGCTACACACTGGCATCATCCTGGGGAAGAAACGCAACGTTCAATTTCAACGCAGTTGATGAATTTTTTCCGAAAATCAAGGGAATGTATCACAAGATCAGAGTTGCCCTGAACAGACTGCGTTATCCTATAGATTTAACGGACGAGCAAAAAGAAATGTACCGTTCTTATATTGTACGCTCTGCAAAAAATGCGGTAAAGCTCTGTATCGATACTGACGATATGGAACTGATGATTGCATTAGAAGCATTTGGTGTTATCAAAAAGAACAATATCGAAGAACTGATTGGATATGCCACAGAGAAAAAGGCTGTTCAGTTTACCGCATATTTGCTTGAGTACAAGGAAAGTCATTTCAAAAAAGGTAAGAATGTGTTGGACAGCCTGAAGCTGTGATTTCTGTACGGTTTAATGTACTGATTCTGTGATATAATTACGGTATGACAAAAGCAGAAAAGATAACTCATTACAGCAGAGTTTTCAGAAAATCTTTGAATCTGAAATAGTTATTACGCTTTACAAAAATGCGGTAAAGCTCTGCATTGATGCAGATGATATGAAGCTGGTGCTTGACTTGGAGCAATTCGGAGTTATCAAAAAGAACAATATTGATGAATTACTTGAATATGCCACAGAGAAAAAGGCTGTTCAGTTTTCCACTTATCTGCTTGACAAGAAAAAACATTGTATTTAAATAAAGCAGCGCCGTGACCGAATGACACATTCAGTCACGGCGCTGTTTTGTTTATCTGCGTATAATAACAGCTGTTATAAGCATAAAACACATCGGCGAAATAATCCGGATAAGTATGTTATCATCGCATTTCTTACCGAATAATTCTTTTCAAAAGTCGTTTTCAGACACAGCTTATCCGCAGTCACAGGCTGTCCGGTTTTGTCCCGACTTCCTCCGCTTAACCCCTTTTTCCCCGTTTTACTTGTATTTTATGGCTGTGTTTGTTATAATAAGTATAAAGAAATATTTGATGCGTCTTGCGAAAGGAGAAGGTACGCTATGGCATACGAAAAGCTCACAGGCACTTTTGAATCCTCGAACGGCACTGATAACTGTGCATATTACATCTATGTTCCGGTTCTTCCTATGAATGTGGGATATAAAGGCATCATTCAGATTTCGCACGGTATGTGCGAATATATTGAGCGTTATGAACACTTTGCGGATTTTCTTACCTCACACGGATATATCGTCTGCGGTAACGACCATCTCGGTCACGGAAACAGCGTCAGATCAAACGATGATCTCGGCTTTTTCGCCGAAAAGGACGGCTGGAGCCACCTTGTAAACGATCTGCACCGTATGACGATGATAATGAAAAAGAAGTACCCTGCACTGCCGTATATTCTTATAGGTCACAGTATGGGCAGTTTTGTTGCGAGGCTGTATCTCACACGCTTTCCTAACGAGCTGACTTGCGCCGTAATTATGGGTACGGGCGATGACAAGGCGCTTTCCGAAATAGGAGTAAGGGCTACACGCTCCGTTGTTTCCTTGAAGGGCGAGCGTTTCCGCAGTGATAAGCTGAACACTCTCATTTTCGGAGTGTATAACGACAAAATCAAAGATTGCCAGACTATCTATGACTGGCTCACTCACGACAGAGATGTTGTAAAAAAGTATATCGACGATGAAAAGAGCAATTTTGTGTTTACGGCAAGCGGATTTGTTGACCTTACTACCCTTCTTCGCAGAGTATCAAGTCAGCAGTGGGCTGAAAAGGTGCCGAAAAAGCTGCCTGTTATATTCATGGCAGGAACGGCAGACCCTGTCGGCGGATACGGCAAGGGCGTAAGAAATGTATACGCAAAGCTGATTGACGAGGGTTGCAACGTTGATATCAAGCTGTACCCCGGCGCACGTCACGAGCTTGTAAACGAAACTATGAAGGAAATAGTTTTTGACGATATTTTAACCTGGATAGAAAGAAAGGTCGGCGGAATGACAGGCAATTACGAATTTTAAGCCTTAAGCCGAAAAGAACAATATGAAAGACGGATTTATAAAAGTAGCGGCTGCAACACCTGAGATTAAAGTTGCCGACTGCAAGCACAACGCAAAGCAGATAATCTCTCTGGCAAAGGAGCTTGCTAAAAAAGATGTAAAGCTCGCAGTTTTCCCGGAACTGTGCATCACGGGTTACACCTGTCAGGATCTGTTCTACCAGACAACGCTCCTTGACGGTGCTAAGAATGCGCTCGTAACTATTCTGGAAGAACTGTCTGCGCTTGATATGATAACTGTAGTCGGACTGCCGATACAGTATGACAGCAAGCTGTATAACTGTGCGGCTGTGACCTATCACGGAAAAGTGCTGGGCTATGTGCCTAAGCAGTACCTGCCGAACTACAACGAATTTTACGAGATGCGTCACTTTACCGCCTGGGACGGCAGTAAATGCGAATATTTTTTAAACCGCTTTGACACGGACGCTGACGGCGAATGCGACGATTCGCTGAGTGCATATTTCGGTGCGGGACTTATATTCTGCTGTAACAATATGCATGATTTTTCTTTCGGAATCGAGCTGTGCGAAGATCTGTGGTCGCCCTGCCCTCCCTCGACATATCTTGCACAGGAAGGCGCAAATATCATTCTTAATCTTTCCGCAAGCAACGAGATGATAGGAAAGTCGGAATACCGCCGTTCGCTTGTTTTAAATCAATCTGCAAGGCTTATTTCGGGTTATATCTACTGCTCCGCAGGAGAAGGCGAAAGCACGCAGGACCTTGTATTCTCAGGTCATAACATAATTGCCGAAAACGGTGCAATGCTTGCCGAAAGCGAGCTTTTCTCAAACGATTATGTTATCAGCGAGATAGACGTAAACAAGCTGGCATTTGAACGCAGAAAAAACACATCGTTCAGAAATGACAAATGCGATACGGAAACTATATGGTTTGATATACCACTCACCGATACAAAGATAACACGTTTTGTATCACGCACGCCGTTTATCCCCTACTCTGCCGATGAGACCGACAAGAGATGCGAGCTTATTCTTTCGATGCAGGCACACGGGCTCAAAAAGCGTCTTGCCCATACTTACGCAAAAACCGCCGTTATAGGAATTTCGGGTGGGCTTGACAGCACGCTTGCACTTCTTGTATGCGCCAATGCAATGAAGCTGCTCGGCAGACCTATGACGGATATTGTAGCGGTGACAATGCCGTGCTTCGGCACAACAAAACGCACTAAATCAAACGCTGTGAAGATATGCGAGGCAATCGGAGTCACACTGCGTGAAATCGACATAACCGACAGCGTAAAACAGCATTTTCTGGATATCGGACACGATATAAACGATTTGTCCGTGGTATTTGAAAACGGTCAGGCAAGAGAACGCACAAAGGTGCTTATGAACATCGCCAATCAGACGGGCGGACTTGTAATAGGCACGGGCGATCTGTCCGAGCTTGCTCTCGGCTGGGCGACCTACAACGGCGATCATATGTCTATGTACGGTGTGAACTGCTCGATACCCAAGACGCTTATCAAGCATCTTGTCAGCTACTACAGCAAGACGACAGATAACAAGCTGCTCAAAGAATCGCTTGAGGATATACTTGATACGCCTGTAAGCCCCGAGCTTCTGCCTGCACATAACGGAGAAATATCGCAGAAAACCGAAGACCTTGTAGGTCCTTACGAGCTTCACGATTTCTTCCTGTACAACGGCATAAGATGGGGATTTACCCCCAAAAAAGTATTCAGGCTTGCGCTGTACGCTTTTGACGGTGCGTATGACCGTGAAACAATACTGAAATGGCTGAAAACCTTCTACCGCCGTTTCTTCTCACAGCAGTTCAAGCGTTCGTGCCTGCCCGACGGTCCTAAGGTCGGATCGGTAACGCTGTCACCCAGAGGCGACTGGAGAATGCCGAGCGATGCCTGTGCAACGCTGTGGTTAAGTCAGATAGAAAATCTGAAATAAAGTCTTATCTGCGAATAAATGAAACCAACCTGTCAATAATTACCTCACAAAGCTAAACGCTACGGAGGTAATTATGGCAGGTTTTTTTAAACGTAATATTCTTGACAAGGCTATGATACTGGGTGCGGTAATATGTATTGTAATAACAGCCTTTACCGCATTTGCGGAGGATTGCGAGGAAAAGCCGCAGGAAGTGCTGAGGCTTCATATACTGGCAAACTCGGACAGTAAGGACGACCAGACGCTGAAATACGATCTGCGTGACTATATGCTTTCAACGTTTTCTGATGTATTCGGAAACTGTGACAGCTTCAGTCAATCGGTAGCCGTTGCAAACGAACGCAGAGCCGAAATCGAAGAAAAGGCTAACGAATTTGTACATTCCAAAGGCTACAGCTACAATGTAAAATGCGAGGTCGCAAAAACATATTTCACCACCAGAAAGTACGAGAATGTAACCTTACCTGCAGGAGAATACACAGCCGTCCGCCTGCTTATCGGAAATGCAGAGGGCAGAAACTGGTGGTGCGTAATGTTCCCTCCTCTGTGCCTGCCTGCCGCATCGGGTGAATTTTTTACCGAAGAACAGAGCAAGCGGGTCGAAGAAAGCAGTGATTATGAAATAAAGTTTGCGATATTTGAAGCGTTGCAGGGGCTTTTCGGCGGCGATGATACCGATAGCGAAAGCTCAGAAGAAACCGCCTGCGACAGCACGGATAATGATTTTGCTAAAATATCCGTTTTCGGCATTATGAACTGTGATGTTCTGTGATGTTCTGTGATTATTAAGGCAGGCGGTTTTCCGCCTGCTCAGACTGTCGATAAACCTATATAATTTTTGAAAATGGGGTTTGGGGATAGGGATAGAGAATTTGCTCTATTTTTATAAATACAGACTTTTTCTACAATCTGTGCAGGCGGTTATCCGCCTGCTATTTTTTAACCGCTATTGACATTTCCGCTATTCTGTGCTATACTGAAACTGTACTAATTCTGATAGTACAGTTAGCTTGTCGCTTGCTGACAATTTTAACGGAAATATATTATGAAAAGGAGAAGAACAAATGAAATATCAAAAGCTTTATTTCAGTATGCTGAAAACATTTCTCAAAAGTGATATCAAGCTGAATATACTTATTTTTCTTATCTCTGTTTCGGCTGTCTTTACATTTATTTCATTGTTCTGTGCATTGAACAGCGGTAATGCGGCATATCACAATATGATGGATCGTTCAGGCTACTGCTTTGACGGTATTATGCCCGAAGATTCACCCGAATTTTTCAAAGAAAACCTGCCCGAAGTCTACACTGCCTATGCCGACAATGCAGTTGTAAGCTATCGCACAAGCGAAAACTACATCTGTACGGAATCAGCTAAAGTTGCTTTTAACAAAAGCATGAAAGAACTGTACCGCTTCATACAATCCGACTATAACATAACCGACGGCAGATTTTTCACGGAAGATGAGTTGAAGGGTGACAGCAAGGCTATTATTGCCGAAAATGAGTGCGGTATAAATGTCGGTGACAGGCTTATCATTCCCGATGATAAAGGCGACATCGTACTTAATGTAATAGGTCTTTCCGATGATTTTATTGTTCCGTACACTTTTTTCTTATATCACAACAACAGCGGAATTTATGTAAAGGATGAAGATTTTGAAAATGAGATGAAGAATACCGCTCCGACAAAATACAACGGCGCACGCTTTTTCTTTACTTCCGATCTGTCTGACGATGAACTGCAGGCACTTGAGCAATTTCTCGGCAAGGTGGTTTATATTCTGCCACCGAACAGAGAGGATACCGAATCTGTTATCATAATCTACACTATCATCACGGGAGGAATCGTGGTAACAGGTATATTCACCGCTCTGCTCCTGCTGACGCTTATGCTTCACCTAACGGATAATTGCAGTGAACAGATAAATGTGCTGAAGGTCACAGGCTGCAAGTCAATGCCGATAACACTGCTTTTATCGGCGGTAACTCTTACATACACAGCAGTTTCATTCATCTGCGCTATTGCTTTGAGTCCGATTTTTACCGCACTTATGGTTAAGCTCAGAATGGAATATGTACCTACCGCTTTTGACTATCTGCTGTCATTTGTAATATACAGCATTATAATCATAATATCGTTACTGCCAGGCTTTAAACGCATATCCTCAGCCACATACAAAAACGGAGGTGCAATATGAAGCTGTTATCTCTTGCATTATCCTTGCTTCGATCAAAAAAACGCAGTTTTATCCTTATGATGATATGTATCATTTTTTCAACTCTGCTGTTCAATTTTGCAATCACTGTATCTTCGGATTATCTCGCCGAAAAAGCATACATAACAAGTAACCGCTATGATAAGAAGATACTGCACGGTACACTCTCGTCAAAAGCGCCTATAACCGATGAAAAGATAGCCTCGCAGTTTGCAAAGTACGGCATAAACTGCCGTGTCGAGCGTTACTATGAAACCGCATTGAATCTTTTCTCCGTAAACAGCACTATTACCGACAGTGAGATAAACAATATGGACGATGACACTTTCTATCGGTTTCATAATGATATAAACGGAACTCTGCTCGGATATTCGACCGAATACAGCGAATATCTCGATATAGGACTTTCGGGAGAACGACCGGACAAGTCAAAGGACTACGGCGGCAAGATCCCTGTAATTGCAAGCAATACATCGAGGTACAATATCGGAGACACAATTAAATACAAATGTGGGAAAGGTATTACCGAGCTTCTTGTTGTCGGCAGATACACCGATAACTATCTCAGTAATGTGATACTTTATAATCATGACACCGAAAGCTTGGGTACGACTTTCTATACCGATGCGGATATTCTCTACAACTCCGGACTTGCCACCGCTCCCGAAAATCAAGAGGACTATTCCGGCGAAAGCGTGGATAAGCGTTACTATCAATATGTGATAATTCTGAAAAACGGCAACGCTTCACTCGGCGAAATTGCGGCTCGTATAATTGACGGACTGGACGCAAACAGTGATGATTCAAAAGGCGATCTGTACATGAATATACGCTATGATGTGGCAAATCTCGATTTGCTGTACCGTGACAATATGCTGCTGATACAATTAATGCCTGTATTCATAATGATAGCCGTAGTCGGCACTCTCGGAGTGATTGCCAATATTCTGCTGAATGCCGAAAAACGCACAAAAGCAATGGCGGTATTCCGTCTGTGCGGCGGTAAGACCCGCTCTGTGATAATACTTGAGCTTGTCTGCGACACGGCTGTAACGGTTATTTCTGTGCTTGCCGCTACTCTTATCCTTCTCGCAATAAATCACATCTTTGCTATAGAAATCATCGATGCACAAAGCGGATTGTTCACCGCAGTATATCTGATTGCAATTTCCGTAATTGTCAGCATTGCAGGCTCTGTAACGCTGGTACGCAGTAATATGCTTGAAACAATAAGGAGATATGAAAACGTATGATGAAACTTGAAAATGTAGATAAATATTATAATATAAACACAAGCAGCGAGGTGCATGCACTGAAAAATATAAATCTTAGCATAGAAAAGGGCGAAATGGTCGCTATAATGGGTGTATCCGGCTCCGGCAAGTCAACGCTTATACATATCCTCGGTTGTCTTGACAAGCAAACAAGCGGTAAATATTTTCTCGGTGAATATGAGGTTTCCAAGTACAGCAATAATGAAATTGCGGTAATAAGGAACGAGGAAATCGGTTTCGTGCTTCAGAATTTCGGACTTCTCGCCGACAAGACGGTATATGAAAATATTTCATATCCGCTTATATTCAACCCTGCCGTTAAATACAAGATGATGAAAAAGCTGATTCTCAAAACCGCCGATGCGATGCTGATAGGCAATCTTCTCAAAAAGCCCGTAAAAGAGCTGTCGGGCGGTCAGAAGCAGCGTGTCGCTCTTGCCCGTGCGCTTGTAAACCGTCCGAATATAATCATTGCGGACGAACCGACAGCGGCACTTGACAAAGCAACGGCAGACGAAATAATGGAGGTTATGAAGTCGCTCAATTCTATCGGGAAAACCATAGTTATAGTAACGCATGACAGAACAGTGGCAGAAAAGTGCAGGCGGATAGTTGAGCTTTCGGACGGGGAAATAATCTCGGATAGGACAATTGCGTAAATCATAGATACAACACAACGGACAGCATGGAAAAGCTCCATGCTGTCCGTTTCGTTTTCATATATTTTCCTTTATTCTTCTATCACCATAACCATAGGCGGCGTACAGTTCTCGGTATAAAAATCTCCCTTTTCCATAGCCTCTTTGATAACCGCAATGGGAAAAGCATAGCAACTGTACTTTCTGAATTCCGCTACACGGCTTTCAAGATGTTTGGGTATACTGAGCTTCATCTCAGGCATTATTTCACGAAGAATAGGCTCAAACATATCCGCAAATTCATGGATTTTATTTATGCGTAGCTTGTCCAGCTCATCATATTTCTGCTTTGAAATAACGGGAATGTCAAGCTGCGGCACTCCATTTACCGTATGTATAATTCCGCATTTTGCAAGATGAGGTATTCTTTCAAGATATATAGGATCAATACCTGTGTAGTTGAACGGAATACCCTTGTAAATAACATACAGCATTTTCATAAATATTTCATCACTGAGTAACATATCTCCGTGCTGATACTTGTTAAGGTCGGGCTGTGTGTCATAAATATGCAAGTCAACGGATTTTGAACTGAAAAAGTTTTCCTCGTACGACCTTCTTTCTCCGCCATAGCAGTATTTTGAAAATTTGTAATTTTCAAAATCAAAATCAAGAGTATATCTGTTTCCGAAAGCTATCCACTTTCCGCCGTCGGGACGGAGAGGATATTCTTCTTTCGACGGAACTATTTGCTGTACCGCCTGATAGATCCCGTTAGAAAACAGGTGCAATACAAAGAAGTATTGCAGTTTACGCTGTTCGCTTTCTCTGAGGCATAAATTCTTTGTACTCTCTCTTATCTCCGCAAGAAATTCATTGAAAAGCCCCCAAATAGTATTATAATGCTTTTTGGAAAATTCAATCTGAACATCAAGACTTTTTAATATCTGTTCGGGAGTTACGATCATAAAATCCGTAAAGACCTTATCGCCTTTTTTCTGCATAAGCTCTGAGCTTACAAGGTCGTTTACTGCATTTTCAATATACGCTGTGGGAATACCCAAAGCAAGTGCAATTTCAACGCAGGTAACAGGTTTTTCATAAGCGGCGATAAGGATATTCTGTTTTAACATATCGCCTTCAACTAATGACCATGGCTCACCATTAAGCCCCATACAGCCGTTACAGGTAATCCCAAGCCGTTCAGGCTGATAGCTTTGCTTTTCATATCGTTCCATAGAATCAAATCCTTTCCGTATCTGCTCTCTGCCTGCGGACAGCCTTGACAGCACTGTACCTTTTGGGATACCAAGCTTTTCGGCAATGTTCTGCACCTTTTCGCCGTTAAGATAATGGCGGACAATAACCTCACGATACTTTCCCGAAAGATACGCCACTTCACGACGTATTTCGTCAGCACTCGGCACATCTGCCTGTTCTTCCTCAAAGTCGGGTATGTCCTCTGTAATAAAGTTGATGCTTACCGTAGGGAGCTTATATTTGTGCCTCAGCATATCGTAACACTTGTGGTTAAGTACACCCGACAGCCACTTTTTAATATCCTGTATCTCATTCGGATATTTCAAAGCGGCAAGCAGCGTTTCGCTTGTCAAATCCTCTGCGTCTTCAAAGTTTCCGCATTTCTTAAGTGCGGCAGAAAACAGATAATTCATAATGTTTTCGATGTCGTTTATGTGCATAGTACACCTCTTTTGAAAGCTTTCACTTATAAGTCGCAGTTTTTTCGGTTTGATTCGGTATTTTTATGATAATATTTTACTGCAATCAGCCCACTATTGCAATGCTTGTAAAATGACAATGCCCGCTTTATTTTCATATATTTCCCCTTTATTTCAGTCTTTCCACGGCTTTTTACCGTCAAGGAAGCCGCAATTTTTCCACCAGTCACGGTCGGTTGGATTCCACGCCGTTTTATCGTTTTTTTGCATAGCGCCGAACATATAGAACATCATCTTAGTGATGATTGACGGCTTTGCCTTTACCGACTTTATTTTCCGTGCTAGCTTTTCCGCTGTCTTTTCTATCTCACGCTTTTTCTTATCCGAAAGCATCGTCACATTTGCCGCCATACTTGCAAGTGGGAACTGATAGCGTTTTGCAACACCCATCCATTTAAGCTGACGAGCCATAGACTTTGTGACGCTTTTCGGAGGAGCGCCTGCCGATGAAGAAACGGTCAGCCCGATTTTTGAGTACATTCTGCCGTCGGGTCTGTGCGTTACCCATCTGTACGCCAGATGATCCATCATATTTTTAAGCGCACCGCTCATTTCCAGGCAATAGCACGGGCTGTCAAGAATTATAAGACTGCTTTGTTCGATAGCTTTTACTATCGGCTGTACTTTCTCAGCGTCCGGGCAGTATTCCTCGCCTTTGAGAAAGCAGTTGTAACAGCCGACACAGTAGCCGGGTGCGTCTGCCGGCATAAAAAATTCGTGTATCTCGTTGTCATTTCCCAGTTTGTCAAGCACAGCCTTTGTCATAGCGTATGTAATGCCTTTGTGCATAGCTCCGTGTATTACCGTAATTATCATTGTTTTGCCTCTTCCCTTTATCTGAGTGACGTTATGATCCTTGCGATTTCAACAGTAACAATTTTAAGCGTTATTCCGCCCGACATAACATAAAACCATACCTCACGGGCTGCCTGCGTTTTAGCTATCGGCGTTGCAATTATTCCGACAATTACCGCAAGCGCACCGATACAGCCGACTATGTTCGGTATGCTGATAAGCTGAAACAATCCAGGGGCACAGCTTCCGTCAATTGCATTCTGAATAGTCTTGTCAAGTCCGTCACGGGTTGCGGCAAAACAGCATACAACAAGGCCGTACACAAGCAGTATAAGGCTTCTCAGCCCCCAGTGCTGTGTCTGTATTCGTGTCAGAATACAGAATGCTACGTAGCCGATAAGGATAAGTATCATTACGGTAGTCGCAATTGTGACCCCGTCCTTGAAATATAATTTCATATCAAAAACCTCTTTTCAAAAAAATAACGCAGTACCGCCCCGATAAATAGGTCAGCACTGCGTCTTTACGTCTGTCTGAATCAACGTAATTATGTAATTTTCAACGTTTATAACGCTCTCCTGTTTATATTTCGGACAAAACAGCGGAAAATTCTTCAGCACCGTGTTCTGTGTAATTTTTACTCTTGTTTTCGCTTTGCGGTAAGGACACAGTATAAAACGACTTTCATCCGTCACGCTTACCGCCTCTTTTCTCTGCCGTTTTCACCATAGGCGGCGAATATGTACGGTAGAAATTTCTGACG
>ULRK01058785.1_pt1 | contig 39105 bp, 57 predicted proteins | sample 1955341 | NCBI WGS metagenome assembly ULRK01 (sample SAMEA4835680, study PRJEB28245) | human gut metagenome | biome: gut microbiome; material: fecal sample | place: Denmark | collected 2008
CCTACAGGCGGTGCATAGTTAGTACGACAAAGACTACAAAAAACGAATGTCCATGCTTCCATCCTCATACACTAGCACCGATTCAACAAACGACTTCCAGAAGGTGTTCTTTTCCTGATCCGAAAATGTATGATATACGGCTTCCCAATCTTCCGACAGCAGCTTCTTCACACTGTCAAGGCTTCGCATAGGTACAGCAGTCGAACACTTTTGAAGTTCTTCGATCTGTGCCTTGAACTTGTCATATTCACTTCTGTACGCTTCCTTGTCGATCAGGTCATCCATAAACAAATCATACAGTTTTTTCATTTTGCGTTCTATCTTTGCAATTTCAGTGACAGGATTCTTCTGAATTGTGCTGGCAGCAGTCACTTCATACTTCGCGATATAATCAGACAGAGCAGGACGGATGTGCGCAAGCATGTATTCTTCAAGATCGGCTTCACGATATGTTTTGCCGCGATCACACAGCTTTGATTGCGCTTTGAAATTGCAACGATAATTCTTGTACATCTTTTCAGAGCCGTCAGCCATCCTTCTGTATGTGACAGTACCGCACATATAATGATTGCAGGACGAACAGATCAGCAGACCTGAAAATATATAGAACTGCTGTGTGTGCCTGATCCGAACATTCCTGATTGCAAGTTTCTGGATGCGCTCAAAGCGTTCGGGACTGATTGTCGCAGGACAGAAGTCAGGATCATCACGATACTGACCTTTGAAAAGCGGATTCTTCAGGTATCGCGCAACTGTATCATAGCAGACACGAATATTATACTTTTCCTGAAGAAAAAGCTGTGTGTCGCGCTTGCTGCATGTAGCTTCAAAGCGGTCAAACATATCAAGTGCAAAGCAGTTCCATTCAGGATCAATGATGACATGCTTTTCTGCATCCAGCTTCAGACCGCGCGGAAGGCTACCTGATACATAGGTTTTATTCTTCAGCTTATAAGCGAACACATCTTTGATTCGGTCGGAATCACGATCACATTCATCCTGTGCAACAGACAGACGGATGTTGATGTGCAGTCGTCCGTTCGTGGTTGTAGTATCATAGTTTTCTGTGACAGCCTTCCACTGTACACCATTAGCTTCAAGTATTTCCTGAATTTTATGATAATCGCCGATATTCCTGAACCATCGGTCAAGTTTGGTAAATATGATCAGGTCAAAAGCATGAGCCTTCACACCATCCAGAAGCCTGACAAACTCTTTTCGCTTGTTGAACTTCTTTCTTGCGGTCAGGGCTTCATCAATGAATGTGTCAACAAGTATCATCCGATTCACCTTGATGAAATCTTCAAGAATCAGATCTTGTGCTTCAAGCGTATCGCCGTGAAGCACCTGATCATCGTGGCTGCATCTGATATATTTAACTACACGAAGCCCGAAAAGTTGTGGGTTTGGAGTAAAAAAAGACATATAAAAACCTTCTTTCTGGTAGCGAAAGAAGGCTTGATATGATAGAATGTAAAAGGACATAATATCATCGTGGGCGGTCTTCCGCGATATATTTTGTTTAACATTTTGCAAGGGAAGTCGCTGGTCACGGCTTCCTTTTTTTATTTGTATAGAGTGCCTGAAGCGTGTACATAATCAAAACTAGGAGGATGACGCAATGGAAATCCTAACGTGGCGGGCACGAACAGACAGACACTTGACTTTGAAGCAGCTGGAAGCCCTGACAGGAATCAGCAAGTCAACGCTGAACACGATTGAAAACGGCATCACATCGCCAACACTGCGTCAGCTTGAAGCAATAGCAGCTGCGCTTGATGTCAAGATCACTGATCTGTTTGATTCTGAATATAAATGATAAACTGTGCGCCGACAATGCTTCTGACGCTTATTTCCTGATATATGGAAATAACTGGAAGCGGTCTTTCATTCCAATAATTTCCATGATACAATCCCGACATGAGAAGGGAGGGAAGCCGATGATCCGAAAGAGAATCAACACGCTTCTGAATAAGTTGTCGGATGCACAGCTGAAGCGCATATATAAATACATAAAGTATGTATACATACACGGATAAAGTAAAAGGAAGTAGGACTGGTCAGGTCGCTGCTTCCTTTTTGTCATTCTGGCTGATCAGATAATAATTTTGTGATGCGATCCAGCTGTCGGATAATTATGAAATTTTGTTCAATCATTGCACGCTGGTAGTACATTTGATTCTTCAAGATGTCACGATCAGAACCAGCACCAAACGTCAGCCCCATTTCCATCAAGCCAGTACCAGACAATTCAGTCATAATATTTCTGATAGAAGCAATGTCAGTCGGATTCTGCAATTCTTCAAGACCATACTTGCGAAGCATGGCAAGATTCTTCTGATCAAGTCTTGCTTGTGCTTCAGCCTGTTTTCTTGCAGCTTTTTCTTCTTTAGATTCTCCATTAAATAAGCCCATTATAAATCCCCCTTTATTATTCGGTTTTATCCCAGCCAACCTTCTTGACTAGCTGCTTCATATATTCTTTGATTCGTTCACGGCTTCCAGCTGGTAAAGACACATACATTTCAACAAGTGCCTTGTCAAAATCGTTCAAATCATACTGCGCACACAATTCATCAACGATTGTCTGCGGAAGATCGTCAAACATTTCCCCTTCGCCATACATTAAATAATCATAATTCACATTGTATTCGCGACAGATTGACTTCGCCATCTGATCACTTAATGCAACGCGATCCTTTTCTATTTTAGAAATAGAAGATTTTTGAACACCTAACTTTTCCCCGAATTTTTCAAGTGTCAAGTCTAGTGTTTTGCGAATCTGATTAACACGTTCGCCTTGTGTCATATTCATTCCACCTTTCTTGATAGTTGTTTTCTGATTGTAGAATAGCACGTCAGAATGCAAAGGTCAATAAAAAAGTTGAATTAAGACACAAATAATAGTTGACAGAGTGTCTTGAAGATGCTATGATGTGTCTGTAAGATACAAAAGCAAGCAGGAAGGACACGGATGAAGCGAGAGGGCGGCACGCAAGTGACATGGCGGTCAGGCTGTAGGATAACAGACAGAGCGTGTGCAGAATAAACATGATCCGTCAAAGTAGTTGAAGAAAGCAGGAACATCAGGGCAAGAAAGCACAGTGTACCGCACTATTTGAAGAAAGCGGACAGGTTGAGCCAAACAACACTTTACCCCTAGAACAAGAAGATGTTAAGCGGAAGAATCAATCGCGCGAGATGACACAGCACTTTTGTTTCTTACACAAAAAAGGACAAGAAGGGAGCAGAAAACATGAACATGATCGCGACAGTAGCAACAAAGGAAAAAGCGTGGCAGCTTGCAGACAAACTTTTCCCAACAGATTACAGCAGAAACGAACCTGACAGCCTTCGCGCTGGCTATCCAATATTTAACACAACATCAACAGACAGCAAATACAAAGGCTTCCACATATCAGACCTGAACGCAGCACTTGAATTGAATATGGGAGCAGAAACAATCAGGATCAATATTTCAGAATATGAAACAAAGCCAGCACTTGAAAAAGCGGACAAAACAGTGGATCGAGAAGCAGAGATCAAGGACAACTTCGACAAGCTGCTTCAGTATGTGAGCGACAAAAGAAAGTCAGCAGAACTTCACGAAAGACAGAAATACAACTATTACTGTGACAGACAGGCTGGTTGCTGGAACTGGACGAAGGAACAGGATGAGGCATATCAGAAGGAATGGGACGACATCATCATTCAGATGCACGCATTGAAAGACCTTGAAAACGCGATGAACCTTGCAAGAACCAGAGGGATCATATAAACATCACAGAACGAAGGGAGGAAACAACATGGCAGCAGTTACGAACGAAAAGAAGAACCTGAACAGCCAGACCGAAGATGTCAGCGAATTTATTATGCTGCTGAAGCAGATGTCTGACAGCGACAGAATGGTCATCAAAGGGATGATGATGTGGGCGGCAGGAGAAAACAGACCAGTGAAAACAGCCTAAAAGGGCATAGGATGTCCCCGACAGAAATGTCGGGGAGTAAATGAAAGGAAAGTACAACATGAACGCAAAAGAAAAGATTGATTTTACAAAGACAGACAGCATTCAGCTTATTGAAGAAGCAACCAGAGAGATCAGCAAGGAAGACAAGGACTGGCAGTGGGAAGCAAGAGAAATAAAACAGCATAGCTTTTTGCTGCGGTGGGATTTTCTGGAAGGCGAAGAACAGGAAGGCTTCAGGATTGAATATGACGAAGCAAAAGAAGGATTCAGCGTATATAACGAATGGGGCAGCAACATCACATACGAACTGGAAGACACACTTGACCTGAAAAGTACGATGCGAAGTGTGTTCTGGTATGCATCAAGCAGATATTAAGAAGGGCGGTGCAGCAGTATGGAAAAGCAGAATTTATTCACAGAAGAAGAACTGGCAAAGGTCACGGACGAAGCAGAAAGAAAGCATCTGATCGAGTGCGCGCAGGATCAGTCAAAGATTGATATGAAGTACATGGAGATTATGAGCAAATATGACTTGTGGGAAAAAGGGGAGCGCGGCAGATACTTCCACGCAACAACACACGAAAACGCAGAAAAGATCATGCAGGACGGAGTGATCCGAAAAGGAATGGACGGCGGCGTGTACATTTGCAAACAGCCACTTGAAGCAGCGCGATTTGTTGCGATCCGCGGACATGAAACAGGAACGATCTTTGAAGTTGAACTGGAAGAAAGGAAGGTTGTGGAAGCACACGATCACAACGAAGCCTTCTTCGGTTGCAAAGCATATATGTACATGGATGACATACCGACACAGAAGATTGTGAAAATATCAAGATATTCAACAGAGCAGGAGGACGACAAGGAATGACACTGCAAGAATACGAAGCGCAAGGCGGCTGCGAAGGCTGCTACTTCTACGGAACAATAGACGTGGACGGAAGAAAAGGCTGTACATTCCACTGGTTTGACGATGAATCGGAAGACTGGGAATACAGCAAGAATTGTGACGAAATATCAGACTGACAGCCGAAACAGGGCGCAAGCCCTGTCGATGAAGGATGGCAACCTTCATCCTGACGATGGCAAGCTGAAAGCCAGTCGGATGAATACTGTGAAAACATAGCGGCGTGTGTGTACTGCCAGAATTACACATGGATGGTCAACAGGTTTTGGGGATGTTTTTAATGCGAAAACAAACGACACAGCATAATACATGACCAGAAGGGGGAATGTTGAAAAAATTATTTTGGACTTTGCGAAAGCAGTATGTGAAGGAGAACGAACAATGATTGATGAAAAGAAAGTTGAATTGATGAAGAAGCTGCAAAGACTTGCAGAACGCGGAGTGGGCGGCGAAAAAGAAGGCGCACAGAAGAAATTGCAGCAGCTTATGAAAAAATACGACATTGAAGAAAGCGATCTGTCAGATGACAAGCTGGAAGACCATGAATGGAAATATCACAACGACTTTGAATTGCGCTTGCTGAAACAGACAATATACAAAGTCTTAGGAAAAGACGGATTGAATCAGATGTATCACTACAGATCAGGAAAAGGAAAGAAAACTATTCAGGGCGTACAGTGCACAAAAGCGCAGGCAATTCAGATCGGGATTGAATATGAATTTTACTGTGAAACATGGAAAGAAGAACACGACTTCTTCTTCAAGTGCTTCGTACAGAAACACAAGATTTTCCCAACCAAAGAAGAAATGATAATAAGACCGCAAGACGATGTTGAAATGCCTGACGAAGATGCGATGCGGATGCAGATGGCTATGTCAGCAATGAAAGACAAGAGCATGACACAGAGAATTGAGGGATAGAAGATGATAGTAGGATTTGAAGAACATGGCTTCGTGGTAGCTGCGGAACACATGCCAGACACATGCACGAACTGTCCATTCTGGCTGACTGATTTAGAAATGCAAGAAGATGGCATGTGCTTCCTGACAGGCGAAGTGATCCCAACACCCGAAAGAACATGTGACACAAAGGTCATGGGAAACTGCCCGATCTTACCACTGAATAGATTGAAAAAGAAGAAAACAAGAAAGGAGAAAAAGCAATGGCGAACATAGATGTCATGTACAGCAGCAAGACAGATCAGTGGGCGACACCTGACGACTTCTTCAGAGAACTTGATCAGGAATTTCATTTCAACCTTGATCCTTGCGCTGACGAACAGAATCACAAGTGCGAAAAGTATTTCACAAAGGAAGACAATGGTCTTTCAAAGGACTGGGGGGGGTATCGCGTGTTTTGCAATCCTCCGTATGGTAGAGCGATTACAGACTGGGTTGAAAAGGCATACAGAGAAGGGACAAAAGACAACACGATTGTTGTTATGTTGATACCAGCGAGAACAGACACAAGATATTTTCACGACTTCATTCAGCACCGATCAGAAATCAGATTTGTGAAGGGGCGTTTGAAGTTCGGAAACAGCAAACAGGCAGCCCCATTCCCTTCAATGGTAGTTATATTCAGGGGTGCTGGAATGTAGGAGGAAAACGCATGAGCAGACCGACAAAGACATGTTATGGCTGCAAGAACGCTTGCTGGGATTCTGTACCATACGGAAGCACAACAGCAACAATGTTCGGAGGTTGCGACAAAGAAGATGAAATGACAGAGGAAGAAGCGGAGAGATTCGGAGAAACAGAAGACTGTCCATTCTGGGAAAACAGATACAAGGAGGAAAACGCATGAATACACCAGATGCAAGAAGAATATTTGAAGCAATAGCAATGATCCTGTCGAACAGGAATGATGGTGTCAGGGTGCAGCTGTCGGAGATTAAGACAAAGGCAGCGAAAGCATCTTGAAGGACAAAAAAGAAAGCCTTCGGACTAGCTTGGCGGCTTCCGAAGGCGATCCAGATTGTGACTTTTTAAGGTCTGCACATCTATAAAAAACTATACAGCAGACTTCCGAAAAAGTCAATGAATCAGGGACTTTCAAAAGGCTTCGCGTCCTTGTAATAGATAGTAACAAATCAAAGAAATATATAAATATCTATAACAGGAGCAAAGAAGGACATGAAGAGAAGGAAGAAGGCTGTGTATATAGATTATGACTATGAAGCAGCATACCAGAAGATGTTGACTGACTTGGAAGAAGACAACATGTGCAGGATGCTGAATGAAGGCAGAGTCAGATCAATATATGCCACTAAGGAGATAAAGGCAGCAGAGCAGATGGATGTTGAAATATATCCAGAGTTCAGAAGAGGACAGAGAGAGCAGATACCAGACGAAGCAAAGCTGAAGAAGCAAAGACAGGCACAAAGAAATCTGAATGAGAAGAACAGCAGGAAGGAATGTGAAAGGACGATCAATGCGAACTTCACGGACAATGACATCTGGGGAACACTGACATATACAGACGACAACATGCCGAACAGCATGAAGGAAGCACAGCACGATATGACGTTGTACATAGGACGCTTAAACTATGAGCGAAGGAAGAAGGGGCTTGCAAAGCTGCGTTATGTGTATGTGACAGAGTGTTCGGACAAAGGACGCTGGCATCATCATTTTGTATGTGACGGCGACATGGGGCTGGAAGCGGTTGAAGAAAAGTGGAAGAAGGGGCGCAGGAATCAGGTGCGCAGACTTCAGAAGGACGAAAACGGACTGTCAGGAATGGCGAACTACATCACGAAACAGAAGCACCCTGACAAGAAAGGAAAAGAGCCGAAGCCAGTCGGGAAGTATCAAAAGGCATGGAAAGCCAGCAAAGGATTGAAAAAGCCTGAAGTACATAAAAACCACTACAAGTTCAAGCAGAAGGACATTGACGAAGTTGTGACAGGACGATGCGATCTTGAAGACAAGCTGAAGAAATGGTATGCAGCAGACGGCTACAAGCTGACATCGTATGAAGTCAGATACAACAACATGAATGGCAGATTTTATATATACGCAAGGATGTATAAACAGCCACAGGAAGGAGAAAAGATTGACAAAGCGACAAGTAAGATTAAGCAGAAAACAGCGAAGAAGAAGACAAAGAAAAAGACAGTTGCGCGATGCGGCACATAACTTCATCAGGACAGCAAAGAACTTCCTTCAGCACAAACCGAAGACGGCAGCAGCATTCCTGATCACATTCATCACAATATATGTGGCGGTAATGCTGGGATTTGCGATCGGCGGCATGATCAGCACAAAGGGAAAGACATCAACAGAACAGGAAAGCGAAGCAGAAGAACAGACAGAAAGTGACTTGAATGCAGATGAAGAATATCCATTCAATACAATGTCACAGGATTGGAGTGGCGAAGACATGGAAGGATTCTGCTATCACGAAATATCAGACGAATGCAAGGCAGCAGGCGGCAAGTTTCCAGTAATGGCGCAAATATACACATACATTGTTTGTCAGAATTATGGCGTTGATTATGAAATGGTGTTCGCACTGATCGAAAGGGAAAGCGAATGCAACTGGAACGCTTCAGGCGATGGCGGCACATCATGGGGATATATGCAGATAGCACAGAAATGGCACAAAGAAAGAATGCAACGACTGAACTGTACCGATCTGACAAATCCATATCAGAATGTGACAGTCGGCATTGATTACCTGAAGGAGATTCAGGACAGCTTGCAGGAAGTTCCAGAAGATGTGCGTCCATATTACGTTCTTGCGGTCTACAACTACGGAACAAAGGGAGCAAAGGAAAACTTGTGGAATCATGGCGTGTATAAATACAGCTACAACACAGCGATCATGGAAAGAGCAGCGCAGCTGAAGGCAGAGAAAGAAAGACAGGAAACGAAGGAGGAATAAAAGTGGACAACGAAAAAAGATTGTGTCTGGGACAGGCAGTCACGAAAGCGGAAATCTACGCAGTGAAAGTGATCGAAGAAGAACTACACCGAAAAGGAATCGCACAGGACAGCATTGAAAGAAAAATCATAATCACACGAACAGCGGACGTGCTGGCGGCACACAGGGAAGAAGTCAGGGACATGTATAAAAAGTCAAGACAGCTTCTTGCAGGCTGGATCGTGAAAATGTCAGGCATTGAAGACCTGACGGTATTCAGGAAAATGAAGCGGCTGGGCTTCACTGGCGACATTATGCACGATATGAAAATCATGGAGGAAATGCGATGAACATGAAGTATGCGTTGCGTTCGGAAGATACCGAACAGATCAATGTCATCAGCTGGGCTTCTTGGCAGATGCAGAAATATCCTGAACTGAAATGGCTGCATCATATCCCGAACGGCGGCAGCAGGAACAGAGCCGAAGCAATAAAGCTGAAGCAGATGGGCGTGAAGTCAGGTGTGTCCGACTTATGCCTTCCGTACCCGAAAGGAATATATTGCGGCTTATACATCGAAATGAAGTATGACAAGGGCAGACACCAGCCGTCACAGAAAGAGTTCTTGACCGATATGGCAGCAGCAGGACACTATGTAGCGACATGCTACACAGCAAGGGACGCGGTTGAAGTTCTTGAAAAATACATGAATTTGAAGTGCTTACAGACACACATTCATGTGTCAGATTCAGACACCGCAGTCATGGAAACAGCAGAACGCATGAAAGAGCAGAACAACAGCGTATGGAAAGACGGCGAAGTGAAACCGCTGAAGGTGTAGGACATGAACGGATATGCGGCAGCAGTCAGACAGTTTTATGACATATACAGACCGATCGCAAGGAAGTACGGACTGCGGATGTCAAGCCACACTTCAATATATGACGATGGATGGATAAAGATATATAAAGGCGAAGGAACAGACAGACAACAGATCATCAAGATTGAAGAAGCAAACGACACAGACCTATACGACAGGGCAAGGGAAGCAGTGATCAGCTGGGAGAACAGCAAGAAGGAAAGAAATGCAAGACGATAGAAAAGCACATCAAATCACATTGCAGGAACTTGGGATCATACCAAAAGAGCCGAAGCGAAAAGAAGAAGTCAGAAAACAATATGCTTTTCCTTGCGGCGGCTGCGTGTGTAGCCACTGCGCAAACAATGTGGAAACGCCAGACACATGCACAGGAGAAATGAAAGAACCTTGCTTCACATGTGACTATTGCAAGCATTATGACGGAAAAGGAACAGACAGGCGACTTCAAGATTGTGACAAATACATTGTGACGGACGAACACGCGAGAAGGTTAAGAAGACACATGAAAATAATAAACAGGAGGAAAGCACATCAATGAAAATAATAGCAGTAATGAATCAAAAAGGCGGCATCGGAAAGACAATGACCGCAGCAGCTATCGCCTACATAATGGGCGAAGAAAAAGGAAAGAAAGTGCTGATCTGTGACGCGGATCAGCAAGGCAACATATCACTTCTTTACGACAGATTTGATCCTGAGGGACAGGGAATGTCAGAACTGCTTGAAAATCATCAGGCATCAGGCGGCGCATATTCGACAACAGACCTGATCCAAACAACACCATACGGAAATATTGACATAATACCAGCGAACGGATATTTGATGCGAACAAACATGACGCTGCTTCAGGAAGAAGGAGAAGATCAGATTCTTCGATTTGCAGCAGCGATGAATGAAGTCAGAACTATATATGATTATTGCATTGTTGATTGTGGTCTGATCATGGACATGACAGTCACAAACGTGATGATTGCAGCAGACCTTGTGATTGTGCCTGTCAAGATTGGCGGCTTCGAGATTGAAGCAGCTGCAAACATGGACAGTCAGCTGACATCGTTCAGAAGAATAAACCCTGACATTCGCATGAAAGTATTGATGACGATGCGGCAGAAGAACCAGACGACACTTCAGGTTGAAGAATGGCTGAAAACACAGTCAGGACACGATTGCTTCGCAACAGCGATCAGGCGATCAATAATCGCAGAGAAGTCAACAGTCGCACAAGTGCCGCTTCCGAAGTTTTCAAAGAACTGCATTGTGACGCAGGACTATCGTGCAGCAACATATGAATTGATGAAAGAGGTGTGAACATGGGAGTGTATGAGATAATCACAGGAATCACAAAAAACGAAGAAAATCTGAAAGTCGAAATCAGGCAGACAGAAGGAACACTGGAAAGGATTGAAGACACAGAGTTCTGGAAACAGGTCGAAGAGATTGACAGCAAACCAATGACAGACAGACAGATCGCCATGGCACTATCGAAGGCAAGAGAAACATTGAAGATTGTTGTCGATACGGAAGCACTGAAAAAGACGATCAGGTCAATGATAAATAAAAAAGATTATTTAGACAATGACACACACATTGACCTAAGCAACACAACAGACAGAGAACTGAAAGCAATAGAAATATGCTTCAGAGAACAGGAGGACTGACAATGGCGTGGAATGTAATGGAACAGCTGAACGCAAACGCAAAGAAGGCAGCAGTCGGGGACAACACACCGAAGGCGCACTTCAGGACACAGGATGTCAGCATCAATAAAATGTACAGCAATGATAAAAACTTCTATTCGGTTGAGGACATCGAACCACTGGCGCAAAAGATTCTGCTTGTCGGATTGATGGAAAATCTTGAAGTCGTCCGCGATCCTTGCGACAGGGGCGAATATAGAATCATAGCAGGGGAAAGACGATGGCGCGCGCTGAAGATACTTGTTGAAAAGGGCTATACAGAATTTGAAAAGGCAACGTGTCAGATTCAGACACCAGCGTCAGAGGAAGAAGAAACGCTTCGCCTGATCATCGCGAATGATTACAGAAACAAGACAGTGTCAGACCTTCTGGAAGAAGAAGACAAGCTGAAGAAAATATTGCAGCGCATGAAGGAAAACGGACAAACGATCATGGGAATAGACCTGAACAGTGGTCGCATTCGCGATGTCGTTGCATATTTCCTGAAAATAGCACCGACAAAGGTTGCACAGATTGAGAACATCAACAAGCATCTGATCCCTGAATTTTCAAAAGAACTGAAAGAAGGTCGCCTGACTTTTTCTGCTGCCTATATGATCAGCGGAATGAATGAAGAAACACAAGCAGAAATGCTGGAACGCTATCAGGAAAACGGCTTGACATACAAAGAAGTGAAAGAGATCAAGCAGCAGCAGGAGGAAAAGGCGGCAGCAGAACAGATTGAAGGTCAAATGGACATTGACCAGTTCGCAGAAGCAGAAGAAGAGATCGAAGAACCTGAAGACGATGCAGAGGACACAGAGGAAGAAGACGAATGGGAAGATGCACACCCTGAAAGCATCACATCGCTGTGTTATAGCTGCAAGAGATATTCAGACTGTAATGTGAAGACAGGAACATGTCAAAGCTGTGATCAGTACATCAACAAGGCAGAAGCCGAAAAGACCGAAGAAGAAAGATACAGCGAAGAACAGGACGCGATTGACAGAGAAACAGCAAAGAAACTTCGCGAGAAGGCAGACGAAGAAAAGATACAGCAGCTTCCTTCACAACAGGAAAAGAAAGTGCATGATGTAAAACTGGGGGCGACATTCTTTGATGATGTAAAAACAGGGCGCAAGACATTTGAACTGCGAAAGAATGACCGCGGATATAAAGAAGGCGACACAATCGTATTGCATGAGTACAAGAACGGAGCAACGACAGGCAGAACAATCACAAAGAAAATTGTGTACATGCTGGAAGACTTCACAGGGCTTGAAGATGGCTATTGCATTTTAGGGCTGGGAGAAGTAGAAGAAACGCTTCAGGAAGCGGCAGCAGGCGCAGGACAGTACGCAGACAACAGAACACTGCAATATGGAGCATAGGAGGAAAAGAACATGCAGACAAAAGACGACATCAAGGAAATGGCACAGACATTCAGGGAAGCGGCAGACATTCTGGACGAGATTGCAGAACTTGACGACAAGGAAGGCATGACGAAAGAGGAAAGAAAAGAGAAAGAAGAAGAACTGTCAGCAAGATTCTTGATGAAACTGATCAAGATTCAGCAGGCATAAACAGCAGAAAGGGGAATCGACATGAATGAAATAATCTGCAATAAATGCGCAGCGACATTCACACCTGACATGATCGAGATTCAAAAAAGAGTAATCACACAGGACGAAGAACACAACGACATCATTGAACAGTATTATGAATGTCCGATCTGTGGTGCGCATTACACAATCACAATCACTGACAGGGTGCAACGAATAGCGATCCAGAAGCGCAGACAGCTTCAGACGGCAGTCAAGAACGCAATCAGGGAAAAAAGACCAGCAAGGGCGCAGACATACAAAAACAAAGAAAGAGAACTTGCAGACGACATTCAGGCACGTTCAAAGATGCTAAAAGAACAGTATGCAGAATATACGGAGGAATAAAAACATGTACGAACATTTCACAAAGACACAGCAGCAGTTCGATGTCAGACGCGGCGATGTGTATTATATCAACAACAACAGAGGACAGAGAGGAAACGAGATCAGGAAGGACAGACCAGCCGTCATTGTGTCGGCTGACTTCCTGAACAAACACAGCGGCGATGTGGTCGTTGTGTTCCTGACATCACAGCCGAAGAAAGACATGTCAACGCATGTGACGATCAGAACGACTGGAAGGGTATCTGAAGCACTGTGCGAACAGCCGACAACAGTCAGTGTTGAAAGATTGAATAACAGGATCGGAAGTGTGACAGACAGAGAAATGCAGCAGATCGACATTGCGCTTCAAATCGCATTGAAACTGGATGCAGGTGCAGACACGAAGGGATATGTCGAAAATCAATCGGGGGGGGGCATCGCGTGAGCAGATGATCAGGCTTGAAGCAGAGCGCGACACATACAAGAAACTTTATGAAGACATGATATGCCGAAGATAACAGGAGGAAAGAAACATGCGAAGTATATGGATTGAACAGGCGATCAGCAATCTGGGTGGAATTATCGTGATTATATTGCAGTTGGGATTCATTGCAGTCCTGACAGCACTGATCATCCTGATTGTTACAGAGATAATCAAGACAGCGGTTAAAGGAAACAAAGAACAAAAAGGAGCAAAGAAGAATGAATAAGGTCATATTGATGGGAAGGCTGACAAGGGATGCACAGACACGATATACAGAAGGCGCAGAGCCTATGGCAATATCACGCTTCACACTTGCGGTTGACAGGAGAGTCCAGAGAGATCAGGAAGGACAGTCAGCTGACTTCATTTCCTGTGTAGCATTCGGAAAGACAGGACAGTTCATGGAGAAGTACGGACAGCAGGGAACAAAGTTTGTGATTGAAGGACGCATTCAGACTGGCAGCTATACAAACAAAGAAGGTCGCAAGATTTACACAACGGAAGTTGTCGTGGAATCGGTCGAGTTTGCGGAAAGTAAAGCGGCAGCAGGCGACAACCAGTCAAGACCACAGCCAGCACCAGACAGCGGCGATGGCTTTATGAACATACCAGACGGCGTTGACGATTTGCCTTTTACATAAAGGCGCAGGAAGGAGTGAAAGACATGAAGCTGAAGGAATATGCAACAAAGATAAAAAACAGGCTTGTGGGGCAGCGTGCGAAGCCACAGGAGGAAGAAAAAGACGATCCGTCAGAGAAAATCGCAGAGCGCACACAGGAATTGATTGAGGAAGACAGACAGGAAGCTGTCAGGGCAGCAGTCATGGAAGAACCTGAACCAGAAGAACCGACAGAACAGCCGAAAGCAGAAAGAAACATCAGTGCAGATGTGATGAAACTGGCAGCAGTCACAAGAGGACTGAAGATTGATCCTGAATGGACAAAGGAAGAAACGATCAAGGCTGTATCGGAATACAGCGGACTTCCTGAAGAAGAAATTGAAGTGCTGCTTGAATCGACAGCAAAGTGGGCGCAGGAAACAGGACAGAAAGTGACAAAGAGCATCACAGAAGCGTTTGAAAAGCTGAAGCCAGCGTTTGAACAAATAGGAAAAGCAATCAAGGAAGCATTCAGGGGACTGAACTGGACAGGATTGCAGCTGCGCAAGGAACTGATCAGCAATAACAGACGCAAAATGAAAGGAATGCCGATGATCAGGGCAAAGGCGATTGAAAAAGCCAGAAGGAATAAAAGGCGAAAGCCTAAGAAGTAGGGAAGAAGGTGTGCAATGTGCAAAATAGCGAAGAAACACAGCAGGACATGACGGAAGCAATCAGGATCGCGGTGCGAAGGGCATTTGCTGAAGTCAAAATTGAAGAAAAGAGGGCAGAGAAGAAGAAAACACTGTATAACACACGAAGATTGATGGAATCATACATAGATTTGAAAAAATACATCAATAATGCAATTACGGAGGAAGAAGAGGTCACGGAAGCAGCATACAGCGTCCTGAAGGGCGAAAATGCGAAGCTAAAATCTGCCAAGGAAGCCAAAATGGTCACAGCGATGATGATAATTAACATTGACAGGGCATTGACCGAACTGGAAGCCGAAAGCAGGAAAGAAGGCACATTGTACAAGTTTGAAGCGTTCAGAATGCACTATATTGACGGCTTGACCTTTGAAGAAATCGCGGATCAGCTGAATTGTGGAAAAAACAGCCCTTCAAACTGGTGTAAGGCGATTTTGAAGAAAATGTCTGTCAAATTATTCGGAATTAACGGAATTTGAAAAACGTGATCTGAAAAAGGCGTTTTTTCAAGGGAAATGAAAACGAAAGTGTGGGAAAAGCGTGGGAAAAGTGAGGGTTTTTATAGGGGACATCCTAAAGTAAAATAGTATCGTGAAATGTTGTACAGAAAGACCGAAACAGCACAGAAGTGTTGAATCGGTCTTTTTTATTGCATTTCTGCCCTCTTATTTGCGGAATGTGGGTGCTTATATAAGGGCATCCACAGGAAGCATTAAAACAAGGCTTTATATAGGGGCATACCTGACAGGGGCGCATATATAGGGGGGCATATATAAGCGGCTGCATATAGAGCCTATACAGACGGCTATATGAAGCATATGCAGCAGTAGGAAGGTGGTGCAAGGGTTTGTTATTTCACAAGTGCAGATGTGGGGCTTTAATACCGCAGAATATAGCTGAATGTGAAGCCTGTGCAGCGAAGGCAGCAGGGCAGCAGTCAAGACACATGGAATACAACAAACACCGAAGAAACAAGAAGACAGCAGCCTTCTATGTATCAAGTGAGTGGAGGAAGACAAGAGCCGAAACAATCAGGCGGTTTGATGGCGTTGATATATATGCCTTCTATGTGCTGCATGTAATACAGACAGCTGACATGGTGCATCATATCACACCTATTGAAGACGACTGGAACAGACGACTTGATGCAACCAATCTGATCCCATTGAGCAATCACAGCCATGGAATCATTGAAGCCTTGTACAGCAAGGATGAACAGACAAAAAAAGCGACACAAAAGATGTTGTATGACCTGATAGAACGCCACTGGAAGGCGACAGGGGGAGTATGAAAAAGTATCGGGTTAAGTTTATTTAGTCGCGCTCCCCCTTTTCCGTGGAGAAAACTCCCCACGGAAAATCCAGATCAGGGCATCCGAAAAAGGGTGCGTGTCAGATTCTGACACACCGCAAGGAAACCAGCAAAGAAGGGAGGTCGCAGAAGAATGGCAGGACAACGACAGCCGATCGCGCTGGTACAAGCAAAAGGCAAAAAACACCTGACAAAAGCAGAGATTGAAGAACGTCAGCGAACAGAAGTGAAAGCGGCTGCGGACAAAGTGACAGCACCGCAATACTTATCGCCGACACAGAAAAGAACCTTCAAGAAAATCGTGAAGGAACTTCGTGCGATTGACCTCATATCGAACCTTGATGTTGATGCACTTGCAAGACTGGTCATCGCACAAGAAAAATACATCGCAGTCACGCAAGAACTGAACAGACAACCGATCATGGTGGAAATTGAGATCGCAACAAAGCAGCTGGACGAATACGGACAGCCAGTGAAGATCAGAAAAGAAGTCGTGAACGGAGAAGTGGAAAGACTTGCACTACTTCAAGACAGATACTTCAAGCAGTGTCGTCAGGGGGCTGCGGACTTCGGACTGACAGTGTCAAGCCGCTGTCGCCTTGTAGTGCCAAAAGCAGACAAGGAAACACCGAAAGAAAACAAGTTCGCGAAATTCGCATAAGGCGAACGCATGACAACAGATAGAACTACACAATACGCGCTGGATGTCCTTGCGGACAAGATTGTTGCTGGCGATCTGGTCAAAGCAGCATGTCAAAGACATATAGACGACATGAAAGCGGCTGAAGCTGCGCCATATCGCTATTACTTTGATGTTGAAGAAGCAGAAAGGATCATTGACTTCGCTGAAACACTGACTATTGCGGAAGGCGAAGAAGAACAGCCAGTGACGGCATATCCATTCCAGTGCTTCATTCTGGGAAGCCTGAACGGATGGAGAACTAAAGACGGACATCACAGACGATTCAGAACCAGTTATATACAGCTGGGACGACAGAACGGCAAGTCATTCCTGAATGGTATTTTGGCGGCTTATTACGGCAATTTTGACAAGTACAAATATGGTCAGGTTTACTGTACAGCCACAAAGAAAGATCAGGCAATGATTGTCTTCAACGAAATTGTGAAGTTCATAAATTCCGACAGCGATTTGTCAGAGTGCTTCAAGATTCACGAACACAATTCAACAATCGACTGCAAGATCACACACAGCAAGATCAAGGCACTGTCAGGCGACACGAAGTCGATTGATGGATTCAGACCATATCTGGGAATAGTGGACGAATATCACGCGCACAAAGATGATCAGATGTACAAGCTGCTTGAAGGCGGCATCAAGAAAATGAAGTCGGCACTGATCAGCGTGATCACGACAGCAGGATTTGACCTGAAATCGCCGTGTTTTGCGCTGTATGAATACTGTGTGAAAGTCCTGAAGGGTGTTGCAAGCAATGATTCACAGTTCATTTACATCGCGCAGATGAATGAATCTGACGATATGTGGACACCTGAAAACTGGATCAAGGCAAACCCGATTCTGGAATATGACAGGGACGCATTGCAGAACATGATCCCGATTGCTGCAACGGCGAAGGAAATGGGAGGATCAACACTGCGCGACTTCATCGTCAAGCAGCTTAACATGTGGATTCAGTGGACGAATGATGTCTATATCAAGGACATGGATGTCTGGACAAGGGCAGCAGTCAAGAAGACACTGGCTGACTTCAGAGGTCAGAAGGCTTATGTCGGACTTGACTTGTCATCAGGCGGCGACTTGACATCAATCGCAATCGTGATCCCATTCATGCAAGGCGAAGACAAATGCTACTTCGTACACGCACACAGCTTCATCCCGAAGCGAAGGGTTGAAGAACACATCAAGACTGACCGCGTACCTTATGATCTATGGATCAGACAAGGACTGGTCGAAGTGACTGAAACAATGGGCGGTGTGAAAACTGACTACAAGTACATTATTGCGTACCTGAAGAAGATTGTGAAGCTGTATGAATTGGATGTGCAGTGGATTTGTTACGATCCTCACAATGCTTCCGCATTCCTGACAGATTTGGAAGCACTTGGATTTGACAGCATTGCTGTCAAACAGTCAGCGCGAGAATTGAACGATCCGACAGTGGACTTCCGACTGGAACTGGAAGCAGGACATGTCGAACATGACGGAAACGAAGCAATGAAGTGGTCTATTGCAAACGCGAAGACGACATCGAACAGCTTCGGAGAAATCAAGATTGACAAGGAATACACGACAGAACGAATTGACATCGTGGATGCAATTATTGACGCATGGATGATGGCAATGAAGGGCGAAATCAAGCCAGATGTCAACAGATACCTTGATATTTGGTTTGCAGGCACAGAGAAATTGCGACAGAAGGGAGGTGCGCAAGGTTGAATATGTGGAAAACACTGAACAAAGGAATTATGAAAGCATTCGGAATGAATATTGAAACAGATACAGCAACGCTGAATGATGAATCTTTTCTGGAATGGGTTGGAATTAAGCGCGACAGTGAAAGCAAGAAGCCGACATCAGACGTGACATACTTCACTTGTTTGAAAATGATGTCAGAAACAGTCGCAAAAATGCCGTGGAAACTTTACCAGAAGACAAACAAGGGCATCAGTGAGCCGATAGACAACGACATTGCAAGGCTTATGAAGCAACGTCCGAACCCTTTTATGACACCGACAACCTTCTGGAACGCCGTGGAAATGAACAGAAACCATTATGGGAACGCATACGTCTATGTACGCAGGAAGTTCAAGCGTAAGAAATACGGCGGCGAATACAAAGCACTGGACATGTGGATCATGCCGTCAGACAGGGTGCAGATCATTATTGACGACAAAGGCATTTTCGCAGGCAAGGGAAAAATCTGGTATATGTACAGCGATGAATATTCGGGCGAACAATACATATTCAGGACAGAAGATGTCTTGCACTTCAAGACTTCGCATTGCCTGAACGGAATAGTCGGGCTTCCAGTGCAATACATCCTGAAGCTGACAGTCGAAGGCGTGATTGAATCACAACGCCTCCTGAACAACCTATATAAAAACGGATTGACAGCAAAAGCGGTGCTGGAATACACAGGCGAACTGAATGAAGATGCAGCCACAAAGCTGCGACAGACTTTTGAACGCTTCGGAGCAGGAAGCCAGAACACAGGCAAGATTCTTCCTGTGCCGCTGGGGATGAAGCTGACACCGCTGGACATTAAGCTGACAGATTCACAGTTTGTTGAGTTGAAAAAGTATTCAGCACTTCAGATCGCAGCAGCGTTCGGAATCAAACCAAACCAGATCAATGATTATGAAAAATCATCATACAGCAATTCAGAAATGCAGCAGCTGTCATTCTATGTGGACACGATGCTTTTTGTGCTGAAGCAGTACGAAGAAGAAGTGAACTACAAGCTATTATCGGATGACGAAGTGGAAGAAGGGCTGTACTTCAAAATGAATGAAAAAGTGCTGCTTCGTACCGACAGCAAGACACAAATGGAGATTCTGAAGGAAGGAATCAACAACGGCATTGAAACAGTAAACGAAGCCAGAAGAAAACTTGATTTGATGGACATGGAAGGCGGCGATGTACTGATTGTCAATGGAACTTATGTGCCACTGACGAAAGTCGGGGCGGCGTATGACAAAGCTGAAGAACAGGACACTGAAGAAGACAGCGATCCTGACAATCCTATAAATGAGCCAAACACAGAAGGCGGCGAAAATACGGATCAGGATGAACAGGAGCAGGAAACAGCCGAAACGAATGAACCTGACACCGATCAGGAAGGAGGGGAAGACGATGGCGAAGAAAATGAACTTCACAAGAAGAAATCGAGCGAAAAGAACGATTGAAAATGTCGGCTTCATGCAGATAAAAGACGCGGCAGCAGGCGGCGTTGAACTGTACATCTACGGCGACATTGTATCTTCGGCGTGGGACAAGTGGACATCAGAAGACACCTGTCCACAGGACATCACAGACTTTCTGAACGGCATTGACAACAATGCAGAACTGACAGTGTACTTCAACAGCTGTGGCGGCGATGTATTCGCAGGAATTGGCATATACAACATTTTGAAACGCCACAAAGGACATATCACAGGCATTGTGGACGGAATTGCAGCGTCAATCGCATCCGTGATCCTTATGGCGTGCGATGACATTGTTGTGTCAACAGGCGCACAGATCATGATTCACAAGCCGCTGACAATGGCGTGGGGCAATGCAGACGACTTCGCGGCGGTTATAAGCCAGCTTGACAGCTGTCAGCAGATGATCACAGACATCTACATGACAAAAGCAAAGGAAGGCGTGACAGCAGACCAGCTTGAAGAACTGATCAATGCAGAAACATGGATGTCAGAAAGCGAAGCATCAGAGTGTCGCGCTTCAGACTATTTCAACATCAAAGTGGATGAATCAGCGGAAGCAGTCGCAGCATGTGTCGGCTACATGATAGACAGATTCAAACATGCGCCAGCAGGAATGAAGACTGAAACAGCTGAAGACATCGAAGCAAGACAGCAGCAGGCAGACGAAACAGAAGAAATTCTGGGCGATCTGTACATGTATGGAATTTAAGAAAACGGAGGAAAAACAATGAGCAAAGAAGCAAGAGCGTTACTGAAGAAAATCAATGACAAGAAGAACGCGATCAAATTCCTTGTGAATGAGGGAAAGACAAAGGAAGCAAAGGAAGCGAAAGCAGAACTTGTGGACATGCAGGATCGTTTCAACATCCTTATGGACTTAGAGGATGACGAGGACGAGAACATCAAAGACCAGATTGACAAGGACGAAGCAACAAAGGCTGAAGGTAAGGACAAAGCACCTTCCAAGAAAGACATCGCGCGCGCGTTTGTCAATCGTATTGTCTGCGGAATGCGCAAGACAAAACTGAATGAAAAGGATCAGAAGATCATGGACGCAATGTCAGAGAAGTCAGACGAAGACGGAGGCTTCACTGTACCACAGGATATTCAGACAGACATCCGTGAGTTGAGAAGAACAGACGATGACCTTGAACAGTATGTCAATGTTGAGCCTGTCAGCACATTGTCAGGAAGCAGAGTGTTTGAAGTCGATGCAGATTCGACACCATGGGACGATGTTGACGAAGGCGAAGAGTTCGGAGAGGAAGAAACGCCGAAGTTAAAACAGATCAAGTACAAGATCAAGAAAAAGGGCGGCATCTTAAAAGTTACAAGGGAACTTTTGCAGGACACAGCAGAAAATATTCTGGGCTTCCTGAATAAGTGGATCGCGAAGAAGTCAAGAGCCACAAGAAACGCTGCAATTTTGAAGAAACTTGCAGAAATCACAACAGGAAAAGAAGTGGCAATCAGCGGATATGACGACTTGAAGGATGTCTTCAATGTGACACTTGATCCAGCGATTGCATCTTCTTCAATCGTTCTGATAAACCAGTCAGGCTTCAACTACCTTGACAAGATCAAGGACGAGCGTGGCGACTACATTTTGCAGCATGATGTGACAGACAAGTCAAAGATGCTTCTTTTCGGTGTATATCCGATCAAGAAAGTCAGCAACAAAGTGTTGAAGAATGTGGAAGTTAAGTCAGACGGAAGCAACGTGTCAGCGTACAAATACCCGATCTACATGGGCGATTTGAAGGAAGCAATCACTTTATTTGACCGAGAGAAGATCAGCATCGAACTTTCAACCGAAGCTGGCGACTTATGGGCGAAAGACCAGACAGGAATCAAGGTGCGTGACAGATTCGATGTGCAGGCATTTGATGAAGAAGCAGTCATCAAGGGAGAAATCACAGTTCCTGTTGCTGGTTAATGGCAGCAGGCTTCAGGAGAGGAGGAAAAGACATGGAACTGGAAGAACTGAAAGCATATTGTCGTATCGACTATGACGATGACGATGAAGTGATCAAACTGATTTATGCAGCAGTGCTGGAAGAAATGACAGACCTGATCAAAGACTTCAATCCTGAAGCACTCACGAACCGCCAGAAGTTATTGTTCTGCATGTATGTCAAAGAAGCCTACGACAACAGGGACAGAACAGCACCAACAGACGACAAAGTCAGATTCGCGGTGCAGTCGATGATGTTGAAAGAAAGGTTGAAGTGATATGTCAAGCGCAAGAATCAAAATATACAAATACCAGTACGGAAAAGTTGATGGAAGGCGAGTGGAAACAGAACCGATCTTGTATCACGAATGCTGGTGCGAGATCGGCAGCCTTTACGGAAAAGAACTGTACAAGGCAATAGAAATCAGGCTGGAAGACACGATCGTGTTCGATAATGTCAGGTATTGCAAGAAGGTCAAAGAGATTGCAGCACACTTGAAGGACTACTTCGTGGAGTACGAAGGCGAAAAGTACAACATTTTTGCAAGGGACTTCAGACAGAACGACAAGCAATATGTACAGCTGAAGGCGAACCGCGTCACATAAATGTGTCAGATTCTGACACAGGGAAGGAAACAGCATGAAAGTGACTTTTGAATTTGAAGGGCTGAAAGAACTTCAAAACAAACTGGAAACACTTGCAAGCGATTCGGAAATCAGAAAAACAAACAAGCAGATATTCCAGCGTTCTGTTGATTATACCGAACCACGAATGAAGACAGTTATGGCAAGGTCGGCAGACAATTCAAAGTCAGGAAAGAAGGGGTACAGACCTTCTGGACATGCTGCGGATAATATCCCCACGAAAGTGACAACAAAGGGCGGCGAAGTCGGCTGGACACTTCTGGGCGATGCAGAAAACTGGTTTTACATGAAGTTTGTGGAATGGGGGACAACGAAACAGCCCCCACAAGACTTCCTTTACAACACAATGGAAGAATGCCGCGGACAGTGGGACACGATAGCAGATCAGGAATATCAGAAGTTATTGAATGAAAAGCTGGGAGGATGACACATGGACATTGTGAAGAAGACACTGGATGCGCTTGAAGTGCTGGAAGCAGAAGGAATCACAGTACAGCAGGGCTGGTATGACGCAGACATCAAGGGACTGCATGTGACTGTGTGGAATCTGGGGGACTACGGCGGCGAACATTCGGACGATGACGAAGAAGTCGAGATTGCAGCAGTGCAAGTGTGCATCTGGTCAAGTACAGATCAAATCAGGTTAAAAAAGAGAATCAGGCGACTTATGAAAAAGGCAGGATTCGCATTCATGGGCGCAAATGACAATCTTGAAACAGATACAAAAATATTTATGAATGCCGCAAGATTCATGGCGGCAGAAGAAGCAGAACAGGAGGACGAAGAAGAATGAGTGAAGCAGGAAAGCAGATCATCAGATCAAGAACAAAGTCGTTTCGTGACATTTATGTCGCACCAGTAACACAGAACGATGCGACAGCATACGCAGCAGGCACACCAGTCAAACTTGCGCGTGCTATTTCAGGAAAAGTGTCTGATAAATTCAGCGTTGAAAAGATTTACAGCGATGATGGAGTGGAGGACACAGTTGAAACCTACGAAGGAACAGACGTGGAGTTTGAAGTCAATTCGCTTGCACCGCAGGACAAAGCAATGTTGTTCGGTCATTTATACAAGAATGGCTGGCTTGTGAAAAACAAGGACGACAAAGCACCTGAAGTCGCTGTCGGATATAGAGCAAAGAAGCTGAATGGCAAGTATGAATTTGTATGGCTTTATGTCGGAACATTCGGTCAGGGATATGACGACAACTATCAGACACAGGAAGACAAGGTCACAACACAGACAGCAACGCTGAAGGGCAGTTTCTACGAACGCGCATGTGATGGAAACTTTGAAACACAGGTTGACGAAAGCAACCTTCTGACAGAACACACGGACGCAGCAGCAGCAATCAAAAACTGGTTCGGAAAGGTACAAGAGCCAACAGAAGCGGCGTAAAAGAACAATAGGAGGGCAAACACAATGAAAAGAAAGTTAATTATAAACGGCAAAGAATATGAAATGCCAAAGATGGACGTTGACACCTATATGGAATATTTGGAGGTTAGGGACGACATCATGGGAACTGAAAAGAAAAGCGGACTTTACACCGCAGAACAGTTCCGAAAGATGCTGGACTGCATTTGCATGGTTTACGGCAACCAGTTCACTGTTGACGAGTTGAAGGACAAGGAAACAGGACTGGGAGTTGCAGCAATCATCATGGAATTTGCACTGATCGAAGAATCGCTGGGCGATGAAGTCAACGGAAAGGTTGAGAAGCTACAAAAAAATTTTACAAGTGGCAAATAATACCCGAACTGACGCTGACGTGCAATGAAAAAGAATATATATGCGCGTCAGTATCGGTTGAAAAGTACAGAGCATATACAGAACTTATGGAAAAGAACAACGGCGATGATGTTGCATCTGCGTTTCAATTCAATGCAGCAATTATGAAAATGATATTCGGCATATCTGAAAGGGAAGTGCTGAAGGCAGATGTCGCAGAACAGCTGGCAACAGCAAAGATGATTCATTTTGTGATGCAGGACATCATCACACCGAAGTTCCTTGAATTAAACCCAAACAGACCAGATGAAGTCGAACAGGAGAAGTCAGCATTCGATGATTATGACGAAGAAAACGGCTACAACGAAGCTGAAAAGCAGCTGGACGATGAAAACATCTGGAAAGTGTGCCGCGACAATGTGGACAGGGTTGTAAAGCTGTGTATAAAAGGGCTGAACGATTCACTTTCAAATGTTATGAAGTCGGATATTATGAGCCTTTTGGATCATGTGGCGTTCGAGATCAAGACCATCAACGAAAAGTGATGAAAGGAACGTGCATATATGGCGCAGGCATCAATCAAGATCGGTGCTTCAATGTCAGAATATCAGTCGGCGATGAAAGCGGCGGTCGCAAGCATGAAAGAACTGTCGTCACAGTACAGTCTTGCTGCTGCAAACGCCAAACTGTACGGCACGAAATCTGACGCGTTAAAGGCGAAGATCAGCGAACTTACACAGAAAATGGATGTCCAGAAGACGAAAGTCGCGGATTGTAAAACACATTATGAAACGCTGACAACACGACTGGACAACAACAAGAAAAAAAGCGAAGAACTGAAGACAAAAGTCGCAGAACTGTCAAGAGCCTATGAGGAAAGCAAGGAAGCGACTGGCGAAAATTCAGAAGAAACAAAGAAATTAAAAACAGAACTGGACAAAGCGGAAAAGCAGCTGGCAACAACCGAAGCACAAACAACAAAGTATGAAGCAGCAGTCAAGAAGCAGGGGGCAGCAGTCACACAGGCTGAAGCTGACCTTGCGAACATGGAAGTGCAGCTTCGTGATGTCAATGCGGAACTTGCGCGCCAGAAGTTCGATGAATACGCGGAAAAGGCTGGAAAAGTCGGACAGGCAGTGCAAACAGCAGGACAGCACATGATGAAGGTCACAACCGCGATCGGCGGCGTGGCAGCGGCATCGGTAACAGTTGCAGCAAACTTTGAACAGCAGATGTCAAAAGTGCAGGCAATCAGCGGAGCAACAGCAGAAGAAACTGACAAGCTGACAGAATCAGCGCGTCAGTGGGGGCGTGATACAAAGTATTCAGCAACCGAAGCAGGCGAAGCGTTTGAATATATGGCACTTGCAGGCTGGAAGACGGATGACATGCTGGAAGGCATTGGCGGCATCTTGAATCTGGCAGCAGCATCCGCGATGGACTTGGGAACAGCTTCAGACATCGTCACAGACTATCTGACAGCGTTCGGGCTATCGGCAAAGGACGCAGGAAAATTCGCAGACGAAATGGCTTATGCAATGAGCCATTCAAACACAACAACCGAAGCACTTGGAGAAGCATATAAAAACTGCGCTGCGACAGCTGCTTCAATGGGATATTCGGTGGAAGAAACAACAGCAGTCTTGATGACAATGGCGAACGCTGGCGTTAAAGGTGGCGAAGCAGGAACAGCCCTGAACGCTATTATGACAAGACTTGCGACAGATACAAAAGGCTGTGCAACCGAACTGGCGAAGTATGGTGTTGAAGTGTACGATGCGCAGGGCAACATGAACAGCCTGTCAAGCATACTGACAGGAGTGCGCGGCGTATGGAATAACCTGACAGACGAACAGCAAGCGAACCTTGCAAAGACAATCGCAGGAACGAACCAGTTTTCAGAATTGCAAACAATCATGTCTGGCTTGTCAGATGAAGCGATTGCAAGCGGAATGTCCTTCAGTGACTATGCTGAAGCATTACAGAATTGTGACGGCACTGCATCAGACATGGCGGCAACAATGCAGGACAATTTGCTGGGAAGACTGACACAGCTGAAGTCGAAGCTGGAAGATATTGGAATAACTGTGGGAAATGCACTGCTTCCATTCATGGAAAAGGCAGTGGCGAAGATTGGAGAACTTGCAGACAAGTTCGCAGCATTAAGCCCACAGCAGCAAGAAACGATCCTGAAAATTGCAGGCGTTGTGGCTGCGATCGGTCCTTTGCTGACGATAGTCGGAAAAGCTATCAGCGTATCTGGACAGCTATCATCAGGGATCGGAAAAGTTGTTGGCAAGCTGGCGGCAATGGGAACAACAGCGTCAGGAGCAACAGGCGGCATGGCTGTCCTGAAAGGCGCGCTTGCGGCGATCACATCGCCAGTCGGAATTGCGGTCGCTGCGATCGCAGCAATCACGGCAGTCATAGTGACGCTGTGGAACACGAACGAAGACTTCAGGAACAAGATCACGGAAATCTGGGACAGAATCAAAACAGTGTTCACAGAGTTCGGACAGCACATCACTGACAAGCTTAATTCGCTGGGCTTTGATTTTGAAAACTTCGGGGAAGTGGTCAAGGCAATCTGGGAAGGCTTCTGCAATTTGTTAGCACCGATCATCGAAGGCGTGTTCAACAATATCGCAAATGTCATTGAAACAACGCTGAATGTGATCACAGGCGTGTTTGATTTGTTCGTGTCGTTATTCACAGGCGACTGGTCAGGGGCTTGGGACGCAGTAAAAGGAATATTTGAAAGCGTATGGAATGGGCTGAAGGAATATATCAGCAATATTCTGAACACAATCAAGGGCGTTGCTGACGCTTTTCTGGGCTTATTTGGTACTTCATGGGATGAAGTATGGAATAGCATCAAGACAACCTTTGAAAACATCTGGAACGGCATTGTATCGTTCTTCACAGGCATACTTGACGGAATAAAGAACGCAGTAACAACAGCATGGACAGCAGTCAGCACGACAATTTCAGATGTACTGACAGGAATCTGGAACACAGTCAGCAACATATTCACGACAATCAGGGACTTTGTATCAACAGTCTTTGAAACAATCAAGAACGTGATCACAGTCGTTATTATGGCGATTGCAGAGTTCTTCAGCGCAGCATTTGAAATCTTGACAGTTCCGTTCCGATTTATCTGGGAGAACTGCAAAGATACAATCATTTCAGTCTGGGATGCAATCAGTACGAAGATACAGACAGCAATCACGTTTGTACAGAATATCATCACGACAGTATGGAACGCGGTCAGCGGTGTATTCACGACAGTGTGGACAGCAATCAGCACGACAGTGTCGAATGTCTGGAACACGATCAGCACGAAGATACAGACGACATTGCAGACGATCCAAAATATTATCACGACAGTATGGAACGCGGTCAGCGGTGTATTCACGACAGTGTGGACAGCAATCAGCACGACAGTTTCAAATGTTGTGAACAGCATCAAGAACACGATCACGAATGTGTTCAATGCGGTCAAGACGACAGTCAGCAACATATTCAACAGCGTGAAGTCAACAGTGACATCAATCTGGAACAGCATCAGCAGCACGATCAGCAATGTTGTGAACAGCATCAAGAACACAGTCAGCAACGTGTTCAACACATTAAAATCAACAGTCAGCAACGTGTTCAACAGCATAAAATCAACAGCAACATCGGTCTGGAATGCAATCAAGAACGCAATAACAACACCGATCAACGCTGCGAAAAACGCTGTACACAATGCAATCGAAGCGATCAAGTCGAAATTCAACTTCACATGGTCACTTCCAAAACTGAAATTACCACACCCGAAGATCACAGGAAGCTTCAGCCTGAATCCTCCATCAGTACCACACTTTTCAATAGACTGGTACAAAAACGGCGGTATTATGAACGATTCAATGATCTTCGGAATGAACGGAAACAAGCTGCTTGCTGGCGGCGAACCAGAAACAGGCGGCGAAGCTATTCTTCCGCTAAAACCATTCTATCAGGAATTGAACTCAATACTTGATGAAAAGCTGAAGAATATAGAGTCAGGAACGAATGTGAAGGTTGAAAATCATACATACATTGACGGCGAAGAAGTGGCAAGCAAGACATACACGAAAGTGGATGAACAGCTTGCGGAAGATAAAAGGAAAGGAAGGTAAGGCAGCATGAAAGTGAATGGCATTGACGCAAGAAAATACAACGCGAAGCAGCTGACAGCCGAAGTGCTGCCACCTTCGCTTGCTGTCGATTATGAGATTGTAACAGGCGCATTTCTTCCGACAGAATTTGAAACAGATATGGAACTGGGACAGCTGAAGTTGTGCATGTACTTCAGGGGCAAGGATAGAAACAGCCAGATCAGGTCGATGTCGGCATTTTTGGAAAATTTCACGAAGTCAAGCGTTGTTGAAGTCGATGGCTACAAAGGAAAGTTCAAGGCATACACAGCAAGCAGTGACTATTCAAAAATGAAAGTGAAAACCAGATACAAGCTGAACATCACGCTGGAAGGCTATTTTTTTGACGATGAACTAAAGCTGGAATATGACGGAATCACACAGACAACGATTGACCGACAAGGGACACGAAAAGCACCAGCAATCATTGAAGTGTATGCGAAGAAAGCATTGAAGAATTACAAGATCAGCGGTTTTGAAGATGACATCATCGTGGAGCAGCTGGCAGCAGGACAGACAATCATCATTGACGGCGAAGAAGGACGCATCACGAACAATGGTGCAGACGCATTCGCCAGCGTTGACTTGTGGAAGTTTCCAGCAATCACGCAGACGCAGACAGTCTTGAAGTTTTCCAGTGCAGACGCAGTCGTTCGGATCAGGTACAAGCCTATGTGGATTTAGGAGGATGACAGATGCAGATTTTTAATGACAAAAAAGAACGTGTCGGAATCCTGAAGGGCTTCAAAGATAGAAAGATCGTGAAGACACTTGATTCAGGCGACAAGGAATTGACTTTCAAATATCCTTCGGACGGCAAGCAAGTTGACCTTCTGAAAGAAGAATACTACATCAGGACGAAAGAAGACGAATATGTCATCAGAAAGAGAAAGACAGGCACGCAGTTCAACGAATACACAGCGCAGCTGAATGTCGAAGAACTGGAAGGCGCGGTCTTTCCTTATGGCTTTGAAAGCAAGGAACAGACGATCAGGGCGTGTCTTGAATTTGCCTTTGAAGGAACAGGCTGGAAGGTTGGCGTGTGCCAGATCGCAAAGAAAAGGACAATCAACAAGGATGAAGAAACGAACGCATGGAAAGTCCTTCAGGACTGTTTGTCAACATATCGTGCAGAATGCAAGATCAACAGCCTGACAAAGACAATCGACATATACGAACAGATTGGATCAGACCGCGGACGATACTTCATCGAAGGACTGAATCTGAAGAAACTGACAGTGACTTCCGACACATACGATTTTTATACACGCCTGATCCCTTTAGGAAAAGACGGAATCGGAATTGAATGGCTAGGAAAGCCATATCTTGAAAATTATCAGTACAGCAGCAAGATCAAGACATATGTGTGGAGCGATGAGCGATACACGAACACGACAAGCCTGATAGAAGACGGCATCGCGAAACTGGACGAAATGTCGAAGCCGTATGTCGCCTATGTAGCAGATGTGATTGACCTTGCAAGACAGTCAGAGAAATACAGCAGCGTGTTTGATTATGACATAGGCGACACAGTCTGGATGATTAGCAGGAAGACACGCACAAAGGAAAAACAGCGAATTGTGAAGCTGACGGAATATCCTGAAACACCACAGAACAACACTGTCGAACTGTCGAATGCAACAAAGACATTCGCTGAAGTACAGCAGGAAGCAACAGATCAGGCGAAGTCAGAAGCAATCAAGATTGCTAACAGTAGCGCGAAGAAAGTTCTTGAAGATGGCTATTACACGAAGACAGAGGTTGAAACACACATAACAGCATCGAAGGAAGAAATCGAACTGGGCGTGTCAAAGACCTACGAAACGAAAACCATTGTCGATCAGAAGATCAAGAGTGCAAACGATCTGACAGATGAAAAGTTGACAGAATACAGCACGACAGAACAGATGCAGGCTGCAATCAACCTGAAAGCGGAAGAAATTGATCTTTCAGTTTCAAAGACCTATGAAACGAAGACGACAGTCACAGAGAAGATCAAGAGTGCAAACGATCTGACAGATGAAAAGTTGACAGAGTATTCCACAACAGAAGAAATGAATGCGGCTATCAAGGTGCAGGCAGACAGCATCACGACAGAAGTTAAAAAGAAGGTCAATAGTTCGGAGTTCGGCACGAAGATCACACAGAACGCGTACAACGTGCGTGTCGCTTGGAATGGCAACAGCAAATATATACAGCTGGAAGCAGGACAGCTGGCGATCTACAACGGCGAAGTTTCAACATCACAGAAAAGGGCTGTATTTGACGAACAGGGAAATCACTTCTATCGCGATGGATATTATGTCGGAAAGATTGGAACAAACCAGTGGTCGGGGAACAACGCGCACAAAGGGCTTGTGTTCGATCTGGACTATCAGGGAAAATACATGGCATTTGCGCAGATGAAATCACAGGGCGCAGGATCATACACAACAATGTTGTGCTTCTCACGCGCGAATAGTATATATGACCAGTACGGCATCCATCTTGGCTGTGACTTTTATGGACACTGGTTTGACTTGTACAATGTCGATCTTCACGACTGCAACGCGAATGGCTACGGAGTGGCAGACGGAAAAAGTATCCCGATAATCACAGAAATTCACGACAATGGAAATGGTTCAATCGGCTGGACGACATCATCAATCAATGTAAGAAACGGAATGATCACAGCCGTTCCACAAGGGAGTTCAAACATATAATGAGTGAAAATATTATCATCGAAGAAGATACAAAAACAGAAGTACATGAAATGATCCTTGACATGCCTGAAGGCGAAAAAGGAATCGAAGAAGAAAACACAACAGAAACACAAAACGTAACAAAGAACACGCTTCTTGCACAGATGGATTCAAAACTTGACTTGATCCTTGCATATCAGGAAGCAACACTGGAAGGCTGACAGGAGGATAAAGCATGAAACCGATCGAACAAAGAATTGCATGTGCGAAAGGAGAAATCACAGACGCGATTGTGACAGCAAGCACAGTCCACGGACTGTCAGCAACAGCCATTGAAGGCGTGCTTGCTGACGCACTGCAAGAAATCAAATCGCAGGCGAAGACAGAACTGCTGAATGCATACAACAGGGATATGAACGAAGCACATCAGGAAATCAAGAAACTGAAAGAAGAACTTGAAAAGGCACAGGCAGCAGCAAAGAAAACATTGAAGACCGAACCTGACACAGATCAGGAAGGAGGGGACGACAATGGCGACAGAACAAATGCAGCTAATAACTGACATAACACTGGAACTGACAGGCGATGAACGCTTGTATATGGCATCTGCGAAGCAGGGCGACAAGCGCACACGATTCATCAGGATCGCGCTGACGAATAATGGCAAGGTATTCACGATCCCGACAGGGTACATTGCGATCGCAAATATCAAGAAGCCTGACAAACACTTCTGCTATAACGAATGCAAAGTGACGGACAACAAAGTCATGGTCGAACTGACAAATCAGGCACTTGCAGCAGCAGGAACAGCGCACTGCGACATTGAGATCAGGGACGCGCAGAACGTGTATGTGTTATCTTCACAGGCGTTCACAATCGAGATCGAAGAAACAAACAGGAATGATGCTGCGATTGAAAGCTGCAACGAGATCACGGCACTTGAAAACAAAGTGCAGCGGTACATCGACAATATAGTTCAAACAAAACAGGATATTTTGTCGGTAGAAGCTGCGATGAAGGTTGCTGAAGCTGCCAGAGCATCGGCAGAGGTTGACAGGATAAATGCTGAAGCCCGAAGAAACAAAAGTGAAAAGGACAGGGAAACAGCGGAAACGGCAAGACAACAGCAGCTTCAGATCATGCAGGAAGCGACAGGGGCGGCGAACAATGCTGCTTCTTCAGCGAATACAGCAGCAGGAAAAGCAAACACGGCAGCGGCACGCGCTGAAGAAACATACAAGTCACAGGAAGAATTGCAAAAAATGTATGAAAAGATGCTGGACATCAAGGGAGCAGTCGGAAGCACGATTGACGGCGGCACAGCGATCAGCATTGATCCGATGACTTGCGATGGCGGCACAGCATTCACAACAGAGGAATGTGAAGCAGACGCAGGCACAGTGTAGGAAGGAGGAAACACAATGGCAACATGGACAGTCAAACCGAAGAAGGACACGACAGCGAACTGGAAGGCTTCAGGACGCATCCTTGAAGTGAATGAATGGGGCGTTGAAGAAACTGCATCAGGAAAGTACATCTTGCGAATTGGAAACGGAAAAGATAAGTTTCTTGACCTTCAGCCAGTTGTTGACACAGAAAACCTTGCAAAGATTTATTCGGAGATCAGCAACTTCAACGCAAACATGCAGCAGGCGACATCAGCAGCAAACGCAGCAGCACAGTCGGCACAGCAGCAGGCAGCAGCAGCACAGGCAGGCGCGGCAGCTTGCAAGGACATCCAGAAGGGGATCAATTCAATGTCGGATTCTGCAACAGGGAAGAAGTACACAATCGGCGTTGAAGCAGGGCTTGTGTACTTGGAAGAAACAACATAACAGGAGGAAAAAGAAATGGCAAGGCTTTATGTAGCAGACAAAGAAACGCTTGACGCGGTAAAAGCTGACACTACTGGCATACTGGCACAGCTTCAGGACAAAGATGGAAAATTCAGCAATGTCAAGCGATATGGAATCAAGATCAACAAGGCTGATAGCAATCCTGACACGCGCATCACATATCTGTATGATGCAGCAGGATTCACGCCAGCAAAGATGAACTTCACAGACGGATCATTTGACTTCGGTTCATGGGGCGAAGTGTTCTTTATTAAACAGAACAGACCAGTCATGCTGAAGGCAGACAGAACAGTCGCGTATGAATTAAACCACACAGACCATTCAAAGAAGCTGGATGGCACTGCATCCGATGTCGGGGACGCATCAACGACACTGAATGCGATGTCTGAATTTCCTTTGATGTGGCTGTGTCAGTACGAAGTCGGAAACTATGAATATATCATCGTATCTGACACAAGAGTTGACAGCAACTACAACGCAGACGCATACACAAGAGAAGATGGAAGCGTTGCAGATCATATGTACATGCCTATGTACGGCGGCAGCTATGACGGCGCGAAACTTCGCAGCTTGTCAGGAAAGAAACTGGACTGCAACACAAACGCACAAACAGAGATCAGCAGAGCAGCAGCAAACGGAACAGGCTGGACGATCATTTCATGGAGCAGAAGAAACCTGATCGAAAGCCTTCTGACATTGATCAGTAAGTCTGAAAACTTTCAGGCGAAGTTCGGTCAGGGCGTATGCAGCACATATGTCAATGATTCATCAAAAGACTACGGAAAAGTTGTGACAGGAACACTGGACACAAAAGGACAGTTCTTCGGATATAATGACGGAACGCATGAGGTCAAAGCGTTCTATTGCGAAAAACTATGGGGAAACCGCTGGGACAGACTTGTGGGCTATATATGCGATAACGGAACAATCAAAGTGAAGATGTCGCCGCCTTATAACCTGACAGGGAAAGACTACATAAAAGTCGGAACAGCGTGCAAGACAGAAGGATGGCAGAAAGACACATTGATGACGCGCTATGGACGATTTGTCAAATCTGTCGGCGGCAGTGCTTCGACATATCGTTGTTGTTATTACTGGATCAACGTGACGATTGTTGCGGTCGCGCTTGTCGGTGGTAGCACCAGCTGCGGCGCGGCCTGCGGTGTTTGCGTCGACTTGAGCAGCTCTGCTTCGAATGCGGGTTGGAACTTCGGCGGCTCGCCTTCTTGCGAAGAACCTTTGGCGGCATAGCCGCACAGGGGGACAGGGGGAGCAATCCCCCTTGAAGTGTAAGTAAAAAGAAAAATTAAATAATAGGGATATTGTGTGCGCCTTCCGATGCTTCTGCCTTGCGGTCGCGCTTGTCGGTGGTAACACCAACAACGGCGCGAACTGCGGTGCTTACGTCAACTTGAACAACACTGCTTCGAATGCGAATTGGAACATCGGCGGCTCTCACTCTTAACAATCATGGGACAATAACCTAATGCACACGATATTCCGCGCCACTTGGCGAAAGTTAAACCGAAGAAAGGGTTGTGCTAGTAGGGCGAAAGCCGCGAACGTGCAACAGGTGTTAAGAAGGAAACCTTTTGAATGAAGACATATAAACATATATTTGAAGAATTGCTGAAGGAAGAAAATATCACACAATGTTTTCACGATGCAGCAAAGCGCAAGACGACACGTCCCGAAGTCGCCAGAGTGCTGAAGGAAGAAAGGGAAGTCGGAAACGACAGACCTGAACCGCAATGTCTTCAGGAACATGTGAAAGCACTTCAGAAAATGCTGGAAGAAGAAACATATCAACCGCCAGAACATAAAAAGATGCTGATAAACGAATATAGCTGCGGAAAGGTCAGGGAGATCATAAAGCCTGAATTTCAGTATGAACAGGTCGTGCATCACTGCATCATAAAACAGCTTCAGCCGATCGTGCTTCATGGACTGTATGAACACGCACTGGGAAGCATACCGAACAGAGGTTGTCACAGCGGAAAGAAACAAGTTGAAAAGTGGATAAAAGGCTATAAGGGAAAGAAGTTCTATATCCTGAAGGCAGATGTCCGACACTGCTTCGATACAGAAGACATTCATGTGATAGAAGAAAAGCTGAAGCATGTCATAAAAGACGAAAAGTTCGTCAGGTTATGTTGCACAGTCATGGAGCATGAAGCAACACTGAAACCGCCTGAATTTGACGACAGATGGATCAAGGACGAACAGTGGCAAGATGCAGAATTTTTGTCAGGGCTTCCGCTTGGGTTTGTGACTTCGCAATGGTTCACACAGCTGAATTTTAAAACATTCGATCACAAGGTTATTGAAGACTGGAAAGAGTTGGGCGGCGTTGATCATTATATACGATATGCAGATGACATTGTTGCAACTGGCAGGAACAAGAAGAAACTTCACAGGCTGGAAGAAACAATGGAAGCGTATCTGAAGAACGAAATGCACCAGAAAATCAAATGCAACTGGCAAGTGTTTCGTTTTGAATATCCCGACAGGAAAGCACCGCCAGTCATTGACAAAAGGACAGGAAAAGAGAAACCGAAGACCAGAGGACGCACACTTGACTTCATGGGATTTGTATTTCATTACAACCGCACAACACTTCGCAAGTCAATTCTGAAGCGAAGCACGAAGAAGGCACATAAACTTTCAAAGAAAGAGAAAATAAACTGGTACGATGCTTCAGCAATGCTGTCATCAATGGGCTGGTATACACACACGGACACTTATGGATTTTATGAAGATCACATAAAACCATATGTCAATATAAAGAAACTAAAAAGAATAGTCAGCAAACATTCAAAGAAAGGAGTGAAGAACAATGATGTCAGAATGGTATCAGTCAGAAAGCATGGACAAGCCGACAGAGTGGGACACGACATCAAGTCCGACAGTGGTCTATCAGCGAAAGAACATCGCAGAGCAGATCAGGAAGGGCATTGACGGAGAGGAAGACCGCACTGTCTATGTGTACAGCGAAAGAACTATGACGCAGGAAGAATATGCAAGACTTCAGGCAGAACTTGAAAGTCCAGCAACAAAGATGATCATGCAGTCAATGTCAGCAATCGAAATGAACATGGCAATGATGCAGGAAATGATGGAGGAATAAGGCATGGCAGAAACAAAGACGACTGAAACAGTCACAGAAACAACCGAAAAGGTACACAGTAAGAAGTTCGACACCCTGAAGGATAAATGGGACAAGGACTATATCACGAAGGACACCTTGAAAGGCTGGGTTGCGCTGAATAAGAAAAGAGCAGGCAAGGGCATCACAGCGGAAGAATACAAGGAAATTACTGGCGAAGAGTATGAAGCCAGTGAAGAATAATGACGCAGATTGAATTGATCGACAGGCTGTGCGCCGTGAATACGCTTCTGACAGACATATATTTGACGGAGGAAAAAGAAAATGACTATTGAAGTATCATTGTTACTTTCAGGCGTGTCGATTGCGTTTGCAATCTTCTTCGGAATCAGCACACGCAACAGAAACGTGAAGAAGGACACACAGGACGAAGCCAGAGAGGATGCAACGATCCTGACCAAACTGGAAAACATTCAGAATACTATGATTGAAGTGAAGTCTGAAATGGGATCATACAGAAACGAAATGAAAGAGATCAGGGAGTATTACATCAGGGCATCGGAAAGTCTGAAGCAGCTTCACAAGCGTGTGGACAGAATTGACAAGATCATTGATGAATCACATCCACATCAGTACATCGAAGAGTAACAGGAGGAAAGCGCGTGGAGAAGTACAGCTATACAATACCAGCAAGCAGAAGAAAGAAAAGACGCAAGAAGTCACTGACAAGCTGGATCATGGAGTTTTCAAAAAAAGTTGTGGTTGTCTGCGTGCTGCTTTACATCATCATTGAACTGTTTTCAGTAATAGCGATCTGGCACTTCGCAGACACATCAGTGCTGACCACACTGATCAGCGAAACATCAGAAGTGCTTCGCATGGGTGTGTTCGGGTACATGATAAAGGCAGGAATTGAGAACTGGCAGAAAATCAAAAAAGGAAAGCAGGAAAGTGAAAACGAGGAAGGCGGTGCGAACGGATGAAAAATGCAGCTTTAATATTAAAAACAATTTATGATAACTTGCCGATGATCCTGACAATCATTGCGATTGTGACAGGCATCGGAATCAAGGTCAGAAACTTCCTGAAGCAGTCGAAGGAAGACCAAAAGAAACAGCTTCAGGAACAGGCAGACAAAGTCGTGGAACTGGTTGAAAAAAGCCTTCTGTCGATTGTATCAAAGGCAGAAAAGGAATGGGGAAGCGGCACAGGGACAATCAAGAAGTCATGGGTGTGGGAACAGATTCAGGCACAACAGCAGAAGTTGACTGAATACATATCAGCAGGGCTGATCAGCAAAGACATGATTGATGATCTGATTGAAACAGCGGTCGATGAACTGAATGAACTTAAAAAGAAGAACCAGAAAGCAGCTGAAGCGGTCACACCGCCAGAAGAAAGGGAAGCGGCAGCGGTAGCAGCTGCGCTTCAGGTGCAGAAGATACAGACGGAATAAAAGACAGGAGGTCAAAGGAATGCTACATGCATACATTACATCATACGCGATCTGCTTCATGGCGACAGTGGTCATCATTATGCTATTGCTGATCGCAGGCGTTGAGATTGACAAGGAAGAAGCAAAACATCACGGCGCAGAGGTTGAGCCGCCGCCAACAGCGAAGAACTGGATCGGGTATATATTAAAAGCATTCCTGATCGCCTTCGTGGTATCGTTTGCAGCCCCACTGGTATTGATATTTTATATCTTCGTGATCGGCTGCATTATCATTTCAGCATTAACAGATAATTAAGCAGGAGGAAAAGAACATGGGAACATTATGCGGATGGGCTAGTATTGACGAAAACGGAAAAGCAACAGGAGGACAGAAGGGCGATCAGACAGGTCGCGAGGTAAGAACAGGGAACTGGTACGGCTTCGGTCAGACTGTCGTTCTTCGTTTCAAGGACAGAAACAAAGCTGCAAAGGCAGCAACAGCAATGAAGCAGCTGTGTGATAACGATTCAGTCGGATATTGTCAGGGACATAGAACTTCACTGTACACAGAACTTGAAAAGGTCGGCTGGAATCCGACAGCATTGAAAACACCTTGCGAAACTGATTGCAGTGCGATGATGCCGCCAGTGCTTAAATGCGCAGGAATCAGCGTGTCAAAAGATATTTACACAGGCAACATGGTCAATGCTATTATGGCGACAGGAGAGTTTGAAAAACTCACAGGAAGCAAGTACACAGACACAGGCGACAATCTTATGACTGGCGACATTTCAGTGGCAGCAGGCAAACACACGATCATGGCACTTGAAAACGGCTGCAATGTGAAAAGTACATCTTCAGGAAGCGCATCTTCAGGAAGCGGATCAAGCAATAATCCAGCTGTACCATACGGAACAGCAAAGACAGCAACATTCACTGGATATGTGAACACAGGCGCATTGAATGTCAGAAAGCAGCCTGATCCGAACGCTGACAAACTTGTGTCATATCCTTGCATTCAGCAGAATACAGAAGTCGGCGTGTGTGGTAGCGCAACAGCACCAAACGGAAAATTATGGTACTACATTTACATTGACGGAGCAAAGGGCAAGAAGTACGGATATGTAAACGCATCGTATATCACAGCAAAATAAGGAGGAAACGCGATGGAATACTTCATGGGCGAAACATTCAACAAAGAGAAAAACAAACCATACAAGAAACTGGATGCAGCAGAGAAGGCAGCAGAGAAAGTGAAAGCCGCCGTATTTGACGA
>ULRK01007402.1_pt1 | contig 38251 bp, 29 predicted proteins | sample 1955341 | NCBI WGS metagenome assembly ULRK01 (sample SAMEA4835680, study PRJEB28245) | human gut metagenome | biome: gut microbiome; material: fecal sample | place: Denmark | collected 2008
AATAAATAATTCCGATTTTTATCTATAAAAAGCGCAAGGTGCTAGAATATGGATGATTAGCTATAACGGCAACAAAATGAAATTGCATTAGATACCCCCAATAACATAGCCTTTATTTTGGAAAGTTAACGCAGGTAGTGGATATGGATAAAAACGCATCTAGTGTATAAAGTAGTATAATCTGTGTACCCTATAGTTGAGCAATGATTCATGCGGTAAAAAGTGGAAAAATAACCAATTGGACTAGGAATGAGGATTCTCTCACTTCCTCTATTATAGGGAGTCTGTTATATCTCCCCTCCGAATTGATGTGGTCTATTTTACGTAATTCGTGTTTTGACGGGGAATATCTACCCACTCATTCAGGAACATTGATTGATTATGACTTCTGGCCTAAATGGGATTCATCAGGAACAAATAATAGCCGATATGTCGAACCGGACGTATTTTTGGATTTTCAGGATTTCAGCCTTATCATTGAAGCCAAGCGTTGGGATTCCTGTAAGATGCATGACATTTCCCAGTGGAGAAGGGAGATCACATCCTGGCACAATGAATATCAAAGAGAGGTAACGTCTCAGAAAAGGATTTTCTTTATTGCCCTGGGCTGGTCCGGAGAAAATAATTGTAAAAGTGAGGAAATCAACAATATTCCCATATTCAAATGCAAATGGACCAGTCTGCTCGAACAAGTTATTGATTCTTATAAAAGAATATGCCTAGCGGAAGGGATTACGTCCCATGCAAAAAGTTTGGAATTCATCCTTGGCGACGTGATCGACCTATTTTCCTTCCATGGCTACATTCTTACTCCTCCTCTACAATATCTTGATTCTCTGTTTGCCGATCAGTACAAAATTTCGTCATCAAGTTTAGATTTTTTCTTTTCATTACCCAACCGACATGAATGCATCTCGCACCCCACAACAGATTGAATGCGCATTAACTGATGTGCGGAAGGCTTATAGATTATTGGCTTTGTATCAAAGATGCATTTTGGATACTGTGATGTGTTTTCAAAAGCTACTGAACAATCGGCTGTTTTCGGGAGGATGGAGCCTATTTTCCAATGTTGCTCCTAGAAATGGTAGAGGTTCTTTGGATTGCTGGAGTTGGGACTGGCTCAATATGTATTGTTATGAGTTTCATTTCCCCGAAAAAAGCGATGACATAACCAAATTATCAATCGTCCATGTTGCTGATACAGGCTGGTTTGATACCAATTTCCAGGATCACAATACTAAGGCAAATAGCATTGACAAGTATGTGACTTCTGAGAAATCGAAATCGCTCTTCTTGTTTATTGCTCAATTGAAAGGTAGCCCGTGGAAAGGGACATGTGTAACGGAAATTCTCCGAAAGAAAGACTTTTATCCCGATATGCAGGCAAGACACAACGATTTGGTCATCTGCAAAGGTGTTCCGATTTCTGATTGCCTGAATGAAGAATCCTGTCAAAAAGTCATTAATCAGGTATCTGAATACTTCTATTCACAAGCCGGTATTGTTATCAATGCTCCGGATAAATTGGAAGATCAGTGCAGTATATAACAATCAGGAAATTTTTTAGAAATACTTGGATGTTCCATACGGATTCGATGGAAATATGCCAAGTGTGCCTACTGCCAATAATAATGCATGACGCTGATTGGAGATGTGGTTCCGTTACGGGCATGTATTGCGCAATACGTTTTCATGGAGATTGCCGGTCATCATCCATGTAAAATTGTCCCATTAACACCGGGTTTTCCACGGCATTTTTGACGGCAACGAGAAATTGCACGGCCTGCTTGCCGTCCACCAGGCGGTGGTCGTAGGAAAGGGCCAGGTACATCATGGGCCGGACGACGATTTGGCCGTCCCGGACCACGGGGCGTTCCTGAATGGCGTGCATGCCCAGAATGCCGCTTTGGGGAGGGTTCAGAATCGGGGTGGAAAGAAGCGATCCATACGTGCCGCCGTTGGAAATAGTAAAGCATCCGCCTTGCAGGTCCTGCATGGACAGGTTTCCGCTACGTGCTTTTTCCGTCAGGACGGCGAGTTCCTGTTCCAGCTCCGGAAGCGTTTTCCGGTCACAGTCCCGCAGCACGGGGACGACGAGACCCTTGTCCGTGCCAATGGCTACAGAGATGTCATAGTACAGGTTTTCCACGATGTCCGCGCCGTCAATTCTGGCGTTGACCTGGGGCACTTCCTGCAAGGCCTTGACTACTGCCTTGATAAAGAAGCTCATGAAACCAAGCTTGGTTCCGTGCCGTTCCCGGAATTCTGCATGGAATTGTTTGCGGAGTTCCATCACGGAGGACATGTCGCATTCGTTGAACGTGGTGAGGATGGCCGCCTGGTGCTGGGCCTCCACCAGCCGGGCCGCGATGGTGCGGCGCAGCGGACTCATGGGTTTTCTGAGGAAGCGCGGAGCAATTTCCTTTTCTGCCTCCCTGTCCTCTCCGGCAGGAACCTGTTCCGGGAGGGGGACTTTCCCGTGTGGCTTTTGTCCCGGAAATTCCGCAGCTGGGGCGGAAGGCGCGGAAACGGGGGACTTCCGTGTTTCCGGCGAGGTCGTTTTTTTCGGCTCAAGCGGTATGAGCAGAGTTTCCTTTTCCGGTGCGGCTGCGGTTCTGTCAGCGGAAGAAATGCGGCCAAGAACTGCGCCGATAAGGGCTTCTTCCCCTTCCGGAACGAGGATTTCCAGTACGCCGCTTTCTTCCGCCTCCAGATCCGTGGAAACCTTGTCCGTTTCCAGCGTCACCAGCGTATCGCCTTTGGCTACCGGATCGCCGGCGTTCTTGTGCCACGCGGCTACGGTGGCGGAGGTGACGGATTCTCCAAAGTTGGGAGTCAGGATGTCGCTCATGGGAGGAAGATGGGTTCAGGATTGCGCCCGCGGCCCGAAAGCGGTGGCGAGAAGTCTTTTTTGTGCGGCGGCGTGCAGGGCCTTGGCACCCTCCGCAGGGCAGGCCATGGGAGGCCGCCCCGCATAGCGGAAAGAGGTGGCGAAGAGGCGCCCCAGCCTGTTCCGCAGGTGGCCCCAGGCCCCCATGTTGGAGGGTTCCTCCTGGCACCAGACGAAGTCGCGCACTTTCTGGTAGGGGGCCAGCAGGTAGGTAAGCTGTTCCTGGGCCAGCGGATAGATTTGTTCCAGGCGGATAATGATTGTGTCTGAAATGTTCCGTTCCCTCCGGCAGGCGGCCAGGTCATAGTAAACTTTCCCGGAGCAGAAGACGGCGCGCGTCACCTGTTCCGGCGCGGGAGCGTCCGGGTCCGGCAGCACTTCGTGGAAACGGGAGGGGGCCAGAAATTCCCGGTGCGGAGAGACGGCCTCCGGACGGGAGAGCAGGCTTTTGGGCGTAAAGACGATCAGGGGCTTGTGCGCGTTCTGGTGCACCTGGCGGCGCAGGGCGTGGAAGTATTGGGCCGGGGTGGTGGGGTTGATGACCTGCATGTTGTCGTCCGCACAAAGCTGGAGGTAGCGTTCCATGCGGGCGCTGGTGTGTTCCGAGCCCGCCCCTTCATAGCCGTGGGGCAGCAGCAGCACCATGCGGTTCTTCTGGCGCCATTTGGCTTCTGCGGCAGCAATGAACTGGTCCACAATAACCTGTGCTCCGTTGGCGAAGTCCCCGAACTGGGCCTCCCACATGACCAGCGCGTCCGGACTTTCCAGCGCGTAGCCGTATTCAAAGCCCAGTACGGAGGCTTCCGACAGGGATGAGTTGTAAATGCGGAAAGCGGTGGTGCCGTGATTCAGTTTTTCCAAGGGAGTGTACAGGGAGCCGTCATTGAAGTCATGCAGGACGGCGTGCCGCTGGGAGAAAGTGCCGCGCTGGCAGTCCTGGCCGGACAGGCGCACGGTGTGGTTTTCCGTGAGCAGGCTGCCCCATGCCAGGGATTCCGCCATGGCCCAGTCCAGCAGGCCTCCTTCCCGGAAGGCTTCCCGGCGGCGGGCCAGGAAGCGTTTTTCCAGTGTGGGGTGGGGCGTGAAGCCGTCCGGCAGTTCCGTAAGGATACTTCCGATGCGCCGGAACAGTTCCGGACTGATTCCCGTCCGCGTGCTGGTGCGCGGGAGGGGCGTTTCATCCGCATCCTGCGCGGTGGCGGGCAGGATATAGTCCGCGGGATTTTCCTTCATTTGCAGGTAGGCCTGTTCCATGCCTTCCCAAAGGTCTTTCCGGATGTCCCGCTCCTGCTGTTCCGTCAATTCCCCGCGCTCTCTGAGCACCGTTCCATACAGGGCTGCGGCGGTGGGGCGCGCCTCTATCCGCTTGGTCTGCATGGGCGCGGTAAAGGCGGCCTGATCCGTTTCATTGTGGCCCAGACGGCGGTAACAGTACATGTCCAGAATGATGTCCCTCCCGAATTTCTGGCGGAACTGGAGCGCGAAGTCCGCCGCCCATGCCAGGTCTTCCGGACTTTCCCCATTGATGTGCAGGATGGGGGACTGGAGCATCTGAGCCACGTCCGTGGCGTAGCGGGAGGAGCGGGCTTCGTCCGGGCCGGTGGTGAATCCGATCTGGTTGTTGATGACGAGGTGAACGGTGCCGCCTGTGCGGTAGCCTTTCAGCAGGGAAAGATTGAGCACTTCCGCCACGATTCCCTGTCCAGAGAAAGCGGCGTCCCCGTGCAGGACGAGCGGCAGTACATGCTTGCGTTCCGCGTCTTGCAGGTTGTGCTGCATGGCCCTGGCCCTGCCTTCCACCACGGGATACACGGCTTCCAGATGGCTGGGATTGGAAGAAAGGCGGATATGGAGCTCTTTACCGTCCACATGGCGCGTGGCAGCGTAGCCGAGGTGGTATTTGACGTCGCTCCTGCCGATGGGAGATTCCGGCAGGTAGTCCGGCGTGAATTCGTGGAAGATGGTTTTCAGCGGTTTGTGGAGGATATTGGCGAGCACATTCAGCCTTCCTCGGTGAGCCATGCCCATTTCAATGTGAGAGACTCCGGCGGCGGGACAGCGCTTGATCATGGCGTCCAGCAGGACGATGGCTCCTTCCCCTCCTTCCAGGGAGAAGCGTTTTTCCCCCATGAAGCGCTTGCCCAGGAATTCCTCAAACAGTTCCGCCCTGCAGAGATGGAAGAAGGCTTCTTTCCGGGCTTCCGGGCCATAATCCACACCGTTTGCCCGGAGCTGGATTTTTTCTTCAATCCAGGAGCGGATTTCCAAGTTGTCTATGTGGTGGTATTCAAATCCAATGGCTCCACAATAGATTTTTTGCAGCCGATTGATGATTTCACGGAGAGTGAACATTCCTCCGTCCATGAAGGTGCCGATGTTGACGGACTGGTCCAGATCCTCCTCACGGAATCCCATATCCTCCGGGTTGACGGGAAAACTGGGCCGGTCCGGCGGCTCCAGCGGATTAAAGCGGGCGCATTGGTGCCCCATGACCCGGTAAGCCCGGATGAGCTGGCTGACACGTCCGCGGCATTCCGCGCTTTCCGGAGGAATGGTGTAGGGGGACGTATCCGCATTATTCCCTGTATTTTCTTTTTTTCCGGGGGCTTCTCCGCTCCCCAGTTCGTAGCCCTCGAACCAGGCTGCCCAGAGAGGGTCTACGGACAGGGGATCGTTTTTCCATGACTGATGGAGCGCCGTAATTTCCTCCGGCGGGAGTTTGGTGAAGATGGAGGCATTCATGCGGCAGGGCAGATGGTACGGGGCTTTTCCGGTTCGGTGATTGTTATTTTTGCCCGCAGGGCGTCAATAACTGTGTTCGTTGAGCTGAACCTTTCCCCGGAAGACCCAGTAAATGGCAGCGGAATAAGCCAGGACGAGCGGCACTCCCAAGATGGCTATGTATGTCATCACGACCAGGCTTTCCCGTGTGGATGAGCCGTTGACGAGCGTCAGGGAGTGTTCCGGATTGGGCATGGAGTAGAGCAGGTTGGGGAACATCGCTGTCCCGAAGAGAGCCATCATGCAGCCCATGGTGGAGCAGGAGGCGACGAAGGCCCAGCCCGGACGGTTCCTGTGGATGAAGATCCAGATGGACGCGATGGAAATGACCGCCAGGGCGGCGATGCCGTAAATCCAGGGGGAGCGTTCCAGGGCCGCCGCTACGTGCGGAACATACAGCAGGGTGGCAGCCCCGTGCAGGATGATCAGAACAGTGAAGATGATGACGCAGGGTCTGAGCAGTTTCCTGATTTGTTCCTGAAGGCTTCCCTGGGTTTTCATCAGCAGGTAGATTCCCCCGTGCATGGCGAACAGGGCGACCGTCGTCAGCCCCAGAAGAACGGAATAAGGATTCAGCAGACTGAGAAATGTTCCGGTGAAGTTTCCCTGCTCATCCAGAGGAATTCCTTTGGTGACGTTCCCCATGGCTACGCCGATGAGCAGGGCCGCCAGAAGACTGCTGATGGAGAAGGTGGCATCCCATCCCCTGCGCCACCATTTCATGGGCTGTTTGCTTCTGAATTCAATAGACACGGCGCGGAAGATAAGGGTGAGCAGCAGGAGCATGAAGGCCAGGTAAAATCCGGAGAAGACGGAAGCGTACACGTACGGAAAGGCGGCGAAGAGGGCTCCCCCGCCCGTGATGAGCCAGACTTCGTTCCCGTCCCATACGGGGCCCACGGCATTTAGTGTGAGTCTTCTGTTTTCATCGCCCTTGATGAAAAGCTGAAGGGCGCCGGTTCCCAGGTCAAAGCCGTCCAGAATGGCGTATCCGGAGAAGAGCACGCCGACGAGGATGAACCAGATGATTTGCAGGTCTGCGAGAGTGAGATTGTCCAACATGGTTTTAAAAGAGGGGTGAAGATTAGTCTTTGACGAAAGGAACCTGAAGTTTGCCTTCCCCGGCGCCGTTGTCTTCGTCAGTTTCCTGGTCCGGACCTTTGTGGATTTTATGGGTGATTTGATAGAGGAAGAGGGCCAGCAGCAGGGCATAAATGATAAAGAACATGCCCAGGGAGGAAAGGGCTTCCGCCGCGGTGAGGGTGGGGGATACGGCGTGTTCCGTTCTCAGGATACCGTACACAATCCATGGCTGGCGCCCCAGTTCCGCTACGGCCCAGCCCGCCTGGTTGGCTATTTGCGGGCCCAGTACGGAGAAAACAAAGCACCAGAGCAGCCAGCGCTTCTGGAAGAGCCAGCCTCTTTTCCACCCCCACAGGCCCGCCAAAAACAGGGCCGCCAGGGCGCAGCCGATCAGGATCATGAGATGGAAGGAGTAAAAGACGGGCAGGATGGGAGGGCGTTCGTCCTGCGGGATGTCGTTCATGCCGGTGATGGACGTGTCCAGGTCATGATGAGTCAGGAGGGTGAGCAAGTACGGGATGGAGATTCCCGTCACTTCATGGGTGGACGGGTTCATCCAGCCGATGAGATGGAGGTCCTGTGGGGCGCCGGATTCCATGACGCCTTCCATAGCCGCGAATTTGGCGGGCTGGTGGATGGAGACTTCTCGTGCGCTGGAATCTCCCGTGATGCCCATGCCTGCCACGCCGATGAGGCCGATGACCAATGCCACCTTGAAGCTTTTTTCCGATCCACCGGTAAAACGTTTTTTCAAAATATACCAGGCGGAGACGCTGAGGACGAGCGTGGCTCCCGCCAGCCAGCAGCCGGAGAGCGCATGCGTCAGGCGGTCAACGGTGGACGGATTGAAGACCACGTCATAGAAGCTGGTGATATGGGCCTGGATTTTTCCGTTTACTTCCACCAGCTTGTATCCGGCGGGCGTCTGCATCCAGGAGTTGGCCACAATGATCCAGATGGCGCTGAAATGGGCGCCGAGAGCGACCATGCAGGAGGAAAGAAAGTGCATTTTGGGGCCCACCTTGTCCCAGCCGAAAAGCAGAATGGCCAGGAAGCCTGATTCCAGAAAGAAGGCGAAAATGCCTTCTGCTGCCAGGGGACTGCCGAAGATGTCGCCTACGCAGCGGGAATAATCCGCCCAGTTGGTGCCGAACTGGAATTCCATCACGATGCCGGAAGCTACGCCAAGGGCAAAGATAATGCCGAAGATTCTGGTCCAGAATTTGGCCTGCTTGTGGTAGAGGTCATTTTTCGTTTTCAGCCAGAGGCCTTCCAGGGCGACCAGAACCACCCCCAGACCGATGGTCATCGGCGGGAAGATGTAGTGGAACATGATCGTGATGGCGAATTGGAGACGGGATAATAAGACCGGATCGTCCATGATTGATTGGGGATGAGTGGATGTTTATGGAACAGGAGGACGGCAGCCAAATACCGATACCTTCATACTTTATACATCCCAAAAGGGCCTTTGTTCAATTATTTTCCTTTTCCGAGAATAACTTTTTTAGATTGTGTCTAAAAAAGAACGGTTTAACATTGGATGAACACGTCCATTCCTTCTTCCGACAGAGCAAAAAGAGCCAGCATGTCCCTGGGAGAAAGGCGTATGCAGCCATGGGAAGCCGGGGTTCCCAGCAGTTCCGTATCGTTGGTGCCGTGGATATAAATATAGCGGCTCCGGGTATTGGCGTTGTGAGGTTCCAATCCGTCCAGCCACAGAATTCGGGTCAGAATGAAGTCGGAATGTTCATCCATATTTTTCGGGATGGCGGTGGGATAGCGGCCTGCCGGAAGACGTGAGATGAAAATAGTATCCTCCGGTTCTCCGTCCCCGATTTTTTTGCAGATGCGGAGATGCCCTGTGGGAGTTTTCCCGGAACCTTCTTCATGGCCAGCGCCCGCCTTCCCGCTGGAGACGGGGCATCGGAGCAGGACTTTTCCGGATTTTTCCAGCTCCAGTTCCTGACAGGACAGATTAATGCGTATGAAAGGGGAAGCCATGACGGGGGAAGGAGTCAAAGAAGAGTTACTCCTGTTGTTCCATCCGGGAGATGATGGCCTGAATGGCGGTTGTCAATTGCTGCGCTACTTTGTTGTAGGCTGCCTGTCCGCAGCCAATGGGGTCGGCGATGTCGCGGTTGCCCGTGTAGCAGGTGACCAGCCTGACCTTATCCGCATATTCTGGGAAATTGGCAAGCAGGGCGGCCAGGTGGCTTTCCGTCATGGCATAGACATCTGTGGCGTTTTTCATCAGTTCATCCGTAACAGGGCGGCTTTCATGGCTGGAGAGATTGACGCCATGTTCCCGGAGGACGTGAAGCGTTTCCGGGCTGGCCTCCTGACCGGGCCATGCGGCAGTTCCTGCGGAACCGGCCTGCCATTCCGGATGGTGAGCGGAAAGTTTCCGGAACAGGCCTTCCGCCATAGGGCTGCGGCAGGTGTTGCCGGTGCAGATGAAAAGGATATGCTTGTACTGTGTCATGAGCCGGGGCGTTCTCTTTTGGAATGATGGGGGATAGGTACTTCGTTGGGTTCCTGGTACAGGTTGTCCGGGGGCAGCACATGGCCGGCGCCGCTGCCTGCCGGTGATGGCGTGCTGTCGTCTTCTTCGTCTTCATCCTCTGCATCGCGGGACGGGGGGGAGAGCTGGGGGAACAGGCTGCAGGCCAAGGCTGCACACAGTATTGCCGTCACGGGAGTCATGACGGGGAACCATAGATCATGAGCGGAAAACAGGTACCATGCGATGAATGGAACGAACAGGATACAGAGGCCCCAGGTGATGAAGCGACCTCTGCGTTGAAACCGCAAAGCCCATACCGACAGAAGCAGGACGTCCAGTACGATGATCCACTGTACCCAGGCGGGGGCTATGGGGATCAGCACGGCAGGAGCGGGGGCAAGCGCTCCCATGATGCTGCGGACAGTCTGCGCCGCCAGAAGGGATTGCGCGTCCGGCGTGTCGGAAAGGGCGGATGGTTCGGACACGAGTACCGCATCCGCGGAGGAAAGCAGTTTTCTGACGGCGGTGGTATCCGGTGGACGCAGGCCGGACATGATGGGGACGATTACTTCCTTGGTGTCCAGAATAGTGGGGCTGCTGTTTGCAGCCAGGGGGATGCGTCCGTATTTATCTAATGGAATGGAGCGTTTGTCGCCCAGAAAAAGAGTGTCTCCCGGAATGATTCTGACGTCACCGGGTTTCAGATCCAGCGCATTCAGAGCGGCGACCAGAGGAAGTGTGGGAATGATATCTCCCCCCCAGCGGACGAAAAGAGGCGGGGAGACCCTGTTTTCCGGAGAAGGGGAAAACAGCCCGTTATTTTCCACAACGCTTCCCAGGGAGGGGGCTGATGTGGTTATCTGCGGAGGTTCCCCTACGAACCTGTCCGCGCGCGGGAACTGGTCTGTCTTTCCTGCGATGTTGGAGGCGGGAATAACCAGGTCTTTCCAATCCGGCGGGAGGGGGGTATGGCGGGAGGACTCGCTCATCTGACGTCCCATAGCCTTGTGGCGGAAGCGGTCCAGTTCATACCCCACAGCGGCTTTGACGATGCTGTCCGGCTTTTCTTCCCACGTCAAGGGTGACATTACGTAAACATTCTTGGCTCCCTGTTCATACAGGTGGCGGAAAAGCACCGTGTAATCCATGGGATTGGGAGGATAGGAGGAAAAACTGTTCAATGATGATTCCCGATGCAGGGAAACCACGGGAAGCTGGGCCGTCTGCCCTTTGTTGAAATAATCGTAGGGCTGGAGGACGATGCTGCTTTCCGTGTTCAGTCCTTCCGGGCGAATGGTCCGGTATTCCCCTGCCAGCAAACGTTCCGCCGCCTGTTCATAACAGAAAATGGTAGGAGGGAGAAGCACATACCCCAGAATCCAGCCCAGCCCCAGGGAAATCTGGAACAGGGACAGGACAAGCAGAAATTTGGGGGGAAGCGTCATTAGAGGGGCTGGGAACAGTCATGCTAGCATAGCAGCCAGCGGTTCTGCAAGCGTAGAGCCGGGCAGAAGCTTCCGCAGGTGTTCCAGTCCGGCGGGAATCTGAGCCAGATACCAGGTTTTTCCCTGGTTGTGGCCGATGTTGGCGTAAGCGCCCAGCATCTGCATAATCCGCTGCAGAGCGCAGGCGCGGAAAATGCGGTGATCCATGGAGTGTGCGGAAATGTTTTCCCACTCCCTGAGCAATTCCTCCGTTTGTTCCGGTTCCAGACGGGCGTAGCCGTCATAGACCAGAGAGGCCAGGTCATATTCCGGACGGCCTCCGCGCATGCCTTGAAAATCAATCAGCCAGGTTTTTCCTGCGTGGATATGCACGTTCTGGGACTGGCTGTCCCTGTGGACGGGGCATTCCGGAAGGGCTGCCAGAAACTGCGCCTGCTCTTTCAGTGCTGGATGGTTCAGGAAAGAAGCTGTTTCCAGACCCATGTGGGTGCCCAGGAAATGTTCAGCAAAATAGGACTGTTCCCAGCGGTACAGGGCCTCGTCGAAAGCAGGCTGGAGAGGAAAGTCCTCTGGAAACGGGCAGGAGTGGAGCAGGTGGAGTTGTTCCATAGCCTGGATGTAACGCAGGCGCAGGGAAGGCCAGGGCTCTTTCCGGAAAGCCAGCAGGTTGGTGTCTCCCAGGTCTTCCACCAGGGCGGCTCCGCAGCCGGGGCCGAGAGGTTCGTAATCGTAAATTTCCGGAACGTTTATACCGCGGGAATGCAGATACCGGGCTGCGGGAATGAAAGAATCATTGTCCGCACGGTCATTTCCCCACCGGATGCCGATGCATGTGCGGCCGCCAAAATGGATGCGGACGATCGTACGGCCGGAGGCGCCCAGAGCCAGGGGATGGAAATCTTCCTGACGCGGAATGAGGTGAAAACTCCGGTGAACCAGACGGGACAATTCTTTCATGGAAAGAAGGCGTGGCGGCGGTAAGAACCTTGCGTAAGGGGGGCGGATGAAAGATGACGGCTCCCTTCATCCGCTGAAAATGGGAAAAGCAGGCAATCAGGCGGGGAACTGATGATCTTCCCCATAGCCGTAATGCTCCACGACGTAATCCACATCCTTGTCTCCGCGTCCGGAGCAGTTTACCAGAATGGCGCCGCCTCTGTTTTCCCGTGCCCACTTCATGGCGTACGCGATAGCGTGGGAGCTTTCCAGGGCGGGAATAATCCCTTCGTAACGGGAAAGTTTGAAGAAGGCGTCCACGGCTTCCTCGTCTGTGGCGGTGACATAGTTAACGCGGCCAATGTCGTGAAGATAGGCATGCTCCGGACCTACGGAGGGATAATCCAGACCACTGGCTACGGAATGGACCGGTCCCGGATTGCCGTCTTCATCCTGGAGCATGATGCTTTCAAACCCATGCAGTACTCCCTTGCTTCCGTAGGAGATGGAGGCGGAATGATCCCCAAGCCTGGGGCCTTTGCCGAGGGGTTCTACGCCATAAATATCCAGCGGGTCTCCCAGAAAGGCGGTAAACATGCCCATGGAATTGCTGCCGCCGCCTACGCAGGCGCAGACAGCGTCCGGCAGAAGTCCCGTCATTTCCAGGAATTGTTCCCGGGCTTCCACGCCGATGCACATTTGGAAATCGCGCACCATTTGAGGAAAGGGGTGGGGGCCAACCACGGACCCGATGCAGTAAATGGAATCCTGGTAACTGTTCAGGTAAGATTCAAAGGCGGAATCCACGGCTTCCTTCAAGCTTTGGAGACCGTGCGTGACTGGCACCACCTTGGCGCCCAGGATTTTCATGCGGGTGACGTTTGGAGCCTGCTTGGCGATATCTACTGCTCCCATGTGGATTTCACATTCCAAGCCGAAGAAAGCGGCTGCCGTAGCCAGTGCCACGCCATGCTGGCCGGCGCCCGTCTCTGCGATAATTCGCTTCTTGCCCATGTATTTGGCCAGGAGGCCTTCTCCCATGCAATGGTTGAGCTTGTGGGCGCCTGTATGGTTCAGATCTTCTCTCTTCAGATAAATTTGAGCGGTACCCAGATGGCGGGAAAGGCGTTCGCAGTGGTAAACCGGGGTAGGACGGCCCTGAAACTGTTTGCGGATGCGCCGCAGTTCATTAATGAACTGGGCAGAGTGAGCTATTGTCTGGTAGGCTTCCGTAATTTCTTCAAAGGCGGGAACCAATTCGTCCGGCAGGTAAACGCCGCCGTATTCGCCAAAACGGCCCTGGGCATCTGGAAAATTGCGTAAATAGGTATGAAGATCCATGGTCTGTTGCGTTCGTGACTGCCAGTATTTAGCACGATGCCACAATTCAGGCAAAAACAATCTCCCCGGAAGCCCTTTTAAAAAAGAAAGGAAAAGAAAAAGGTCCTTCCCGGAATAGAAGAACGGTTTTTTCGTGAGGGCGCGGAAGGGAAAAAAGGAAATCAGGCCAAACGGCGCTTTCTGATGGATTTTCCTGTATCGGCAAGCGTCTGGCGTGCGTCCGGATCCGCTCCAGCCATCAGGGCTGCCAGATCCCGAACGATATTCTGGCGCATGCGTCCTACCAGGTCGCGCCCTTCCTGAGTGATGGCGACCATGATTTTGCGGCGGTCTTTGGCTGCGCTCATGCGTTTCAGATAGCCCATTTCCTGTAATTTATCCACCATGCCTGTAGCAGCCGCGGTAGAATGCCCCATTTTCTGAGCAATACTGGACATGCTCAGAAAATCTTCGCTGGCCAGATAAGTAAGCAGGAAAAACTGGGGGTAGGAAACCTTGCCCTCATTCAATTCTGAAGAAAGATTCAGAATGCAGGAACGTTGCGTGAACAGGATGAAATCCGCCAGCTTGTTTGCTTCTTCGGAAATGGAGCTCATGATCGTTGTGAATGTATGGGAGGGTTGATAGCGATACCCGTCCGGAGACTCGCCGGCGGTTCAGCCAACCTACCGCCGCGTTCTTCTGCGGGCAAGTCAAAAATATAAATTTTTATTAAAATTTTACATTTGCGGATAATAAGCATTTTGACGGTATTTAGAATACAATATGTTGAATGTTAATAGAATGGATATATTTTGAATATAGAATGTGAATAACATGTTAAAATTATATGTAAATCATTGATAAAGTATTATTTTTAACAAAACTTCCGGGAATCCGCAGCAAATCTGGCATAAAGAGGTGTTGCAGCATGACAAGCCTGGATTAGAAAGAGCTCTTGTGCAGAGGTTTTTCATGGGAATAAAGGCTTGTCAGAGGAAAATTTTATACAGCAGGAAGCGATATTTCCCTGTCCTTGAGACAGGCTTGGAATCTTTGCAGGACTGCTGATAGTTATGGAAAGGAAGTTTGCCGTCGAAAACTTCCTTTCATAGCCGCCTTCCTGCCGCGATAGTTGTGGTTCCTTGTTTTCGGCGGTATTGGGCCTATGACGCTCGTAAAGGCAGGAAAAACCTTTTTAAAAACGGTCTTGGAAAAGAACAAACGGAAAGTTAACCGCCGTACTATGGAGCAAGTGCTGTTATACAGGCCCAGCTTGGGAATTACGCTCTGCTTTTGGGAGATAAAATCGCTTCTTCCCCAAAAGTCAAAGGCAGATGGAAGCAATAAGGTAAGCGCTCAAGGATCTGGAAAAAAACTGCCGGATTTTTAAGAATCTATCTAAAAATTCTTATTATCTGGGCCGGCCTATTTTGAAAATAGGCCAGCGGAAAGAAAGGGCCGGGCGTATTAACCGCACTAATAAATGCTCCATTACAGAATGACGCATCATGTTTTATCGGAGCGGCGTGTAAAAGACCCATTGCGCCGTCCAAGCTCGTATTCTGAACACCCCCTCGCTATTCCGCGCAATGGAAAATTTTGCGGCCCGCCGGTCTGTTTTCTGAAAAATAAGAAAGACGGCGTTGCTTGCCGTCTCAGCCGCCGCAATACAGCAACGCCGGTTGCTTGCAGCATTACAGGCAGAAAATCGTGGAATAAAGCATTATTGCCGAAACACATTGCATGCCGCCAATAATGCTTATATCCGCAAGATATTTTATTCCTCCGCCATTCTCCGGTAAGTTCTTTCAGGGGGCTCCTTTCCAGAGAATGGGCGGAGAACGATAGCAATAATTAGTTGGCGGGAGGTGGCGTAAAGGTGCGGACTGACATATCCTTGTCCAGAAGCAGCATTCCCTGCCCTTCTCCCTTGATCATACGCAATTTGCTGATGATATCCTTGACGGTTTCTTCCTCTTCCACCTGTTCGGTGACAAACCATTGCAGGAAAATATCCGTGGCGAAATCCCGCTCTTCTTTGGCAAGGTGCACCAGTTCATTGATGCGGCGCGTAACTTCCTGTTCGTGGGACAGCGTTTCTTCAAAAATCTCAAGAATATTGGACCAGTTCGCGTCCGGAGCTTCTATGGAAAGCATTGTAACCTGGCCTCCGCGGGAAAGAAGGAAATCATAAAATTTCAGCGCATGAGCGGTTTCTTCCTGATATTGAATGCGCATCCAGTGGGAAAAACCCGTCAAACCGGCATCCTGCAGATAAGCGGACATGGCCAGGTAAAGGTTAGCTGAATACATTTCCCATTTGATTTGCTCATTAAGAGCAGTTGCCATTGTTGTACTGATCATATTGTAAAATCCTGTTGATTTTTCCCACTTCTACAAAACAAAGTCCGCAGGATCAAGATAATCCTGCGGACTGTATGACGGGAAGGGGGGTAAGGGAAAGCGTCAGGCTTTTGCTGGAACCTCCTCCGGAATATTATCTTCAGGGAGTTCTTCCGCCGGAACAGAAGGCAATTCTTCAGTTTCCGCAATCACGCTGTTCTCTTCAGACGCTTCCTCCCGGGCGGGCGCTGCCTCGGAAGGAGAGGCAACCGTCTGTTTCTCAGGTGCAGCGGAGCCCGTTGCCGGCGCGTCCTGTCCCTTCTCTTCCGGTTTCCGTTTTTCCTTGGGGGCTTTCTTGGGAGAAGGTGCTTGGGCGGAAACGGTTTTTGGTCGGCTGACGGTGTTATTGGAGAAAACCAGGATATAGCCCTGTTCGGACAGCCAGAGCAGGTCGCGAACCAAATTCTGCTGTTTTTCCATAGCCTGGGCTACTTCCTCTTCCGCAGCCTTTTCCTGTTCCGGGACGGGAGCCAGCTCTTTAAGCATGACGTCGACGCCTTTGCCGGGATTATTGGCAGCCCAGGTGGCAATGGACATCAGGGAATCCGATAAGACAGTGCCTTCTTCCATGGCCTTGGGGCGCGCCGGTCCGGTGTAATGGTTGCCTTTCCACTTGAAAATAGGCATATGATGACGTGCTAATCCGTGGCAAAGGTTTGGAATCAGCATGCTGGGATGGCGGCGGGTGGTGCCGGATAATTGGATCAGGTGCGCCCACAGGCCGGGGGAGAGATGGTTTTTCTTTACGGCGCCGTTGACGAATACCTTGTCCGTAACGTCATAGCACTCGTCAAAATGGTTGGATTCGAAATCCTGTTCTACTGCGGCGGGGGATTCCAGAAGCACCTCGGAGGCTCCTTCCCGAACGGGCTTCCAGGCGGTGCGTTTGGAAACGGCTGCCTGCCATGCCTGGACAGCTTCTTCGCTCTTGTCCGTCACAATCTTGGAACGGAAAGCCTCAAAAGGCATATTGGCAAATTTGGTGCGATGCAGGTTGAGCAGGGCGGACTGGTAGCCATGCCAGTTAACGGGACCTACCAGCTCGTTGTTCAAGGAACATTTGGCAATGGCTTTGAAATCTCCTTTTGGAGCTTCCACTTCCTGTTCTATGGATTCGTAATATTTGGACATCCAGGAGGACTGCCAGAGGTGCTTGACGGCCTCCTGCCGGGAAATAAAGCAGGCGCCGTCGCCATGTTTGCAATGGTACAGATCCGGGCCGTTTTCCTGCTTCATGAACACCAGGTCATAACGGTCGTAGGAACCCATGACAACCTTGGCAAGATCCAGCAGGGAAATGGTACGGCGGTGTTTCTGTACTTCCTGGTGCAGGGCGGCCAGACCGGAATCCACGGGACGCAACTCCACGCGCAGGCCTTCCGTCGGTTCCGCAATGGCGGAGCGGGGCGTCTGATCGCGGCGGTTGCGGAAGGAGCCGCGCGTGCGGTCTTCCCTGTTAAACTTTCTTTCGCCGCTTTGACCGTCAACACGACGTTCCCCCCGGAACTGGCGTCCTTCGCGGTTATCGCGCCGCGGGCGGCGGTCGCCTCCCTGCCTGTCGCCGAATCTGCGTTCCGTATAGAATGCAGTCCGTTCCTGACGGGCTCCAGGTCTCGCCCATGCCGGACCAAATTGAAAGTCGGCCAAGCCGGAAAGATCCGGAATTTGCTGCTTGGGATCTGTGGAGGGAGTTTCGTCGGTCATCATGTACGGGTTGTTTCAATAGCAACTAAATGAGGTGGATGGCAATCATTTTACGTGCAAACAGACCGAAAATTGTTCAAAATGTCATGAAAGGCATCTGGAAATGCAAAGATTTCCGGTGTATTCTTTCAATTCAACTTCTGTCAAATGCTCTATATGGATAAAATACGTCAACGACTTTCCGACCTTGGTTACGCCATTTACGATGCTCCCGCTCCCGTAGGCTCCTATGTGCAATGCGTACGCACGGGGAACCTGCTTCACCTCTCCGGCGGCATCTCCGTGAACGGGGACGACAAATACTTTGGCAAAGTAGGGCAGGATCTGACGGTGGAGGAAGGGCAGGCCGCTGCGCGTGCCGCTATGCTGAACCGTCTGGCTGTGATTGTGCAGGCGGTGGGTTCTCTGGAAAAAGTATCCAGAATCGTGGCCGTGAACGGGTTTGTGAATGCCGGCCCGGATTTTTATGACCATCCTAAAGTATTGAATGGCGCGTCCGACCTGCTGGTGGAAGCCTTTGGGGAAATTGGCCGCCACAGCCGCACGGCGGTAGGCGTATCCGCCCTGCCGCTCAATGTAGCGGTGGAAATCAGCATGGTGGTGGAAGTCCGTGATTAATATTTAAAAATCGGAAGGGATTCGTGCTTGAATCCCGGCGGCATTCCTGTAGAGTGCCGTCCGGTTAATGCCCTCGTGGCGGAATGGTAGACGCTGCAGACTTAAAATCTGTTGTCCGCAAGGACGTACCGGTTCGAGTCCGGTCGGGGGTACTTTGCCGGGAGTAAATGCACATAGATAAAAAGCCCGCCGTTAGCGGGCCTTTTTTGTTTGGCTCCAATCATTATTTACTGGCTGATTCCATCAATAATTTTTAGATTCACGGATGAATAAAAATAAGAATGGTGGTGTTTCGTGGCTATGCTTGTCATGAAATGCAAAAGGCAGAGAGAAGAATGTTGAAAGGAAACAGTCCTGAAAAAAGAGTTTGCACCAGGGTTCCTCTGGCTGAAAAATGGAAATACGGAGTATGAAGTTGTTGAGTATCTTCCGGTCTGGAAAATCAGACAGTTCATGGTTCCCTGGAAAAAAGGGAATGCTCCTAGCGTTGAAGATAGCAGGAGGCATTCTTGCGGCAACGGTTGTGATGTGCGTTGCCGCAGAATGGTACATTTATTCCGTTTCTGGGGGCAGGATTGTTGAGCATTCCGGGGATGTTCCCGTTCGTGCTCCTGTTCTGGTGTTAGGATGCTCCCCGACATTTATGGGCGGTCCTAACGGATATTTCCAGAACAGGATGGATACGGCCTCGGAACTTTGGAAAAATGGAAAAGCAGCGGTTTTCATCGTTTCCGGAGATAATAGTTCACATGCTTACAATGAACCGGAATGGATGAAACAGGCTCTGGTGGAGCGAGGCGTCCCAGAGGAGCGGATTGTATGTGACTTTGCAGGGTTGCGGACTCTGGATTCTGTCGTGAGGATGAAGGAAATTTTTGGCGTTTCGACGATGATTATTGTTTCTCAGGCATTTCACAATGAACGCGCCCTGGCAATCGCAGCGCATGAGGGGATGGAGGCCTGGGCTGTCAGCGCACCGGATGTTCCCAACCGCCGTTCCCGTATGAAAAGCTGGTTCAGGGAGCGTGCGGCCCGCGTATGGATGATGCTAGACTTGTGGGTTTGGAGTCGTGAACCTCGTTTTTTGGGTGAACCTGTGGTCTTGCCGGAAATAAAAGAGGAAAAATGAACAACACCCTATGCGGCAGGATGCGTCATAAGGTGTTTTTTCGGTGTGGTACGGCAAACCAGAAGGGAAGGAGTGTCCGTGCCTTGAATCATTAAATGCTGAATGAATCAATTATGTCGGTTACATGGGAAAATTTGCCATGAAGGTGGGAAAGGGGCCAGAAGGACTGAGTGAATAATTCGTCATGAAACACGTCGGGGGGAGTGAGTGAAACAGACTCTTTTTCAGGAAGGAAAAATGTTTCTGTTTGCAGTCCATGCCGGGGCGGCCGGGAGGATGCGAATCAGTCCGCGCACAACAGCACGGTCAAGGAATTCAGACAAGAGGCGGGATTGGCGGTGGAGGCCGTGCGTTTCATTGCCTTCCATGGTGTAAACAGGTGCAATGGTGTTTTGAGGCGGCTGGCGGCTTCTTTGTTTGATTAAAAAGAGAGAAAAATGCGGTAAAAATTATTGACTCTTTCCGGGGAAGTGCTATGCAAGCTGTAGCGGCTTGTGAGAAGCAGGCCGTTTTATTCCGGTGTCATGTTCCCTTCTTCTAGCGGTCAGGAAGGCCGTCTCTCCAACGGCAAAGGCTCGGTTCAACTCCGGCAGGGAATGCCATCGGTTGGCATGTTTTGTCTCTTGCCATGAAGAGGCGGCAAATTGCATCAGGAGAAGCAAGGCGCGGATTTATGATGGAAATACGCTTTCAATGACTTTCCCTGTCCATTCCGGTAGTGGCTTTCCTCCGAATAAATGAAGAAGCATGGGAGCGGTATTGGTGGTATTGTTCGGTTCGGAGATCAGGAAATCCCTCTTAATACCCGGGCCTGAAATTCCCCATGGAACTATCATTTCCGCTGCGCTCGTCCCCCCGTGGCCCTTTCCGATTCCCCCATGATCCGTCAGAAATAGAAAATGCGTATCGTTGAATAAGCCTTCCTGCCTCAATTTCTGAAAAAAGATTCCAATTTGCTGATCCGCCTCTTCAATAGATTGAAGATATTCACTGGACATCCATCCGTACTTGTGCCCCGCATGATCTGTATGAACGGAATAGAGGAAAACCACAGTCGGGATGTGGCGGTGTTTCATGATGAATTGAAAAGCCTGGTTATAATTGTCGATATAGGCGTCGTTTTTCAGATACTTGATTTCATCCAGATATTTTTCGTTGAACGGATAGGCGAGAGGTTTCCAATTATAATAAAAAGCTGTTTTGCAGGAAGGCTGGCATTTTTTCAAGTCCTGAAATACGGAAGGATAATATCCGTCTTCATCTTTCCGTACGGCGGGGTAGGAGGAATTCGCCAGCGTCCAGTTATTGTTGAAGACTCCGTGCTGTTCCGGGCCGCTGCCGGTTAAGTGGCTGGTCCAGTTGGGCAAAGTGACGGAGGGCATCACAACCCGCGTATCCAGAGAGAAAGCACCCTGTGACATCATTCCTTTTAAAGAGGGGGCATGCGCCTTTTGAAAACCTTCCACACAAACCCCGTCCAGGGAAATCATGATCACTCTTTTGGCGGAATTGTAGGAAGTTATGTCCGGTACGGAATTTTTAGGAATGCCGGAACCATATTGTGTGGCGGAAAGGGCTGTATTGCCCGTCGCCATTCCTGCCGCCGCCAGACCTAATTGATTCAGGAAATTCCGGCGGGTTGTTTGATGAGAAAAGTTTTCCATATAAAATACATACTGTCGGCTTGAAGTATTTTTATCAACTCTTACCAGCATCCCGGACAGAAGCGCGGGTTCAATTTGGACGTTTTATACGGGATGACATTTCCCGTGAGCGGGAGCAGATTTTCAAGGAAGTGGTGTTATGCGCCGCCGTTATTAAAATCAACCAATTAGCATAATTATACCATGAGAGAGATACAAATACAGTTTTCCAAGCCCGGTAACTGGCGGGAATTCACGCTGACAGCCATCTACCAGGATTCGGATGGATATACACGTATAGACCGCTATAAACAAAATGATATACCGGCCGATCAGGCCCCGGCTTTGAGCGCGGCTGTAGCCGTCATTGAGGACATGGAGGAGGACTGGCAAGCCGTCCAGGTATGGGCAAGGCTGGGAAATACCTCTGTTCTCAATCATTCCACAGGAGATAGTGAGGCCGTTGAGTTTCGTGAAGCTGTTCTGCTGACGATTGAGGCTGTCAATAGCCTCGGAGGCCGCCGTCTTCTTACCCCTGTTAATTATGCGCAGTTCATACTGGTGGATTTTGCCGCCATATCGTTCTTCAAGTATTTTACCATCAGAAAATAATAAGGATATTAGCAGTTAAGACGGCACTGACTGCATGATGGCGGCTGGCTGGAGGATATGTAATGCAGCGGCTTTTTCCAGACAAGGCGTTTCCGGAATTGTCTTTGCATTGCAACAATTTTAAATGGAAAAGATGTTCCGCCCGACAGGAACCGGAGAAAAAACTGGGAATGAATTGCAGTAACTCCATGGAACCGCAAGGCAATTCATTATCAACTTTGGGAACAGGAAGGCCTTGGTTTGTAATGGCGTCTCAAAGGCTTCAGCTTCCTGCATGTTCCGACGTTTATCAGAGAAAATCCCTGGATGAAGTATCGTCATGCGGTTTTAGAGCATGGGTAAGAGGGGGGGAATAGATAAAATATCTTATTCCTTATTAAGGAATCCTCATCCACCTCCTCTCCCGTCTAATGCCTGGGGGAGAAGGTTTTATAAAACAACAACCGCAAGTCTTATGTTTCAAAGACTTGCGGTTGTTTTGAGATGGTGGAGGCGACGGGAGTCGAACCCGTGTCCTGAAGGCCATTGATGACGGCATCTCCATGTTCAGACGCATGTTGCTGCTTTTGCGGCTGCTTCGCCATGCATCAACTAGGCAAGCTCGCTAGTTGCCTGTGGAAGTCTCGTGCGTTGCGCGGCAACCCCGCACTGCACCAGCCTGCTGTCTCTTCGTCGTCCCCTCTAGCAGGCGTTGAGGTTCTGACGCGGCTGAACTAATTAAGCAGCCAGAGCAAGGTCGTTAGACTCTGCATTTATTTTTTTAATCGGCTTTTTAGAAGGCCAGCCGATTAACCTTCACATGCAGCCAGCACCGCAGACTTCCAGTCGAAACCATGGCGCCCCCATATGTATTTACCAGTAGAGACAAAAAATCCCGCCGTGATGTTCAGGCAGGAATCATTTTATTTGCTGGTGGTGATGCAAGTGGCACGCCCGTAGGGATTCGAACCCCAAACCTTCTGATCCGTAGTCAGACGCTCTATCCAATTGAGCTACGGGCGCTTTAACTTGCGTCGTGTACCGCGTAAGCGGTGAGAAAAATATAGATTTTTCCTCGGGAAAGTCAAGATGTTTGTAAGATGATTTGAGAAAAAAATTCATTTTTCTCTTTTCGGGAAAATAAATTTTCAGAAAAGGACCCGTTGACTGCGGGATGGAGAAAGAGGGGAAAGGCGTTGCGTCATGGAATGGCCTGTGGCACACTAAACGGAGGAAATGAGCGAGTTCGAGGTGATCAGATCGCCGATGGAGGCATTGAAGAAGTACTTCGGCTTTTCCGTCTTGAGGGAGGGCCAGGACCGAGTGGTGGCTTCCATTATGGAAGGCCGCAATGTATTGGTAGTGATGCCCACGGGAGGAGGAAAATCCCTGTGTTACCAGCTTCCTTCCTTGTGCCGGGACGGGGTTTGCCTGGTTGTCAGTCCTCTAATCGCTTTAATGAAAGATCAGGTGGATGCTCTTGTCGCCAGAGGGATTCCCGCCGCCATGATTAACAGCTCCCTGAGTTTTCCTGAGCAAAAGGAACGTTTGGACGGAATGAAGAAGGGAGCGTTCAAGCTGGTGTATGTGGCTCCTGAACGTTTTGGTCATGAAGGATTCATGCGTGCTCTGGCAGAGGTGGATGTAAATATGGTGGCTGTGGATGAAGCGCATTGCCTGAGCCAGTGGGGGCACGATTTCCGCCCGGATTATCTGAAGCTGGGAAAAGCTATCGAGATGATGGGGAGGCCCCAGGTGGCTGCGCTGACCGCTACGGCCACTCCGCGGGTACGGGAAGATATTCTGAAACATTTAGGGCTGGATGACCCGGTGACGATTGTGCGCGGGTTTGCGCGGGAAAACCTGCATTTCCGCATTACTGCGTGCGATACACACAAAGACAAGTACAGGAGGCTGTATGAATTGGTGAAGCGTCACAAGACGGGTATTATTTATTGCTCCACCCGCAAAAAAGTGGAGCAGGTATATGAGGCTATTTCTGATCTTGGATTGAACGTGACTGCCTATCACGCCGGCATGACGGATGAGCAGAGGGAGGAGGCTCAGAACGCTTTCATGAACCGTCATGCGGATATTGTTATTGCCACAAATGCGTTTGGCATGGGCATTGACCGGGCGGACGTCAGGTTTGTGGCCCATTTTGAGATTCCCGGCAGTGTGGAGGCCTATTATCAGGAGGCCGGCCGAGCCGGACGAGACGGGGATGAAGCTTATTGCGAGCTTTTGTTCAACCATGCGGATTTGCGGACCCAGGAATTTTTTATTGAAGGAGTGAATCCGGGAATTCCATTGATTGTGGAGCTGTACGAGTTGCTCAGGAAGCATTGCAGTGCGGAAACCCACGATGTCATGTGGTCTCTGGAGGAAATGGCGGAGCGTCTCAAATGCCGTAATGCCATGCAGGTGGGGGCAGCTTTATCCGTGCTTATACGCAATGGAGCGATCAGTCGCCATGACGTTCCGGGACAACGTGTGAAGCTTACCAGAGTAACGGATCCTTCCGTAAGCGGTTTGAAGATTCCTCTGGATGAAGATGCCCTGCGGGAAAAGGAAGTGAGGGACCGGGAGAAACTGAAGGCAATGACGGAGTTCGCTTATTCCTCCGGCTGCCGTCAGCAATGGATTCTGAATTATTTCGGGGAGGAAGATGGAGTTCCGTGCGGACGCTGTGATCAGTGTCTGACAATGGGCGTTGAGGAGGGTCAATCCCTGGGAGAGGAAGAGACGTTGGTTGTACGGCAGGCGTTGAGCGGGATTGCGCGTGCGTCCGTGCGTTTGGCTGATGGTTCCTGGCAGGGAAAGTGGGGCAAGACGAAGATTATTCAGATGCTCAAAGGGGCGAAAACCCAGGAGTTGTTAAGGACTTCCCTGGTCCGGCTGAGTACCTACGGCATCCTTTCCAGATGGAGCGAGGACGATATACGCCAGTTGTTCCGTGCCATGCAGATGGCGGGATTGACCAGGATGAGCGGAGGGACGGACCGGCCCCTGATTACCCTGAGTCCGAAAGGAAATGAAGTGATGATGGGGCGCAAGGAGGCATCCTTGGTTTGGCCTTTTGCCCGCCGGGGAAAAATATCTGCATCTATGGGGCAGGCCAAAGTCCGGGCTACAGGAAATTTGACTGCCCTGGGCGAGTTTGACGAGGATTTGTTTTTAAAGTTGAAGGAATTGAGAAATGAGCTGGCGCGGGAAGCCGGGATTCCGGCTTATGCCGTGTTTCATAATTCTACGCTGGAAGGTTTGGCCAGGTTGAAACCTACCACCCGCCGCGGTGCTATGAACGTTCACGGCATTGGACAGCAGAAAGCTGTCCGTTATTTGGATGATTTTCTGGAAGTCATTGCCGAGCATTGCGGGGTTTGAATTTTCTTTCCGATTTTTTCCAATCAGGTGTACGCCGTTTCTGGAAAGTGGTGTTCATGCTGTACTGAGAAATTGTCTTTCATGGTTTACGGTGAAAATGTTCCACGCTATGCTGAATATATTTTCCTGGAAAATGAATATTTATTAACATAAAGTTGAGAATCTCCTTGAATCTTTCAAGGAGATTGTTTCTTGGCCTGAATGGAACAATACAATGAATAGAGTTATATCCTGATCCAGTGGAATCGAGAGGATTGCTTGATCAATATTTTTGACTGTATTATTTATGTGTTGACTTCATTTTGGGAAGTGTGTAGTTTCTTCTCCACACATTACCCAAGACGGAGCGGTGGCTGAGAGGCTGAAAGCACTCCTTTGCTAAAGGAACGTACTGGCAAAACCGGTACCGAGGGTTCGAATCCCTCCCGCTCCGCCAAAGCCTTTCTTTTTGAAGAGCCTGCACTTTAACGGTGTAGGCTCTTTTTTTGTAAATCAGGGGAGGGAGATGGTGGGGAATTATGTTCCGGTCTAACTGCCTTATTTTAGATTTTTTATTTTTTCATTTGAAATTGAATAACTTAGGCCAAAAACTCCGGTTAGAATGCCTAGCCAGCGTTTTTCCTAATATCCTTATTATAGGTATCAGGATAATGATAGGTGCATTTGGAAAAAGGTCTGGAGTGGAAGATATTTCTGAGGATATTTTTGCTCATGGTTATGTAAAAAATTGAATTTAAGTTGATTATTGAAGGAGAAAGGCGGGATGAAGTTGCCTGGTCTGGTAAAAGCGGAGAGTAACCGGAATTGAGTGGATGCGAAAGTGATCCATACGCTGGCTTTGGAGTGATTCTCGGTTACAGCGAATATTTTAACAGCTTCAGGATGTGGGGGAAAGCATGAAACAGCCACTCCAGAATGCTCCCTGTTTTTTTATAATTTGCGGAGGATTTAACGGATTCTGGAATAATCTGGTATTATCAATAATCAAGACCATGAATAACAATATTAAAGAACATCCTATCCGATTCGAAGCAGATATGATTCGGGCATTGTTGCAGGAATACAGCACTCCCGGAGGGTACAAAAATCAAGCCCGCCGAACGTGCGGCCTGAACCAATTTAATGATCTTCCTGAAGATTTGAAAGAAAGGGGGTGGGAGATTCAGGAATTCATAGAAGAGGCCGGCTTATGGCTGACTATTTCCGAAGATGGAAGCGGAAAGTTTTCAAATATTTTTACCTCGTGGATTGAATGTCCCTACGGGAAAGTTGGCGACCGTTTGTGGGTACAGGAGGATATTTGTCATAATAGCCGTTTTGGATGGCTTTATTCTGCTGATGGCGCTTGTTTGCCAATGTCATATCCAGAAGAATGGATATTAAAAGATGCTCACGAGCAGTTTATTCCTTCGATTCACATGCCGCGTTGGGCTTCCCGGATTTTACTGGAAGTTACGGAAATCAGAGTTGAGCGGCTTTTGGATATTACGCCGAACGATGCACGGATGGAAGGCATTGAGTGCGTTTGGTACGATGAAGAAACAGATGCCTGTTTATGGAGGGATTACACGGAGAAATCTGCGGGGTTGGCTCTTGCCCGGTTATCTTTCTTTTCCTTGTGGGAAAAAATAAGGGGAGCCGGTTCCGTTGAACTGAATCCGTGGGTGTGGGTTATTAAGTTTAAAGTATTAACTATTAACGGAAAACTCAGATAAGGAATGTTCATGCCCTTTGTGAAGAACAAAATAAGAGTATGTCTTGTACAGAGGGTTCGGCCTATTAAGCGGAGGGAATAGACTCTGTTGCAATTCAGATAAAATCCGCGTGATGTAATCAACTCCGTTTTATCATGAAAAAAGCGCCTTCCGGCAAGGGAAGGCGCTGGATATGAAAAGGTGAAAGAGAGGGGATTACATCCCCTTGTTTTTCATGGCTTCCGCCAGGGCGGCGCCCATTTGAGCCGGGGTTTTGGCAACCACAATACCGGCGTTATTCAGGGCTTCCTGCTTGGCGGCGGCAGTACCTTTGCCTCCGGCAACAATGGCTCCTGCATGGCCCATGCGGCGGCCCTTGGGAGCCGTGGCTCCAGCGATGAACGCGGCAACAGGTTTTTTGCAGTTGTTCTTGATCCATTCAGCGGCTTCTTCTTCTTCGGAACCGCCGATTTCACCAATCATGATGAAGGCGTCCGTGTTCGGGTCTTCCGTGAAGAATTGCACGGCCTGCTGCTGGGTCATGCCGTGGACGGGGTCGCCGCCGATGCCAATGCACATGCTCTGGCCCAAGCCCATGTTGGTAACCTGCCAGACGGCTTCATAAGTAAGCGTGCCGGAACGGGAGACAATGCCGATTCTGCCGGGTTTGAAGATGTAGGCCGGCATGATGCCGATCTTGCAGTTGGCGGAGGGATTGACAATTCCGGGGCAGTTCGGGCCGATGAGAGTTACGTCCTTGTCCTTCAGGAAAGTTTTCACCTTCTGCATGTCCTGTACCGGGATGCCTTCCGTGATGCAGACGATGAGCTTCACGCCCGCGTCCGCGGCTTCCATGATGGCGTCCGCAGCGAAGGGCGGGGGAACGAAGATCATGGAGGCGTTGCAGTCCGTGGCCTTTTTGGCTTCCGCTACAGTATCGAAGACGGGGACCTTGCCTTCAAAGAGCTGGCCGCCCTTGCCGGGGGTCACGCCGGCGACGACGTTGGTGCCGAAGTCCATGCAGTTTTTGGCGTGGAATGCGCCGGCGCTGCCGGTGATGCCTTGCACGACCAGACGGGTGTTCTTGTCAATGAGAGATGTCATTGTCGTAATAAATAGTGAGGGTTATTTGACTGCTGCCACCGCTTTCTGGGCGGCTTCGTCCAGGTTGTCGGCAGGGATGATGGCGATGCCGCTGTCTGCGAGGATTTTCTTGCCGATTTCCACGTTGGTTCCTTCCAGGCGGACGACGAGCGGGATTTTCATGTCGATGTTTTTCGCCGCGGCCACAATGCCCTGGGCGATGACGTCACAGCGCATGATGCCGCCGAAGATATTGACCAGAAGGGCCTTCACATTCTTGTCGCTGGTGAGGATGCGGAACGCGTTGGTTACCATTTCCTCCGTGGCGGAACCGCCCACGTCCAGGAAGTTGGCGGGTTCTCCGCCGTAGTATTTGATGATGTCCATCGTGGCCATGGCCAGGCCGGCGCCGTTCACCATGCAGCCGATGTTGCCGTCCAGGCCGATGTAGTTCAGGTCGTACTTGCCGGCTTCCACTTCACGGGGGTCTTCTTCCGTTTCATCCCGCATTTCCATGATTTCCGGGTGGCGGTACAGGGCGTTGTCGTCAAAATTGAATTTGGCGTCCAGGGCGCACACGCGGTCATCCGTGGTGACTACCAGGGGGTTGATTTCCACCAGGGAGCAGTCCAGAGCGGTGAAAAGCTTGTAAACGTTGGTGATAAGCTTGGTGGCCTGGCGGAGCAGGGGGCCGGTCAGTCCCAACGCCACGGCGATTTTGAGAGCCTGGAAAGGCAGGATGCCCAGCGCCGGGTTAATGTGTTCGCGGATAATGGCTTCCGGGCGGGTGGCGGCCACTTCTTCAATGTCCATGCCGCCTTCCGTACTGGCCACGATAACGGGGCATTCCCGGGCGCGGTCCTGAAGAATGGCGAAATAGCATTCCTTTTTGAGATCCACGGCTTCCGCCACCATGATTTTGCTGACCAGCTTGCCGGCTTCCCCGGTTTGCTTGGTGACCAGAACCTGGTTGAGCATTTTGCCGGCAACTTCTTCCACTTCCTCCACGGACTTGACGACGTGGACGCCTCCTTTAAAGCCGTTTTTGAAGGTGCCTTTACCACGGCCGCCAGCGTGTACCTGTGCCTTAACTACGTATTGGGAGAGGCCCATGTTCCGGGCCGTTTGTGCTGCTTCCTGAGCTGTGGAGGCGGAAATGCCCTTGGGGGTTGCCACGCCAAAACGCTCAAAGAGTTGTTTTGCTTGATATTCGTGAATGTTCATGACAGTGGGCCGTTTGGCCAAATGTTTGCGGAAGAAAAGCTAGGCCTATTTTTGATGTCGGTCAAGGGAGAATGGTTTGGTCTTTTGATTTTTTGTCCGGAGGCGCCGTGAAGCTCCGTCGGAAATCAAAGAGGACAGAAGGCTTGACTGCGTGCTTAAAGATTGTGAAACTCCCTTCCCGTTTTTCTGTAGAGACCTTTTATGAAAATTTACCGTCCTTCCGATACCTGCTTTGACGAGATGAAGCGCCGGATGAACCGCCGCGCACTTCCGGAGGATTCCGTAAGGGATACCGTGAACGCTATTATCCGGGATGTTTCCGCGCGCGGAGATGAAGCCCTGTTTGATTATGCCGCCAGATTTGACAAGGTGCATCTGGATTCTTCCTCCCTGTTCGTGACGGAGGCAGAACTGGCGGAAGCGGAAGCCGCAGTGGAAGGGACTGTGAAGGAGGCCATTGCCGTCTCTCTGGCAAACATCCATTATTTTTCAGACCGCAGCCGCAGGCGGGACTGGTCCGGCGTGAATGCACAGGGCGTGGAGGTGGCGGAGCGGTTCCTTCCGTACGACCGTGTGGGCATTTATATTCCCGGAGGTAAGGCTCCTCTGGTCTCTACTTCCATCATGACGGGCGGTTTTGCGCAGGCCGCCGGCGTTCGGGAGATTGTGGCCGCCACGCCCTGCGGGCCGGACGGCCGGGTGAATCCCGCGCTTTTGTATGCGCTGAAAGCCTCCGGCGCAACGGAGATTATCAAGATAGGGGGCGCTCAGGCGATAGCCGCCCTGGCTCTGGGGACGAAGAGCGTGAAACCGGTGGAGAAGATTTTCGGCCCCGGTAACCGTTTTGTGGTGGAGGCCAAGCGCCAGTTGGTGGGGGCCGTTGCCATTGATTTGTTGCCCGGGCCCAGTGAAGTAATGGTACTGGCGGATGATACTGCGGATGCGGAGTTCCTTGCTGCCGACCTGCTGGCGCAGGGCGAGCATGGGCCGGACAGCGTAGTTGTTTTTGTCACTACATCGGAGGCGTTATTGGAGCAGGTGGAGGCGGAAGTGGAACGCCAGGCCGCCCTGCTGAGCCGAGGCTCCATCATCCGGGAGGTGCTGGACAAGCATGCCTACGGTTTTCTGGTTTCTTCCATTCAGGAAGGGGTGGAACTGGTTAATGCCTTTGCGCCGGAGCATCTGGTGCTCGTCACTCGGGATGAAGAGGCCGTGCTGAATGGCATCAGGACGGCGGGAGCCATCTACGCCGGCTCCCTTTCTACTGTAGCCTGCGGGGATTTTCTGGCGGGCCCCAGCCATACGCTGCCTACCGGCGGCGCTGGCAAGTCTTTTTCCGGCTTGCGGGCGGACCAGTTCCAGCGCCGCACCAGCGTGGTGCGCATGGACCGCGATGCCGTGCTGAACTCCGCTCCGTATGTGGCGGAGTTCGCCCGGGTGGAGGGGCTGGACGCCCATAACCACTCCATTCAGGTTCGCGCCGCCCGCGTGAACCGGTAAGCCCCCTCTCCATGAGACAACAGTCAGGAATTAGGGAACGGTTGACGGTTGCAACGGGTCGTCTTTTGGCCGGACATGGCTATATGGGAGTTTCCCGGCATCATGGGGGTGGAATGGGGGCCGTTGCTGAGAGCATGGTAATCGGCTTGCCGACCCGTTTGCGGGATTTGTCGGGATGGAACGCCCGCCGGATGGGCGGGTTCATCCGTTTGCTCGGCAATCCCGCGTAACCGTTTCATCGCATTCCTCATGTTTAAGTCCCTCATCCGCACGTTTGCCATTGTGGCGGCCTTCATCGCGGGGTATATGATGCCCGGCCTGCATGTGTACAGCTGGACATTCAAGTGGATGCTGATTGTAATGCTGTTTGTAACTTTTCTGGGCATCCGCTTCAAACGGATGAAGCCGGAGCGGGCTCACTGGCTCCTGACGGGGGCCAATTTAATGGTCGCCCTGGCGGCATGGGGTGTGTGCCGCCTTGTTTTTGGGGACGGGTATCTGGCGCAGGCCGCTTTTTTTGTAGGAATCATGCCTACAGCCACGGCGGCGCCTGTGGTGATGGGGCTGCTGGGCGGCAGCGTGGAATTTATGCTGACCGCCCTTTTGTTGATTAACGGTATTATCTGCGCCTTGCTGCCTTTCATCCTTCCGGCGGTTGTGGGGCGGGGCGGTTTTGAGATTTACCTGAACGTGGCCCAGAATATTTCCCTGATCATGTTGCTGCCCCTGGCGCTGGCGCTGGCGGCGCGGCGTTTTTATCCGCGAGCCATTGCCTGGCCCAGAAAGTTGAAAGACGTCACCTTTGGCATTTGGGTGGTGATTCTGGTTTTGATAGCCGCAAACGCTTCTTATGATATTTCCTCCCGCGAGGGCATTTCGGAACGTGTTTTGGAACAGATCGGCGTGATTGCCCTGCTGGTTTGCGGGCTCAATTTCGGGCTGGGGCATTTGCTGGGGGGACGCGCGCGCGCTGCGGAGTGCAGCCAGGCCCTGGGGCAGAAGAATACCACTCTGTCCATTTATCTGGCTTTGACGTATGCCAGCCCCATTGCCGCTCTGGGGCCCACATTTTACGTATTGTGGCATAATTTATGGAATGCCTGGCAGTTATACCGGGCGTCCGAACGAAAGCGCAGGGATGAATGAGGGTGATACCAGCCGGTTCGGCGGTAGCGCCCGGCAGGATTATGGGAGTGTTCATGACCGGAAAAACGGATGGGAGGGTTCCCTTGAACCCGATTCCCAATGACGGACGGCAGACCGTTGACGGTTCTTTTTTATCCACTGTCAGGAACAGCAGAGGGTTTCTCCCCGTGCAAAAAGCTTGAAATTCGGGGAACGCCCGGTAACGTTATGCACTTGTTATGCAGGCATCTTCTCCTTTGCCCCCTCTGTCTCCGCGTACCAAGTGGCTGATTGCCCTATGTTTGTGCGTGCTTGTGATGCTACTGGAGTTCCTGACGTACCATATGGCGTACCGCATTGGTTATGATGAAGGGATGCTGACCACTCCTCCGGTGGTGGTGCAGAAAAGTGATGAAAAGGCCATGCAGAATTTGTCCCGCTTTATGGCGGATGTCTTTGCCTCGCGCGAGAGCCTGGCCGGCATTCTGGACAACCGGGAGGAACGCCTGGCATGGATCAGGGATCCGGAACTGCGGACAGAAACGGCCTGGGGCCTTACCCGCGAGTTGATTAGCCGTGGCGGCGCCGTTCTTGCTCTTCCTGCGGCCAGGGAATTAATTGACGCGGGATACGCCGCCGGACGCTGTCAGGTATGGGCCCCCCGCGCGGATGCCGTGGCAAAGGCCCTGTTGGCGGAGCACCAGTACACTTCCGCCTACGATTATTTGAAAACCGCAGAGGAGGGATATGAGAAGGAAGGAATGACCGAACCGCTGGTGCGGACCCTTCAGACTATGAGTTCCATTGACCAGATGCTGAACAGGAATGAGCAGGCAAATATGTTGCTCCAGCGTGCGGTGGATGCCGCCGCTCATCTGGGGCCGGATGCCCTCCCTGTCAGAGCCAGGCTTTTAGCCGCTCAGGGAAGGCTGGCTCGCACTACGGGGCGCATTCCGGAGTCGCGCGAATATTTCAGGAAGGCTCTTGCCCTGTGTTCCCAGCCGGACAAAACCACCGGAGACCTGGCCCTGGCCAGCATCAGTATGGGGGAGGCCATGCTGGAAGCCGGCAGGAAGGATGAGGCACGGGAGTTGTTTTTAAAGGGACTTTCCGGATCGGAAAATGCTTCTTACCTGTTGAACGACTGCCTCAATGCCCTGCGCGGTCTGGCCCGTATTTCTACAGAGCTGGGCAATTATGAAGAGGCCCTGGCCTATCTTTACCAGGCGGAAGGTGCCGCCCGCGGCGTGCTGCCGACGGACCATGCTTTTTGGGCCGGGCTGTATGATCAGAGGGGATGGGTCAACATCTTGCGCAAGGCCTCTCCAGAAGCCCGAACGGATTTTTTAAAGGCCATTTCCAACAGCTCGGCTTCTCCCGTCATTTCCGCACAGTCCCGCGAAGGGCTGGGCAAGGCGTGGCTGGATGCCGGGGAGGGGGACAAGGCCAGGGAAAACCTGGAAAAGGCTCTTCAGTTGCGGAAGACCCATTTCGGCTCAGATCTTCTGTCCCTGGGACGCGTATATTATTTCCTGGGGCTTGCCAGCGATATGGCGGGGGACAGGGCAGGCGCCTTGGTTGCTTATGCCGGAGCGGTGGATTCCCTGTTGAAATGCGCGGAGGGTGCGGAACGCAGGGATTTGCTGGTGCAGTCTTACCTGTGCAAGGCATACGCCCTGTGTGACGGAAAACAATGGAAAGAGGCCGCGGAGGCTTTTGAGGCGGTTCTTCCCATGCTGGAAGGGGAGCAGCGGTCGGAGAATTACAAACAGCTTGGACGCTGTTATGACGAACTGGGCATGAAGGAGAAAGCGGATGACTGCTGGAAGGAATCCGGTTTTCCCCGGGTGCGCATGGCATCCCCCGGACGCAGGGCCTCCGTGAGCACCAGATCTTCACGGAGGTAGAATGCGGGGAACTTCGTAAGACGTTGCGAGGCGTTTATTTTGCTTGATTTGTGCCGTCTTTTTGGCTCAATGCCTGCATGAGTTCCGAGCGCCATTTTTCCAGTAAGCCCTACCGCCCCGCACGCAAGAAAAAGTCTTATTGGAAGCCGGTTCTCTTTTTGGTTATCCTGGGAGGACTCTGGTTCGGCTACATTCAGTACTGGCCTACGATAGAAGGGTGGTTCAAGCCGACCATTCATGAGGTGCACAGCCAGACGCAGGCTATGGGGCATTTGCAGGATATGCTGGCTTCCTGGAACGGTTCCGACGCAGAGCTGGCGCAGATGGCATCTACCGTGGACAAACAGGTGGAATGGATGAATTCTCCCGAAGCCAGAGATTCCTTTGCATGGCTTTTAGCGGTGGAAATGGACAGGCGCGGCATGTTGAAAGAATCCGAACCTATGCTGGCTGCGCTCCTGGAAAAAAAGCTCGCTTCTTCCTCCTCCACGGCGGCAGAGGACAAGATCCGCTTCCTGGGCGTCAGCCTGAACTGGGCGCGGGAATTCGCCCGCCGCAAGCATGATGCTGTGGCGGAAAAGCTTTATGAAGTGATTTTGAAAAATACCCCGGAGGATCAGGTTTCCATCCGTTTAGCGTGCTTGGAGCCATTAATCCATTATGCGTATGACCAGGCCAGGTTTGAGCGTTTTTCCGCGTTGTGCAAGCAGGCTGTTTCTCCTGTCATGAGGAGCATGCTTAATCAACCGGAGGATGTGAAGAGCATGGTTAAAATCCTGTTGCTTCAGGATACCCTGCCTGACAAGGCCACCGGGTTGCCCAGCGGCACAGGGAGCGCGATTGCCCGGGAGCTTCTTACCAAATTCCGCCTGACTGCCAATCCTGATATGGGCCGCATTATCCTGAATGAACTGAAGATGCCTCTTAATACGCGCCGGAAATATTCCCAGGAAGAATTAAAAGCCATGGCCGACCAGCTGGAAGCAGCCCTGATCTGCTTCCGTGCAGCTGAAACGGAGATGGACTGCACGCCGGAGACAATGCTTGCCCTGGCGCGGGTAAGGATGCAGATGGGAGATTTGAGGGAGGCCTCCCGCCTGTTGTCCCGCGCGGAAGGAGCCGCCATGACGCTTGGCGTGGATGCGCCCCGAATTTTGAGCGGCTCCAGCCTGAGCCAGGATATTGCGTCCATGCGCTCCCAGCTTGAAAAATACAGCCAGGCAGAGGCTTTGGTGAAACGGGCGTATGAAGATGTGAATGTCGCTGCGGCTTTCCTGAAGGCGCGGGATTATGACCAGGCTGTAAAGTATCTGGAGCAGGCCATGAAAGTGGCTCGCGAAAATACCACGTTTGTTCAGGCGCTTCAGCCGGTTATTCTGAATCTTCAGGCGGAGATAAGCGCCGGCAGGGAACAGTGGGCTCTGTCGGAGGCCCAATATGGAAAGTTGATTGAGGAATGGGATGCGTTGACTCCGGAAGATAAGGAGAAACTCCGAAACAATCTGGCCTCCATCCAGTCGGGAGAACTTTACAATGAAATTCACCGCAACTGGGCTGGTGTGTGCCTCAAGCAAAAGCGAACCACGGAGGCCCGCAGGGTTCTGGGGAAGATAGGGGAAGTTCCGGCGGAAGAACCGGAGAGACCTGCCTCGCGCCGCCGCCGCAGATAGCGGCCACCGAAAGGGCTTTTTAAGCGAAATGCCGCTTTAATCTCCCATGGCGTCATAAAAGAGCGGTGGAATAGATTTCATTTCCCTGTTTTTACAGGTATCTCCGTATTCCGAAGAGAGGAAATGGATTCTAATCCCTTGGCAGGTTATATATTCCCTTTTTGGGGCGAATGTAACGCTTCCGGTATAGAACATGTCCTCAAGCAGAGCTGAGGAACAGTCTCCGCGAGCCTTTAGCTGCGGACTTTGGCTTTCTGCCTCACATGGCTGAGAGCCCTTTTCCCATGAACCATTTTTTCACGGCGATCAGCTGCGGACTGACGGCGAGAGCGCACAGTATATTTTGCGAAAATTTGGCTAACCGTGAGGTTGCCCTGTTCGAAAAGTTTGAAAATATTATCTCTTACCCTCATGGCTTCCTGAAGCGCGGCGTCAGCGCCCCCGTATTGAGAATCGGAGAAATAACGGGTGAATAAACGCTTGTTCTTACAGATCGCCAACCGATAGCCCTGAAAGGCCGTTGTTTCGTAAGTGTAACGGGTGATGTTTTTACAAGGCATATGAACAGAAGTTATGGGACCGGGTGATAGAAGCAGTGATAAGCTTTTATTAGGATAGGTTCCATTTCCTGTAAAATCCAGAAAAAACACAATTTGTTAGATTGAGTGCAAAAAATGCACTACTAGATGTTTGTGGACAGGTTATTGTGGTGTGTCATCCCTGACATAAAAACAACCGTCGGAAACACGGATTTTCAATTTTTCTCCTGCTTGCACCTGGTTTGTTTGCCGGATAAGCTGCTTATCTTGGTTTTCCACCAGGGCATATCCGCGGCGAAGGGTCTGTTCCGGGCTATGAGCTTCAAGACGTACTTGAATAAGAGTAAGTTGTGAAGATAAATCCATCATGCGGGCGGCGACTGCATGGGATAAGCCAGCTTGAAGGGAAGCAAGAAGCTGTGTGCGCTCCCGGTTCCTGTGGGCAGGGTGGCGCATTTGCAAATCGTGTTCCAATTTATTTATATTCAGTGAATTTTGGAATATGCGAGTAGCTGCGGCATGCTGCAGGGTTTCTTGCATATCGTCCAGGCGCTGGGAATAAGGGGAGAGCAGGGAATACGCATCCAACAGCTTCCCCCGCAGGTAAACATCCAGTTTCAGTTTGGAACGCAAGAGGGAATGCCGTGCGGATGCATGAAGAGTCTGTTCCATTCTGGACAGTTTGCGGAGCCATTCAGGTCCGTCCGGTGTGGCCAGCTCCGCGGCAGCGGTAGGGGTGGGCGCACGCAGATCCGCTACAAAATCCGCAATGGTGAAGTCTGTGTCATGACCTACTGCGGAAATCACGGGAACGGTGCATTCATAAATGGCGCGCGCCACCGTTTCTTCATTGAAATTCCACAAATCCTCGATGGAGCCGCCGCCGCGGCCTACAATGAGCACGTCTACGGGGGGAAGACCGTTGAAGGGAGCTCCGGACCAGGCGCGCACGGCAGCCGCTATTTCATGCTCCGCTCCTGTCCCCTGCACGCGCACAGGCAACAGATAAGCCTTCACCCATGGGGCGCGGCGTTCCAATACGTGTCGTATGTCCTGAATGACGGCCCCGGTGGGGGAGGTTACGATGCCTATGGCGCGGGGGAACGTGGGGATCTTCTTTTTGTGTTCCGCATCAAACAACCCCTCGCGCTGGAGTTTTGCTTTCAACTCCAGGAAGCGGGTCTGCAAATCTCCCTGTCCCGCGGCTTTTACCTGCCTGATGACCAGCTGGAGTTGTCCCCGGTCCGGGTACACGGTGGCGCTGCCCAGGACATGGACTTTCATCCCTTCCTGGAGCCGTATGGGACATTTGGAGGCCGCAGCCTTGAAAAAGGCGCAGAAAATTTCCGCTCCCTGCTCCTTCAGGGTGAAATAAACGTGGCCGCTGGTGTGATGCTTGACGTTGCTCAGTTCTCCCACCACCCACTGGGTGCCCACGGAGATGCTGACAGTATCCCTCAGGCGGTAAACGAGCTGTTTGACCGTGATGAGTTTGGGAGCGGCGGGCGTTTCCTCCGGGAATTCCATAAATTATGGTTCAAAGGGAATGTTCAGCGCTTCATACGCCAACATCCTGCATTGCTTGATATCCAGCTTGCCGGATGGGAGCACCGGGATGCGCTCTACGGGAATAATTTCCTTGGGGCACCAGAGAGCCGGCAGCCCCTGGTCAATCAGGCCATGCCTGATGAGGGTCCGCGCCTGGTGTACGTAATCCGTCACCAGAGTAGTGAGCAGGGCTACGGCCTCCCCTTTTACGGGATCCGGGATGGTGACAACGGCTATCCGTCGTTCTTCGTCAGCCGGATCCAGATTCCAAATGTTCATGATAGCGGCTTCCAGGGCTTCATGAGGCACCATTTCTCCGCCTATTTTAGAGAAGCGGGAAATGCGTCCTTCAATCTTCAAAAACCCGAATTCGTCTGCGGAACCTATGTCCCCGGTTTTTAGCCAGCCGTCCACGAAAATGTCGCGGTCTATTTCCGGACCGCCCAGATAGCCGGGAAAGATATTCGGCCCTTTCAGCCAGATCATGCCGGAGGTAGTGATGGGAACCACGCGTCCCGTGTGAGGGCTGGTGATGCGTATGGCGAGCCCGGGAAGAAGGGCTCCTACGGAACTCTTCTTCATGCCGGGAATGAAGTCTCCGGCGGCATTGGAAGGTGCCGGATCAATGAAGTTGACGGAACAGACGGGAGATGCTTCCGTCAGGCCGTAGCCCTCACAAGGAATGATGCCGAACTTTTCCCGGAAAGCGACGGAGAGGTCTTCCGGCAATTTTTCCGCGCCAACGATCAGATAGCGAACGGTTTTAAAGGTGTCCGGTTCACAACGTTTCATGAAACCGCGCAGGAAAGTGGGTGTAGTGACTACCAGACTAATCCCGTACTGCTTGATAAGGGCTCCCAGCCGTTTGGCCTCAAGAGGGGACGGGTAAGTGACCATGTCGTATCCGCCGATCATCGGATACCAAAGCCCGATAGTGATGCCGAAGCAATGGAATACAGGCAGGCTCCCCAGAAATCTGCTTTGCGGTTCCAGCGTAATGCGAGAGGAACATTGAGAGATGTTGGAAAGAAGATTGTGATGGGTCAGCGGCACGCCTTTGGGTTCTCCGGAAGAGCCGGAAGTGAACATTAGAACGGCTTCGTCTGCCCCTGTAGGCGCATCCAGCCCCAGCTTCCTGATCATGAAACCCGCTGTCAGGAATTTGATGGCGAGGCCCCAGCGTTTGGCGGAACCTTTAAGCAGGGGAATTTCCCGCTCCATGAGGATCAGATCCCGCTGGGGAGGCCACGGGAAATTCTGGAGCTTTCGCATGAAGGTATCCGCAGTAATGAACCAGTCCACGCCGGACTGCTTTACGGAGCTGGCAAAGGCTCCTTCCGAGGCGGAATAATTGAAATTTACCGGCGTTTTCCCGGCGAACAGGCAACCCAGATTGGCAATAGCCGCTCCCTTGCCCGGAGGAAGAATGATGCCGACCCGGCGGTTCGCGGTAATTTTTTTCAATCGCTTGGCAAAGGCTACGGAGATGGCCAGCAACTGGCCGTAGGTCAGCGTCGTG